>Ga0302140_10007513_pt1 | contig 13639 bp, 8 predicted proteins | sample I_Bog_E1_1_FD_202095 | JGI IMG/M metagenome (GOLD analysis project Ga0302140, IMG submission 202095) | Peat permafrost microbial communities from Stordalen Mire near Abisko, Sweden - I_Bog_E1_1 | ecosystem: Environmental > Terrestrial > Soil > Wetlands > Peat | place: Sweden: Abisko, Stordalen...
CTTATACGGACATCAATTGTCGAATAGATCTTATGATCCATGGACACGGAACATATCCATCGGCAGGAATTATGCAACAATAAATGTTGCAGAACTTTTGAATAGATCTATACTCACTGATTTCGCGGCATATCCCCAATGGAATCCCTTCATCATCTCGGCGTCTGGCGAGCTGACCGTCGGCCGGAAGTTGACCATTTCCGTTCAACCATCGCCAACACGGCGCATGTCATTCAAGCCCACCCTGCTCACGGTCGAACCGAATCGCGAACTGCGCTGGCGCGGATCGTTGCTCGTGCGCGGGATCTTCGATGGAGAGCATGGGTTCAGTTTCCAGGACCTAGGGTCTCAGCAGGTGCGGCTAACGCACAGCGAGCGATTTACGGGATTCCTGGTGCCGCTGGTGTGGGGGAGCATGGGCCCAGAGACGCAATGCGGATTCGAGCGCATGAACCAAGCCCTGAAGCAGCGAGCCGAGCAGGGGTGACTCGGCATCTCAGCCATCAGCCGCGCTCGCACCGCTCATCGGGTTGCCCGTGATGTTCACGAGGCGATCGTGATGCGTCCTTGTGCATGACACCCATCCCATGCTGGTCGCATGGCTAAAGGGCAAGAGCGCAAGATGGAAGCGCACATGATCACACGGCATGGTGCATCCCAGAACATTCAGCGGGGAATGCACGTGGAGGGTCGCGTGGGCCATTATGACAGGGACTGGCATAACCGACTTGCATGGTCTCTCGCGAACCGCCTTGCGGTGGCTGCCATGCGGGAGTGGAAGGCAGATTTCTGATGCTCGCTGCTACTTCCTGCTCGGTGTTACGGTCACGAGCACGCAGCCATGGCGGGGAACGCGAGCTGATAGTCCATCAGGCAACAAACCCAAATCGTGCTGCCGCCACAAGTCGCGCACTTGCTGGGATCCCGTCAGTCCCAGATCGCTCCAGTGGATGGATACCGTCTCTTCATCTTCATAGAGGTTGAACAGGCCAATGGCCAGGGATCCGTCCTCAAGGAGCTTGGTGTAGATCTCCTGGTCGGCGCGCTTCAGGACCCGGTGGGCGCCATGGCCGAGTGGATCCTGGTTGACTGCCAGGACTTCATCATTGGTCAGCAGGTTCAAGGTGAAATCGTCCAGCTTGGCGAGATCGCAGCCCAGCAGCAAGGGGGCTGAGAGGAGGCACCAGAGACTGACGTGGGAATACTGTTCGTTAGGGGTCAGGTGGGTCGGATGGAGGTTCGAGCCCCAGCCAACCCAGCCGACCACGAGCATATCGGGATCGTTCCAATGTCCGGGTCCGGTGAACTGCGCGAATTCCGCCTGATTGAAGCCGATGCTCAGCAGCTTACCCCAATTATCATAGATGTCGAGCGTGGTGCGCCAGCTGTTGCCATTCACCGACGCGCCCCATTCCCCCACATTCTCCATGCCGTATTGGCACAAGCTGAAGACGATGTCGCGCTTCTGTGCCTTGAGCATGCCGCCCATCAGCGCGTACGGCTTCTTGAAGTAATCGCGGCCGGAACCCTTTTCCACCTGACTGTAGCTGCACCAATCGTACTTGAGGTAATCGAATCCCCATTCGGCCCAGCGCTCCGCGTCCTGCTTCTCGTGCTTATAGCTTGCCACGCACTCCCCACAGGTCGTTGGTCCGGGTGAAGAATAGATGCCTGCCTTGAGGCCAAGGGCGTGGATATGATCGGTCATCCGCTTCATGTCGGGAAAACGCGGGTTGGAATTGATCTTTCCGGCCGCGTCCCGTTCAGGACCATGCATGGTCGCATCCGGATCGCTGTTCTTGGGCATCCAGCAATCGTCGATATTGATGTAGGTCCAGCCATGATCCCGCAAACCAGACTTGACCAGGTCATCGGCGGCATCGAGCACATGATGCTCGGTCACCGTGTTGGCAAAGCAGTTCCAGGAATTCCATCCCATGGGCGGAGTGAGGGCCAGCATATCGCCCACCATGATGCGTAGCGTACGGCTGGCCATGCCGAGGCTGTTGCTGACCGTGACGGTGACGTCGTGCCTGCCCGTGGCCGCAGTGGAGCCCGTGATGATCCCGGTGGCGCTATCCAGGATCAAACCCGTCGGCAGGCCGGTGGCATGGTAGGTCATTGGCCGGGTTCCGGTGGCCGGGATGGCGAACAGGAATGGATTGCCAGGGCGCACGCCGACGACCTTGGCGCCGTTGATGCGTGGTTGCGGGGGTGCCTTGGGGGTCAGTATCACGGCAGGTTCGTCGATCACCAGCGGTTCGGGTTTGGCGCCGGAATACCTGATTGCCGCCATGGCCCAGTCCGCATGGTCGGCGATGACGCCGTCGCCTCCATCGGTAACCAGCATAGTCAGCTTCCTGACTCCCGTGAGGTCCACATCAACTGGTTTGGCCTTCTCCTTGCCCTTCATCAGGCCGCTGGTCCATAATTCCCTGCTGTCGCCGATGAGCTTGAATTCGATGCTGCCCTGTCCATCGGTCTCGTCATCCACTCCCACCTGAGAGGTGAATCGGCTGGCACCGCCCTTGAGATCCAGGTTCAGCGTCGATACAGCATGCGTTCCGACGCCGAACGGGAAAGTGGTGCCGGCGATGGTCAGCGGCTTTTTCCCGACAGAGGTATTGATGCCAGGATCGCCCCAGCCTTGCGTGATCGAACTGAGGTCCATGGCGGAAACGCGAAGTTCGTCCCCGAGCAGGGCATCAGAGCTGGCGAGGGCGAACAAGATGGCCAGCAAGGGTTTGGCGTAGCTCACGAAGCGTTCTCCAGGCGAGTGATCGGATGTCGGAAGCAGCTGGCAGCTATCTCCAAGCATCCGTTGACCATGCCCTCCACCTGGCCAATTGGCGTATTCAAAGCACGGGGTCCAGCGGAACTCTGGGCAATGCGGCCTTGGACGTGGAATCAGCCTCGGCACGCTCCAGCGGTGGGCGGCATGCGAGAAGGCGTTGGAGGAATCTGACGGATAAGGGGTACGGCGTCTGATTGCATGATGTTCCGGTACTATACGCACGTGACGGTGCTGGACATATCAAATGGCGCTGTACTTATATCCTTTTCTGCTATTTTATCGGCATGAAGCATGTCGAGAAGCCGCTTCGTGAAGTCGACCATCTGCATATCCGCCTCTATATTGCCGCCAATGTCTTGATCGATCATCGCTGGGACGCGGAAGAGGTGTGCAGCACCTACTGGAGATTTTATGTCAATTCGCACCATGGCGCGAGCGCTGTGGTGGCTGGCGGCGAGGTCTATCCGCTCATTGCCAGACGCATTCACTTCATCCCCGCCTGGGTCCGCTGGAGCTGTCGCAATACGCAGTCGATCGAGCACCTCTACGCCCACTTCGATCTGGTCGGCCTCCCTGGGGCCGTGGTGCGCCGCTGCTTCCCAGGGCCAGTGACGCTGCCGGCGGACGAGCGCCTGGAACGGAACTGCGAGTCGCTGCGTCAGCTTCTGGGAAGCGGTAATGGCGCCAGCGATATGGCCGCGGCCTGCGAGGTGAAGGCAGTCCTGTTCGGTTGCCTGGCGAGGCTGATGTCCGGCTTGGGGTCGGAACGTTCGGCGAACCTGGTTCACTTTGCCCATGGCCACAATCCGGTGGCTCAGGCCCTGCATTTCATCGACGAGCACCTTGGCGAGCCCATGACCAATCACCTGCTTGCCCAGCAATGCGGCTTTGCGGAGAGCCATTTTGCACGCCTCTTCCGGCTCCAAATCGGCCAGACTCCAGCGCAATACGTGCTTGAACGTCGCATCACCTTCGCCGCAGAGCGATTGAGCTTCTCCGAGGACAGCATCGAACGCATCGCCGAGGTCTGCGGCTTCCCTGACCGTTTCTACTTCTCCCGCATGTTCGTCCGTCGCATGGGCCAGCCGCCGGCTGCATACCGACGCACCTCGCGGGTATGATGGGAGGCGGCAGGATGCGATCAGAATGTCAGTTGCTGGCATCTCGGATGCGGGCGATGGCCGGCTGCCCAGCGCACGACCGTGGCCCATCCCCACGGATGACTCAGGGTGAAAAGGCCTTGGAATGCGCATGGGAACGCCAAAACCACATGAAACCGGTCCTTGCCCACAAGCGCATGGTGAGGTATAAGTCAGTGCCCCATCAGCTGGATGGATGAACCTCCATGTCCCCGCAGGATCTGAAGAACGCGATTAAAAATGCGCAATCGGGCGATGCCGAAGCATTCGTTGCCTTGGTGGCATACCTGCAGCGTGACCTTCGCGTCCTGATCGCATCCTTCGCATCCTCTCCCTCCATGGTCGACAGCGTCATCGTGGAAACGTGGTCTGACTGCCGAAATAATATCGACCAATGCCCTGCCTCCATGGCGGCCATCTCCTGGCTGCGCGTCACGGCCAGCAAGCATCTCGTCCGCCGCCTCGAGACCGAACTGGATCAGGAGCGCCGTCGGAATGACAGCCTCAAGCTCCTCATCATCCCAAGCGCCATCGAGCAATTCAATGTGTCGCCCACCCCGAGCAATGCGCAGGGCAACAAGGTCCATGAGAAATTCCAGAAGCTGGACCCCGCTGTACGGGATCAGCTTACGCTGCATTACGCGCAAGGATTCTCGCTGGAGAGGTGCGCGTCAGAACTTGGCGACGGGGCGACCGTGGCATCAGTTGCACGCATGTTCTTCCTCGCTCGCGAGAAGATCGACTGGCGGGACGGCGATCAGGTTTCATTCGCCAATGCCGATGGGAGGTTTGTCTCGCTCCTCGAGGAATATCTCTCCGGATCCATCTCCGCGGAGTCGCGCGAGAAGCTATGGACAATGACCGAGCACGATCGCATCCGAGCGACGCAATTCGGACGCCAAATCCGCATCGACATGCTCCTGTCCGCACTTCTTGGCAGCGCTGGTAGCGATGATGCGCGAAGGCTGATTAGCCGGTTGACGCAACCACCCGCGATTCGCAGACCGTCCGAACGCAACCTGCCGAATGGCGGAACCACGCCAGCATCTTCCGCTCTTCATCCCCCGGCGGAACCCCGAACCGCGGTGAGAGGTCCGCCCGCTGATGCGGAAGGAGGAGGCCATCGGCGAACGAGCGGCTACAGTCCTTCGCATCTCCACTTTGGTATTGGCGGGGCCCTGCTGGTGGTCTGCCTTGTCGTTGTCTACGCACTGACATCCACCGCCGTCGCTCCACCTACCAGCAAACCTAGTTCTGAGCCTGCCCTCAAGGATCTGGGCAAGGATGGATCATCAGCGCCCGTGCAATCCCCTTCTCCGCCATTTCCCTCATCGACACAGGACGTCCACACGCCCATCATCGCTGCACCGTTCGACCAGGTGAAGGGCGGTACTCTTGCATCGACTTCGAACCCCCTTCGCGCGAGCAGTGGTCAGCCAGCATCGCAAGCAGCGCAGGTAGCCGTGTCGCGCACGGACGGGGAATGGACTGATCTGCCTATAGGACCTCCCGTAATCGGCGAAGCGTGCGATAGCAGCGAAACCCATGGGGCCGCCGCCAGCTGGGTCGAAGGATTCTGCCCGCCGTTCATGAACGGCAACGCCGTCGGTCGCCAGCTTCCTCAGCTGGTCGATCTGAGCCTGCCCACGAGCAATGACGATATTGCCCGGAATGTCTGGTTTGATGGGCCAGAATCTCGCATCGTGGTCGATCTCAAGAAGCCCATCGAGGTATCGCGCGTCGCTACCTATTCCTGGCATAAGTCCAATCGTGCCATGCAATTGTTCACGCTGTGGGGTGCAGAAGGTGAAGCGATGCCCAATGCCGGTCTTGATGATCTGGCCGAGAAATGGGTCCGCATTGCCCACGTCGATACCACCAGCCTCATGGAGGGCGGCAAGCAAGGCAGCAGCGTAACGAGTCCGAATGGTTCTCTTGGCAAATTTCGCTGGTTGCTCTGGCAAAGTCCCGCGCGTCACGAAGGGACATTCTATAGCAAGTTGTGCGTATTCGATCGGCGTCGTGTTCAGCCGTAATCATCGGCCTCCCCTGTCACGCACATTCCTGTCCAATGCCGCTGATCGGGGGTAATACGATCATTTTGGGATATCCGATGGTTTCACGACCTCGGCGTTGCGCATTCCCATGACCGGGCAGCTGCCGTGCTTCCGACGCCTATCAGATCAGTGCCGGTGCCGTCGACTCGTATAATTTGCACCTTCTCAGGCTTCGGCCCTTGAAGAGCAGTCGTCAATGGCGATGTCGACGACAAATCTTGCTACTGGATCCTCTTGAAGGAGAAGTCGTCCATCCATGCCTTGGCCCCTTTGCCGATGAGGATGAGGCGCAGATCCACATTACTGCGCTTGCTGATGTCCCAGGACACCAGCTGCCACTCCTCTTTGGCGCCGACGCGATTGGTTGAGCGGCCGCGCATCGCCCCCTCCTCGAGCTTGGCCTCGCCGGAGCACATGAAGAAGCGGGCATCGCCGCCCCCCTCGACCCAGACCCACGCCTGGAGGCGGTAGGCCGCGGTGCTGTCGAGCGGGACGAATGGCGCGATGAAGCGTCCGGTATTGCCGTCCGGCTTCTCCACGCCGGTGATAAGGAGCGCCTTGCTGCCGCTGCGCGCATGGGTCCCGTCCACCGCCAGACCCCAGGTCCACAGGCCGCGGGCGGGCGTATCGAGTGCCAGCGGCTGGTCGTCGAAGGTCTCGTCGATGCCGAGGCGGAGCATGACCGACTTCTCATTGAATTGCATGAGCGTGATCTTCCTCTCCATCGCCGCGACCACCGGTGGCGGCAGACCGACCCAGCGCCAGCGCGCATCGATGACGTGCCGCCCGTCGGCGTCAGGCTGGGCGGGAAAGCGCAGGCGGTTATGCTGATCCATCCAGACATTGCAGGTGCGATTGGTCTCCCTCTCCGCGCCACCGCGGTCCACTCGCACCAGCGCCAGGCCCCAGCCTGCAGGATCGGACAGGAAGGCGGTCAGGCCGCCATCACGCGGATTCAGGCTGTCGGAGTTGTCGCTGCGATCCCCTGCCACCAGGTTGTTGTACCATGCGACGAAGCCGTCCCCGCTCGGCAGGCTGATCACCGTGCGGTCGAAGCGCCAGCGATCCGGCCACGGATCGGAGAGGTGGCCGGGCTGGACGTTGAGGAGCTCGACATCGCGTGCCGCCTTTCCATCCCGCTGCGCGAGCCCATCGACGGCGATGTGCGTACGGATGTCCCAGCCATAGCCCAGCTGCGGGTCGAAGCCCAGCGTGAACCGATAGCAGCTCTCGCCATGCCGTTTGGTTGTCCAGGTCTCGGTGACCACGAGCGTGATGGTCGCTCCGCCGCCCTCGAACGCATGCGTGCGGGTATCGCCCGATGCCCCCTGGCCATCGATCCAGGCGACCGTCGAAATGCGGCATCCGAGCAGGCTGGCCCAGGAGTAGATGCGCGGCAGCACGAGCGGATCGAGGGCCTGCTCGGGTCGCGGGCCGATCCAATCGAGCTGGCAATTGCCCTCGTCGAGGACCGCGACCGCCTTCCCGCCATCGCGCACCACCCAGTACGGCTTGAGCTCCTCCCCCTGGGCGGTGGCCTGGGTGAAGCGCTCCTGCGCGACGGTGAAGGCCGGGACGTGATTCTGGAACAGCGGTGGCGGCTTGGCGGTGGCGCACAGGACATCGAGATCATCGCCCGTCGCGATGGCCACCATCATGGCCAGGAGGATGGCAATGCGCATGGTAGTCATTCCTGCGGGAGTGGCGATGATCGTGAATCAGCTGGTTCACCTGACCAGGTAGGGCATGGCGAGATCATGGTTTGGCGAGTCCGGGTCCGAGCAGGACCGTGCCGCCCAGTGCTGCGCCAGCCGCCGTGCCCAGGATGACGCGCTCGGTCGTCCCGCCGGCGGTGATGATGATGGCGTCATGGTCGCGGGAGATCTGCGGAGGGGTCTGCCCGCGCGGATAGGGATAGATGACCATGGTCACCGGCGTCCCGGGCGTGCTGGAGACGCGCAGCCAGCGCTGGCATTCGCCATAGGTCCAGGTGGAGGTCCAGCCCGGCGGTGGCATCAGTGCCGCCCCGTCGGTCGCGGCGATGAGGTCGTCCCAGCGCTTGAGGTTAGCGGCGGTGTCATCCTTGAGGTAGGTCGGCTTCCACCCGTCCATGGGCCTTTGGACGGGGAGCCTCGCATCCCACGCGGCCGGCGATTCGCCGGGCTTGGGCAGGAATTCCATCGGCGGCGCCATGTTCTCGTCGGCGTAAGCCCAGCGGCGCGATTCGATCACGGCATTGGTCGCCTCGACCACCTGGACCAGGATGTCCTGGTCCCACTGTCCGGTGAGGAGTACCCGATCGCCATCGATCCGCGCGTCGCGCGCCAGGAGGTGGAGGTTGACCTGCTGCGCCTCGCTGGTGCGGATCTCATCGCGCACCACGAGGTAGTCGCTGAAAGGGGAGGCGGGTCCATGCTTGCTGAGCAGGAGGAGGCGCCGGTGATCGGCATCGACCGGCCTGCCCGGATATTCGCGGTTGAACTCGGCATCATGCGGTTCGACCGGCGACATCACGAGGGAGTTGATGCGGCGATCGGCAACCACCACATCCGCCACCGTGCTCGTGGCGAAGCGGCTCACCGCCGCAGGACCGAAAGGCTGTTCCAAGGCGGGGACATCGACCGCGCGGGCATTATGCCTGACCTGACCCGCATTGCCGAGGGTGATGGTGTTATGCAGCGCGGCATGATCGCCGCGTGGATGGTAACTGCAGTTGTAGTTCAGGGCGATGGGCGTGCCGCGCTGGTACCAGTGGAAGGATTGGTCATCGTTGTGGTAATGGCCGCTCACCGGTCCGGACTTGAAGCTCAAGAAGGACTCCTGATCGCTGCCGAAGCGGTCACGCAGGACCGCGCCGAAGCCCGCGAAGGCCTGGCTGGACCAGTCAAGCCCCTGGGCCCCTGCCGGGCCCGGACCGCTGGCATGGATGAGGGCATCCGCGAGACGAAGCTCCGCCGCGAACGGCGGATCGGCGGTGAGGTAGAATGGCAGGAAATCGGCGAATTTCGCCCCGCTGGTCCAGCGGTGGGTGTCCCCGATCGGCGCCTCATGGCGGAGTCCGAGCCGGCGATCGAAGGGGGTCAGGAGCTTGCGATGCCAGGTGAGCGACTTGGCGACGAGCGGGTCCTCCGCGAATGCGTTGCCCAGTCCGGCATCGAGGAGGGTGCGGGCGACCTTGGCCTGCAGGCCCAGGGAATAGCCGGCATATCCCGGACACTCTGAGCCGACCCCGTCCGGGGCGGTCACCACCTTGGCGAGATCATCGGTCAGGCAGGAGCGGCCGAAGGCGAGCCATTCCGGGGCGTGCGGATGCTCGCGCAGACCCACCGCGGCATAGATGCTCGCCAGGTACTTGTCGGTATGGAAATTGGGATTGCCCGGCCCCCAGCCGTTGTGCCAGCCCGGCCAGGCATCCAGATCGGTGGAGATATAGGCGGTGGCGGCTGCGAGCGGTCCATAGTCGCGGCGGCGATCCAGGCTCTTCTCGAAGAGATCATTCACCAGGCGGCGGTTGCCGTAGTTGGTGGGATTCACATCATCGCACTGGTAGCGGCGATCGAGGTACTGCGACGGGTTGGGGCCGGCGGTGCCGGCGCCCATGCCCGGCCAGCTGAGCCGATAGCGGTTGATCAGCGCCGTCAGCGTCCAGTCGCTATGGCGGCGGATGAGGGCGTCCACCCCACCCTGGACCAGCCGGCGCGGCGCCGCCACCAGCGCCCAGCAGCGGCCGCCATACCACAGCGGCTCGCCGGTGCCCTGATCGGTGCCGCCATCGGTGAGGGGGAAGCGGAAGCTGCCCCGATTGCCATCCTGGGCCTGGACCACGATGGTGGCATCGTAGGGCCCCACCCACTTGCTGGGGTAGGCCGCGATCACGCCGATGGCCGGGGCCTGGTCGGCACCAGCATCCGCCTTCATGCCACCGCTGGTGAACAGGCAGTCCTGCGCGCCACCGGGACTCTGCGACCAGCGCGCACGCAATTGCGCGAAGGGCCTTCCCCTCTGGACCGGGCGGGGCACCGCCGGCATGGCCAGCTGCTGGTTGTTGCCGCCGAAGACATCGTATTCGAACCAGCGCGTCCATAGCACGGTGTCCAGCGGCATGCCGCCCGGAGCGAATCCGGGAACCGCCCCGCTCGTCGCGGTCGTCGCGCCGAACGCCAGGGTGTACTGATGGATGCCGAACCCACCGCCCGCAGGATCGCGCGGGAGGCGGTAGCGCTCGACCACCTCGATCCAGGGATCGCCCATGACCGCACGTATCGCCACCTCATAGTGGCGCTCGCGCTTGGAGATGCGCTCGCTCGGCACGCTATTGGGCTGGAAGCGGAAGCTCTGCTTGCCGAGCATCAGAGGCACGGCATCGACGACGCCCGTCACCGCGGCATCGGCGAACGCATAGGAGAGGTGCCATTCGGCGAACACCGGCCCATTGGCGACCTGCTCGACTGTAAGCGCGGAAACCGGCGATGTGCCCTCGAACCAGGCCCGCCCATCCCACGCCGTCTGACCGTCGACCCGGATGCCTGCCATCCAGTGCGGTACTCGGGCCAAGGGCGTCCCTGGGGCAACGCCCTCCAGGCGCAGACGCAGCTCGGCGACCCCGGTCTCCACCACGGTCATGCCACCATCGCGATGGACCGACAGGGGCGACGCCGCTGTTCCGGGTGCGACCGTCACGGTCGCCGCATCCCTGCTGGCCGCGACGGTGGCGATGAACCAGCAGCGATCGGTCGGCTTCCCATCGACCTGGACCCGCTCGATCTGGATCGGCCGGGGCCCGTCGATCCCGGCAATCGTGGCGACCCAGCCGGGTGCAACCGTCCCCGGCGGGCAATCGATCGACACCAGCTCCCAGGGCCAGTCCTGATGAAGCGGGTTGGGGATCGACCGCGTCTCCGACGCCGCTTCGGCAATCGCTGCCTGGGCCATGAGGACTATCGCCGCGAGAACAGTGGATAATCTACCAGGCGAATGAGGTGTACGGTTCCCGTGGAACATGATCACGTGCTGGTCGGTATCGCTGCAGCCTATCAAGCTAGTCATTGCCATTATCCAACATGGTCGTGTGCATCGCATTCTCCACCCATGTCGGCGCATGAAGCCATCGTATTCATCCAATGTGATCGCAGGTGCGGTGCCTACTCATGACCATGACCCCGACTTGGATGATGGCACCGTATATCCCGCAATGTTCCAATTGGTGCAAGAAGGGCCACGATGGTCATGGTGACGGGAAGCGGGCTTAACGGTCAGGCATCACGACAATGGGGTGGGCGACCGGCGCCGCCCATTCCCGTGCGCTGACCTCCACTTTCACCCAAAATGCTGACGGTCAGTGCTCCAGCCTCAAGGCCGCCACCTCAAGACCTGGTCGATGACCAGGCAGGACCCGAAAGACTCCCTGCTACGAGCTCGGTTTCCCTGCAGGGCGGCCTTCCTTTGCTCGCGCCTGTTGGCGACAGCGCCGCCCAAGCCAAGGCGGTCAGTGAGGGGAATCTCCGATTATTGACGATCAGGGAAGCCCATGGATCCGAAACACGGTGGCCTGACAGGTTTCCGTAGTCCGAAAAAGGCACATGGGCGGTCCGGATCTCAGAGCATGTTCCGTGGATCCTCGCGGTTCATCCCACTCAACCTGCGCACACGCGCGATGATCAGCAGCAGGACCTTGCCCAAGGTCGCCATCAGAAAGACCAGAAGCAACCACAGGCGTATCCAGGTCATATTCAGCCAGCCCGTCGTCCACCCGGCTATGATCGCGGCGATACCCAGGGCGCAGCCGATCTCGATCAGCAGCAGCAGGACCAGCGGGGTGGGATTCGGATCGGAACTGTTAGCGGGCACGGGCGGATCGCCGGGTTCTGCCACCGCTTCGCCGCAGGCAGTGGCGAAAACCAGTTTACGCCCTGGGGTGAACAGGTGGGGAAGGTTGACCCGCCACCACTGGGCAGCGTCGGGTCGTGAGACTTCGAGCACCGCCAGCGCACCTTCGGCGGGCACCACCCAGCCGCTGTTTTCCTTCACCGCACCGGTGAGGAGACCGAGCCACACGCCCAACGACCCTCGTCCGCTCACCACTCCGGCGGAGTGAACCGCTTTGGGCTTTGACACAGCCAACGGCAGTTCAAGCCCAAGCCAGGCTCGTCGGATGTACTCTGGAGCCTGTCCGGGCGGCGTCGAGATGATGCGCAGCTTGGCCATGGGGAAAGGATACGATACAAAACCGCTCAAATCCATTTCGTTCGTAAATTGCCACCTGATAATGTGTTGAAAATTGTCGTGCCCAAGGCCCATGCTCTTTCAAGCTCCCGAATGCCTCACCTTCCGTTACCACCACATCGATAATCCCGATTATCCCTTCGTATACATGCGCCAATGGGGTCCGCACTCACTCTCGGCGTACTTCGACAGAACTCCGTGAAAAGGTTGGTGAATTATTTGTGGCTCTGGTCAAGAACAGCCTTGTAGGCATCGATCTGATGCGCCCATGGCCTTCAATCCCATGGTCGTCCAGATATTCATGCCGAATATGTTCTTCTCCCGCTTGCCGTCGTGCTCGACCACCAGACTCGTCACACCCCGGTACCATTCGAAGAAGAAGCGGGCCGTGATCTTCGCACTCGGCATTCAATGGCTAGGGCCGTGGATGAGCTTCACGGCACCGGTGTGCATCGCGCACGGAAAATGCTGAGGGATTGTGACGTCCGATCCAATGCAGATCACCGGACTCTATGCGTACTGCGGCATGAACCGCCTCGAATCCAGCCGCCGTGATGATCGCTCGCGATCGGTCGTGATTGCCGGTTCCGACACCTCCATGCTGGAGGCAAAGAAGCAGGACAAGAGCGGAATGAATTTCGATGCTCGGACAGTTGGACATCAAAGGATCGGCGTTGATCTGACCGCCATTGAAGGCATCGGGTCAAGCACCGGCACGACCATCCTGACTGAGATCAGAACGGATTACAGTCGCTTTCCCACCAGCAGCGCATTCTCAGCATGGCTGGATCTCGCACCCAATAAGCGCATCACCGGCGGGAAGCCGCTATCGTCACACGTACAGCCGAATCACAATCGAGCCAATCAGGCATTGCGGCTGGCGGCGTCTGCACTCCGTCATTCAAAGTCGGCCTTGGGAGACGTTGCTCGAGGGCTCATGCGACGCCTCGGCACCGAAAGAAGAATGTGTCGCTGCCTTGGCTCATCGCCTGGCACGCTACATCTACGCCATGGTTACCAGGGGAGCGGCGTATCTCTCACAGTCCATTCAGGATCCTGAGCAGCGGAACCAAGACAGGAAGCAAGCCAGCCTTAGGAAAATGGCTGCAGAACGTGGCTGTTCCCTTGTGCCGCAGTAGAATGCATAGCGCGATCTGCGTTTCGTTTCAGAGAGCTTCTCATGATATCGATTCGATATAAATTCATCACGAAACTGAAATGATCTGCATTCGATAACGGGTTCGCCGTTGTTCAATCCAATGTGAGCTTCGCCCACAACCCAAGCGGGGCCAGCCCCGCACCCCAGTCGGGGACCAGTCCCCGACACCCCAGCCAGGGGCTCAGCCCCTGGACCTGAGGGAATGACAATGCGTTGCCACACTTCAAGATTGTTGGTGCTAACACATCAACCAAGAAGGGGCAACGCG
>Ga0302140_10007530_pt1 | contig 13621 bp, 22 predicted proteins | sample I_Bog_E1_1_FD_202095 | JGI IMG/M metagenome (GOLD analysis project Ga0302140, IMG submission 202095) | Peat permafrost microbial communities from Stordalen Mire near Abisko, Sweden - I_Bog_E1_1 | ecosystem: Environmental > Terrestrial > Soil > Wetlands > Peat | place: Sweden: Abisko, Stordalen...
GAAACCACAAACGAAAATGGAATTTTGTATATTACTTTTAATTTTTCTTATTTCATAAATATCAGATATCAAATCGTTGCCGAACAATTTTGACCAATATAATATATTTTTATTTTTCTTTATATTTATATTTTTTTTATAATAAAATAACATCGAATTTGAAAATACAAAAAATTAAAAAAAAAAAAATCTGCAAAATTTGGCAAACTGCAAAAAATCTTTGTATTTTTTTTCACATAAATCTTGAAGATTCCTTGGATCGAAGAGAATTTCCAAACCACGATGAAGAGCCTTTGGGTAAAGGCGCCAATGGGCGTGTTTTTGGCACTAAGAAAACTAACAAGAAAGGAGCTGTATAATTAATACATGGTGGCAGAGGATGATAATGAATTCAAAGCCCAAATGAAAGAAATCTAAATTGAGCGAATGTGTAATGTTGTTGGTTTCATTGACAAATTCATCACAAGTTCTGAGTTTTTCATGGTAATGGAAAAAGCCGAATGCAATTTGACTGAATATATCGAACAAAATATGGATTCCTTTAAAGAAAAGAACTTATTGCATATTTTAGCTGATTTGGCATTTGGACTCCAATTTGCTCATAACCTCCATATCACGCATTCTGATATAAAACCTGGTTTTTCTGTATGTTTTATACGGGAGTTTGGTCTTTAAATTGAGTGATTGGGAAGGAAGATGTTTAGAAAATACAGGAAAAACAACAAATCTTCGATCTGATTTAGGTTATAGACCATCGTATATGCTGCTCCAGAACTCCTAATGGATAGTGAACATGTGAATTTTGAAAAGGCTGATATTTATTCATTAGGAATGACTTTTCTTAATTGTTGCGGGGTTGAATATGACGATATGAAGAAGATTTCTCAAATAGAAAAGGAAGAAAAACATAGATCGTGGAAATAATCAAATATGAAAAATTCAAAGAATTATTAATTCCATGTTGAAATTTGATAGACATAAGAGGATAATTTAGCAAAGGTCATTGAAACTCTTTTAAATTTGAAGCCCATGGTCTCAAAGCAATCGAGTCCATTGAAAATGTTGGAATCAATAACGATTGAACAAGAGGAAGGAGATCAGAATGAAATTAGTGTAAAACCACAGCAAACGCCCAATGAAACGAAAATATCAATGAAAAAGATAAATAACCGAAAACGGAGCCAAAAAATTAACATTTTACAGATGAAACAATTGCGAAATTAATTTCCGAAATTCCTAATTTTGATAACGACATCACAAAAGAAGCATCTAAAAATGTGGACTTTTCCAATATGATAAAAATAGCCTAGAAGATGAAAATCATACAATTTGAAGTCCTTATGAATTTCCAAATGGATCAATTTATCAAGGTCAATGGACATGGCCAAAAATATGGTAAAGGTGAATTTTATCAGAAAGATGGGTCTCTTTATGAAGGCTATTTTAAAACTGATATGTTTAATTGAAAAGGCCGGAAGATCTATGCCAATGGTGGCATTTATGAAGGAGAATGGAAGGATGATAAATTTCATAATAAAGGAGTATATCTTAGCAAAGATGGGGGTAAATATGAAGGTGATTGGTATGAAGATAAACAGCAAGGATCAGGAGTGGAAACCTGCCCAGATGGCACTCGATATGTAGGTTTATTCGCAATGGGGAAGAAAATTGATATGGTTCATAGATGGGAAAACATATAAAGGATAATTTTTGGATAATAATTTTCATGGATATGGAGGGCAGATGGAAGGAAATATTCAAGGACTTGGAAAAATGGATGGAAAAGGAGAATTTGTTTATAACAATGGTCAAAAATATATTGGGGAGTAATGTGGCGAATTTTTCTGGCCGAGTGGAAAGATATATAGGGAATTGGTTAAATTGGAAACAACATGGGAAGAGCGTTCTTATTGGTCCCAATGGGGAAAAGATAGAAGGTGAATAGAATGATTGGAAAAAAAATAAATTAATTAAAGAAATAATAAATTTATTTAAAAAAAAAACCATTTTAAAATATAGTATCAAAACATAATGCAAGTAGATAACAGTCCTACTGAACCTCGCACCGGTGAGATCATCAAAGATCAAATCAATGAATTCGATGGTGAAGATCGATTTGTTATGAACGAATCAAATTTATCATTGGTTCTGAGCGATTTAAAGAAATTATTTCGTCAAAAATGCAACGGATGGGCTGCTTTGGCCCTCATATACGGCTCAGATAAAGTAACAGATAAGTTAAATTCATCAGCAGGCACTATAAGTATCGTATGCGGTCTCTTTTTATCTGCCACTATCCCTCTTATCATCAGTCCTGGTCAAGTTGGGTCGTTAGATAATGATGATTATAGAAAATATTTGTACCTGCTTTTCATGTGTGGTTCTGTTGTTTTTCATGTCTCCTCTATTTTCAACTCTTGTTTATTAGTATTATAAATTTTTGTGTTAAAAAATGAAAAATTTTATATAAAAAAGGTCATGTTGCTGAATTCAGCAGGAAGAGAAGCTGATAAATTAAGAATATATCAAAAGCTCGATAAATTGCCAACCCTTTCATTCACATTGTTTTGCATGGGAAATTTCTCATTGATTCTTGGTGGTGGGTTCTCGATTTCTGCTGTTTATGGAATCCTTGCACAAATACTCTGGTGTTGTATAACTTCAATTTTTTGCGGAGTGGCTTTTTTGATTGTTAATGCGACTGTTTTAATGCCCATCGGACACATTTCGCATGGATGGTATAAAAAAAACAAGGCGGACTTCATTGAAAAAATGGATAAGCTGATTGATGGACTTGAAGAGTCAATGAGCAAAAAGAATAAAATTGAAAAAAATCAAAATTTAATTAAAATAGAAAACATTAAATAAGTTGACTGGCATATAATAAAGAAAATTATTTCAATAAACGCCAGAAAAAATTAAAATTCAATTTTTTTAAGAAATAATCATTGATATTTAAATAAAAACAAATCCTTGGAAAAAAAAATTAAATTTTATTTTAAAATTAATTCTTAATTCTTTGATTTTCCTTTAAATATAATTGAAAACTAGTTAATTTCGGTTCACTTCCCTTCTGTTTTTTTCCTTTGAAAATTGAATTGATTTGTTTCCTAATATCCCTTTCCTCGAACAATTTATCGACTTTCATCCTTTTAAACAAAAGTTGTTTTTTCACAAATTCTTTCCCTTTTTCCTCTTTTTCATTAATCTTCATTATATTATTCAAATTCACAGACAAAGGCCGTTTTCCTGTTTTCTTCTCCTCCAAAGCCGAAATCTTATAATTATGGATTTTCGCCATTTTTTCTTCTGATTTCGATCTGGTTCCCAAATTCCAGAATAGCTTTTTCTCTTTAATTTCCATTTTTTTATCTGTTTTTCTTAGAAATTCATTGCTTTTTCCTAAGAAATCCTGAATTCGTTCATCAAGTAATGAATATCTCTTTATTTTCGGCTTGAAATCGCTATAAATCTGTGTTTTCTCGCTTAAAAACCGTTTTAATTTCTCTTTTTGATGTGTTAAATTATATTGATTATGTTGTTTTTCCTTCACAATTTCCTTGAAATCTTTCGTGAATTTCCCATGCCAAATTTTCCTTGAAACCCCGATTTCTCTCAATTTATTCATTGATTTATGGAAATTCAAATAAATATCCAGGAATTTTACTATGGAAATCTCATATATTTCCGCAGTTATTGAAAGCACTTTGGCTTGAGTTTTTCTCGGGATTTTCGATAATTTGCCTAAAATCTTAAGGAAATCTTTCCTTTTAGGGTTTTCTCTCTTTTGAGATAGATCTCCAGCTTGTAATAAGGGTCCAAGATCATTTTCCTGTAATAAAATAGAGGAAAAAATGTCTTCTTCACCAAAAACCTGCGTTTTTTCTAAAACTGCTATCTAATTAGATCATTTTCATTGATTAATTATTAATTATAAAGAAACTCTTATTTGTTTATTGAGTTTTTTGGCTTGTTTTTCTTGGAAACTCGCATTAAAAGAATTAATTTCGTTTTTTCTTAATGTCGCACTGAGCTTTTGAACTTCTTCCATTGAATTCGCATCGCATTCCGCTGCAAATTCCTCTATATTATAAACCTGCACGTTTTGGGTTATCTAAAAATATCAATTTCCTCATGAAAAATCATAAAAATTTACCTCAATTTGACCTTCTTTTATAAAAAAAAGCGATTCCGTAAAATCTCCTATCTTATATATAAGGGAATTCCTGGAAAAGCTTTGAAAATTCGAATTTCTAAGGAAAATTTGAACGACATGAGCAGGAAAATCAACGAATATCGGGATTTTCGAAAAAAGGCCCATTTCTTCCTGTGATCTCAATTGTTCTTCGAATTCTCTATAAAATTTAAAGCCAAAAACCATTTTTCTAGAATTTACTGAGCAAATTCCTGAAAGTTTCTCCTTTCAATTGAAGAACCTGGGTATTTTCCTTTGAAATCACAAGATCCAGGCTAATTTATATTCGAAAAAAAGCTTAAAAAGTCATTAAATACCAAAATTCATCCTTCTCTAAGCATTTTTCCCCAAAAACAAAGCCTTTTCTAATGATTTCGCTGATTTCATGGTCAGGGAAAAACCGAAAAAGCTCTTCTTCATCCCTTAATTTCCTGCTGATTTTCATAGTTTTCTCTTCAGAATCCTTGATAACTTTATGCTTCAAAACCCATAATTCGCCTTCCAAAACGAAAAAAGCCCTTTTGATTATAGACCCCATTTGAGCCACTATACGCATTTTCGGAAACAGTTCATAACGCAATTCATTGAAAAGCCTTTGGAAAACACGTTTTGGCATTTTCCATTTCAATTCATTGAAAAACTTCTGCTTTTTCAATGTTTTACATAAAAAAAGGTTTTCATAATCTTTGCGAATAGGAGGCGGGTTTTTAACTATTTGGATGATTTTCTAATATGGGATTTTTAAGGCTTTGATTTAAGAATTTAAAGAACGTCTAAAAGATCTTGGTTGAATATATGCATGTTTTTCATATGTTTTTGATAGAATTTAAGAAGATCTTCAGCTGGTTTGGTCTCAAAGGCCTGAAGTTTTGGGATATTAGAGAAGAAATTATGAAGCGAGACAGAACGATGTTTTTTATCGGGAGTTTTCAACATTTCTTTAAGAATTTTTATTTTTTTTGTTTTTTTATAAAATTTTCCAAAAACAATTTCTTTTTTTAATTGTTGAAATTTAAAAAAAAAAAAATAATTTTTTTCCTTTGTAAAAAAATTAATTTTACTCATTGAAAAAAAAATCCAAACCTTATTTTTTCTTCAACGATTTGAATTTCTCAAAGCTCCATCCTTGCTAAAATTATTTTATTGTAAAAACTATAAGAGAGAGAGAAAAAAACGAACCTCCCCATCAAATCTCAAAAGAAAATTATGATATTTCGATAAAGATGCCTTATGTGAAATAGTGAGACAAGTGATTTCGTGGTTTTTAAGCACTTTAAACATTAAAGCCTCATTAAATTGTATGCATTCATCCAAAATCACATATAAAGGCTTATGATAAACGACTCTGGCAATTTGCAAAGCTTGTTTTTCAGGAGCTTTTTAATTGATTTTATAAACAAAACTTATGAAAAATTCAAGGAAAAAATCAATAAATTTAATAAAAAATTGAAAAACCATCCAAAGCCTCATTCCAATCATCGAAAGCTTCAAATCCCCCGAATTTATCGACTAAATAATGCAAGCCAATTTCTTCTAAGATTTTTTGTAAATCCTCATCTTTTATCTCTTTTTTCCTCATTTCCATGAGATTATCAGGATAAATGATCTCATCTCTCAAGGTGCCTTCAGGGAAATAAGGCCTTTGCGAAGCGAAAGAGATCTTTTCTATTTTCGGTCTTTGCAATTTGCCTTCTTTTAAAGGCCAAAGACCTGCTAAAATGCGAAAAAGCGCAGTTTTCCCACAACCCAACGGACCCATGAACATTGTATTCATGCCTGGTTTTATCTTTATTGTTATAATAAATATAAAGTATTCATATTCAAAAGAAACCTCAAAATCTAGACAATTCACTAATCTTAGGTTTTCTGGAGGAGGGGAGATAATTTCCACGTTTTTTAACTTAATAATTTCACCATCTTCAATGAGCTTTTTTCGATTTTTAATTAAATCATTAGATTATACTTTATAACTGTTTTTTTTATAGAAAAAACCTCTAAATTCGGCAGATTATGAGGGTCAATTTTGAGTTTTGGGTAGAATTTCTTAATTCTGGTCTCTTCGGAACTGAATTTCTCCATAGAAATCATGCCTTCCAATACGAAATTCGTATGTCCTGATAAACAAAAGAGTTCCCTTAGAGTCATGAGAAATCTGTTGAATGACTTTAATGAATAAAATTCTTAAATAAATCAATTATAATAAATGATAAAATTATTAACTTTTCTGAAATTTAACAAAATGAACGAATTTGCAGTGAGATCTCTTAAAATCATACTAGGATCATGTAGGATTTTGGCTAAATATTGTTCTTTTCTCCGTCCGAAAACTGGCAATCCCAATAATAAATATGCGCAAATAACAGATCCTTCAAAATATTTATAAAATCTATGAAATCTTTGATATTTCTTAATAAAAAAACTCACCGAATTTATGCACTAAAACCTCAAAAACCTTCAAAATCGCCTTTCTCATCGAAATCTTCAAATTCAATTGCGAAATCGCTTGAAAAGCCTTGTTTAATCGTTCTTTTTCTGTCAGATTCGCGTTTCTCCGATAAAAGGCCAATTGTTCGGCATTTTCATTAATATTACTATATAAATCCTTATATTCATATTCCAAATTCCGCACTTTTCCCATCATTTCCCCCAAAGGAGGCGATAAAAACCTTAAAACACAACCAGAAAACAAATACCATAACATAATGGCAATTGGGCCTTTCCACCCGAAATCAAATGAGATTTTCACAGTGAAAAAGATTATGTCGAAAGAATTTTTAATAGCATTACAAAGAATATCAGAAAAAGAATGGGCCCAACTATAAATGTCATCAGTAAAAGTCTCAATTGGATCGAAATTCCTGTTATTATTGAGGAAAGTGAGCTTTTGTTTATAAAAAAAAAAAATATTGGAATTTTCCATTATTTTTAAAAGAAAAAACATCATAAAAACAAAAGTTCGAAAAGTATTTGGTCATAGCATAACGAATGAGCTTCGTTCTGACATTAAGAGTGATTTTATGCTTCATATATTCGATATAAGAATTCAGAAAAGAGGCTGGGATCGCACATAAAGCCAAATTAAACAGCTTAAAAAGTAAAAAAATATTAATATTTCATAGAAATTTTCATTACTTTTGTTAGGAAATTCATTAGAGATCTATTAATCAAAGCCTTTACGATTTTACCATTTATATCGGCTAGATATAATGTTAGGACTGTTCTGGATAATAAAACCAAAGTAAAAATCATGATTTCGGTTGAATCTTCACGAGATTTTATTGAAGGGGCGATTATTTGAGAAATCCTGAACAATTTCTTAAAGAAACTGAAATCAAGAGCGCCTTTTTTCTATATTTATATTAGAAAAAATAGATAAAATCAAAGGAAACTAACTCCATGATGTTGGAGGTCTTTTTTGGAAATCGAGGAGTTTTCTAATTTTCTGAGTTTTATCAATAAATAGATGAGGACCAATATTGATCCTGTTATTATCTTATGCAATTAAGGAGGAATTAATTTATTTAATGATTTCATTAAAAAGAAAAGAAGACCTGTTTTCTTTGGAGGTTGTTATAAAATAGCCGAATGAAGAACTCTTGATAGGAAATCGGCTTCGAGAATAAGGCCATTTTTTCTATTATTTTGTTTGTCTTTTTTTGCAAATCTCAAATTTATTTAAAACATGATGACAGTATTTGCGAAAAAGCATAATGAATTTATGATTATTTTATTGAAAAAACAAACAAATTTCCCATTTAAAATAGTCTTTTAAATTTCGCATAAGTCTTAATTTTTCGCCCTCCTTCAATTTTTCAAAACCTTTCTCTCAATTCGCCAATAAATAAAAGTCTGATAAAAAATATGTTTCCCTCATCTATCTGATATCCCAATGAATATCACCAAATGTATATGCAAAGGTAACGAACATACGATAATAGATCGTTACCAATCCGTCCAATGCAAAACTTGTCTAAATTTTATGCATTTGATTTGTTATGACCTGCCACCTTATGACGATCGGACTCGGAATTTCGAATGCATCCTCTGCCGTGTACAAAATTGTGATCCCTTTAGTGAAATCACTCAAATTCTCATCAAACCATTCATTTTGCCTTCGAATCATCAAAAAGTTGAGCTTAATGAATATTTCGCTTTGACTAAACCTCAAGTGGAGGATTTATTGCAGGAACGCATTTTTCTGATGATTTTCTGCACGAAAATTAAAATCCAAAACGAAGACGATTTCCCTTATGAATGGCCAGCTTCTGAGGGTATTTCTATCATATATAATGGGAAGTTGATGCCAGCATATCATATATATTATCCTTTGTTTGTTCAGGCCTCACAAGAAGATCCTCCTTTTCATATAGGCTCGAATTCTTTATTGATAAAATTGCCAAAGGAAAATAAAGAGACATTATATCCGAAATCAGTGTTAGGAGTTTGCATTATTAGGAAAAAAGACATTAAGGAAGTGGCGAAGGAATTGGCAAAGAAGAATCCATTGACAATTGTTGAGGCGAAAAATAAGTTCGAATCGATGAAACAGAAGGATTTGGAGATTTTGACGTCATTTCCTATAAGAGACCCTATAACGACACAATTGTTATTCGTGCCGAGTCGAGGAATCAAATGCAAGCATTTATCATGTTTTGATTTGATGAATTTATTGAAATTCAATGCTTATAATCAAACGCCATTAAGATGGAAATGTCCAATTTGCAGGAAACAGGTGTTAATGAATGAATTGGTCATTGATTTGCATTTGCATGGGATTTTAAAGGTATTTTTATGAAAAAATCATTATCTTCATGTTTTTTATTTAAAAGGATATCAAAAAAGATCTTGTGGCCAAAAATTACACAGAAGAAGATATCAACAATATCTCGTATATTTGTTTTGATGAAAAAGGCGATTGGAAGCCTAAACAAGATTTTTCCAATGAATGGGGTATTATTTCATATTATGAAATTTTTTTCATCTATACTCTAGAAAAAAAGAACCGCAAAACTGACAAACCTCGAATCAAACCCATGAAACCTAACCGATCCACAAATTCCGAACAATCAGATCCTATAAAACATCCAGGCGAATCCTTGAATATGGATAATGCCAGCGAACAAAATTCCGATAATCATCATGAGGAAGTGATAATAATGACGGATTCCTTGAATCCGAATCCCGATCGTTCAATAAACAATTTCTCTAGTAATAGCAATAGACTTTATGCAGAGGAAATCACTGTGGAACATTGTGTTATGATACATCGAGATCTCATGAAATCCACCTCGAAAGTCGAAATGACCTCCAATGAAATTGTGGATAAAATTACCACAAAATTGAAGGAATTCAATGTTTTCAAGAATTTCTCTGATAGGAAGTTTTATGAATTCCTCATGCAAGCGGAAATCAATTTATATATCACTAGTTTCTTTGAAGAGGGTAAGAATTTATTAGAAAATAAGGAATTTGAAGATATTTGTGAGGAGGTCAGTAAAAGCGCATCAGCTGAAATAGTGAAATATGCTTTGGCCTGGGCCAATACTAAGGAAAATTGTGTGGAAATCACGTATTTGATCAGCACAAGAAATGAAAATCAAGGCTTCGATATAAAATTCGCTTTAGAATTGTTGATGATTTTTGCTTTTTTGATTTTCAAGAGGAGAATCTCCATAAATATCAATAGAAAACATTTGCTTTTGGCTTTTGGAGAATTATTGAATTGTCTATCGCAAAGATTGTTGTTTAATTTTATGATAAAAAGTATTAAAAAAAATTCTTTAGGGGATTTAAAGTTGTGCATTTCCAAAAGGTCTTGACTCTTTTCAGTGTGGTTTTACCTGATTTGAACTTTCCATTCTATGTCAGCAAATCGAGATGTTATGAGATTTATGAGAATCTCAGTGATTTCTTCGTCAGTTTCATGACACATTTGAATTTCGAGGATTTTAAACAGGTTTTTATTGAAAGCCATTTGCCACCTTATAATGTTTATTAATTTAATTTGAAAGAAATTCTCTTAAATTTGTTTTTTTTTTTAAAAAGGCTTTAGAAGAAGTGGAAGATAGAAGATTGGCTCGTCATTTCATCTATTATTTCGTCTTAGTTCTGAGGAAAAAAGACAATTCTTTGACTATGGATCGTATTTATGATGTCGTGAGCGAATGGGACATTAATAATCAAATGCGATCGTTTATGACAAAGGAAAGAATCAACCTGTTCACTGTGAATTTAGAAGAAAACGAATTGAAGAATTTTTCATATTAATATATAAAGAAATTGCTTTAATTTAAATTCTATAGAAAATAAAAATTAAAAATTCGCAATGTCTTCAAAAAAAAATGACCTCATAACTAAAAAAAAGCCTGAAAAAAGACAGAAAAATGATTCCGAATCTTTAGATTCTGAGTATAAGGGGTCTCTGGAAATGGCAACAGAAGGAAAAAAAGAGAAAGAACCAAAATCGCAAGAAATGGATAAAAAAAACAAGAAAGTTAAGGATCTTACCTTAAATATGGACGAATTCAAAAAAAAAGATGACCTCGTAACTCAAAAAAAGCCTAAAAAAACACAGAAAAATGATTCTGAATCTTTTGATTCTGAAGATAAGAAAGACAGGCCTCCTACCTTAGAGATGGACAAATTCAAAAGTAATAAACCTAAAGAAAACAACGAAGAAGATGAAGATGATGAAGAATCAGAGACATATAATACATCAGAAATTAATAAAAAGCCAAAAATGATGATTGTTTCTAATGATGATCCTAAGGAGAAGAAGAATTTGTTGTCTGGCACACAGAATAATCTTAGGAAAATGAGTGAAAATGGCAAGAAAAATTCGGTAAGTACCAAAAAAATGAATTATAATGTCTCAAAGAAAATTAATAAGAACGAAAATGAGAAGGAAGAACATGAGGACACGAATTTTCTTGAGAGGAGTAGGGTGTTTGAAAAGAAAAAAAAGGAAAATTTTACAAACCCTTTGGTGTTTGAGTCGAAGTTCGCAGATTTTCCACAAACCTTGAGGAGAATTCTAAAGGATCCTGAATTATCCCAGGGAGATTGGGTATATTATGAGAATCTTAATAAGCATTTGAGGAAGATGTATAAAGATCATGAGGAGCCTGTTTCTTTATTAGAGAATATAGAGAAATTAATGGAATTCACTAGAAATAACAAAACTATCAGTGGAAATAGAAAGGAAATTGATAAATGCTTGAATAATAATTATGGAAGATATAGAAACATAAAACAGGTAATAATATTTCATATATTAAGAAGAAAAGTTTTATCTTAGGATAACAATAGTTTCTATAGAGCCATTGGTATAGTTTTCTTAGAAAATCTATATCTCTCCTTCAGAAGCATCTCCAAAATCCATGAAAAGCATATCTATGGGATAATTGAGAGTTTGGATATCTCCTCACCCTCATATCGAAAACTATTGGTTTGTGATGGTTATAATCTGGATAATCAATTGGCTGCATTGTTACAAAAACCGAAATTTTTGGCGAATGTATTGTTGAAATTCCTTTGTATTTTCATAGAAAATAACTTCGAATTGCAAAACGATCTCTTGATACCTGAGAAGAAAATGTATAAAAAAATACTCATTGACTTTTTAGTGGAACAACTCAATGAAAACCCCATTTTTGATATAGCTTTGATAGTTTATATGAGATCGAGACTTTCAAGAAATCTTAATGATGATCAAAAAAGCTTGCTTGGAGTAACGAAATTCACAAAAGAACCGAGATTTCATTCTTTCAACGGGTTTAGTCAAAGCATTGCCATGAAGATAAATGTCCTTGATTTCGATTATAGTGAAAAGACTTTGTATACATTCGATAATATCGATGAAAGACAAAGAAAGGAGAATCCTGATAGTTTGGATCAAATAGATTTGGGTTATTATGACGGAGGATTTAAAATCCTTTACCCAATAGCAAAGGTTAACAGTTTCTTTTTTGATTTTTAATAATATTAAAAAAAACTATGGTTTAAGAAGAAATTTTCATTGAAAACACGATAAAATGAATGTTTTTAATATTTAATGTTATTAATGTTTCCATTCTTTCAATTAAACCATCAATAGACTCGGGTCGTCAGGTAATAATTCCCTAATGATCATGTCAGAAACCTTGATATCCAAGGTGCTAGCCTCTTCCAAAGGCAAATCCATATAATCATTAATATGTTGTTTGAACACTTGCGCCATTGTGTCGACTTGACTCCCCACCTTCACCAACCTATAATGAATTTCCTTCATATTGAACACATGCGCGATTTTCTCAATAGTAACTCCACATGGACATCCATCTTTCCAAATATAAGAATGAGGGCCATATAGGCTTCCATGAGGTGGAGCATCACCTATATGTATCACATATCTCAATGTAGGAGTTCCCAAAGGATTCCTCCATTTCATGTTCATTGCAGCTTCCCAAAGACCATCCATCACAGCTTCTGGCAAGTCGCCCCCTCCGCAGGCGTTTTGTTGATTGATAAATTCAAGGATTTCTTTTTCATCGCAGAGATTCTTTGATTGGATTACGTAGCTAGAATCTTGAGGAGGGTGGTCTCGGTAACATACGAAACCGAACTTCAAATCAATGGTTTCGAATTTCACTTTGTCCTTGATTTTCTCGATTAATTGTTGAATAGTGCTCTTGGTTTTGACGATATAAGGACTCATTGAGCTTGTAGTATCACAACAAAAGACTAAATCTATCATACCAGCAATAGGACCTCCTGGTAGCCCAATTCGAGAATTGCTTTTAGCTGGGAGATTCATGAGGGCTGCTGATTGACTGATAATAGGGTTTAAAATTGTTGGAACTGGTGGTAGACTAAAAAGAGAAAGATGGTCAATTTTAGGAGGTGTATTGGATTTTTTAGTTTTTTTGGGGATTTTTGTAGTTTTTTTGGTGGCAAGTGGTTTGGTTTTAGAGGGAAGGACTTTGGTTATGCGAGTGGAGCGTTTGGAGGGTGATGCTTTTGAGGTGGATTTGAGGTAAAGGAGGTAGTCTGAACCTTCTTTAATGGTGGCTGCCATGGTTTTAGTGCGTTTTAGTTTTTTTGGGGAGGCTTTTTTGGGTTGTTTCATGGTGGGTGGGATTGGCTTGAGAGCGGATTTGTGGATTGGTATAATAAAGAAAGTGTGGGGTCAGCTTATATATTGACATTAAAAAATCTAGGATAAAGGGGAATTGTTCTGATGTTTATGAAAAAGGATTGATTTTTGATAATGATTTATTATCAAATAAAAATAAAGAGAAATTTTCAATAAAAACAATTAAGAAAAGAAAATAAAACCAATGATCTTCAAAATCAAAAAAAAAAAAATTTAATTACAGCAAATTAAAAACAAAATAATTATTTTTAATTTTAGATTCTTTCTTTTTCTATTATTCATAATATTATTTT
>Ga0302140_10007538_pt1 | contig 13614 bp, 4 predicted proteins | sample I_Bog_E1_1_FD_202095 | JGI IMG/M metagenome (GOLD analysis project Ga0302140, IMG submission 202095) | Peat permafrost microbial communities from Stordalen Mire near Abisko, Sweden - I_Bog_E1_1 | ecosystem: Environmental > Terrestrial > Soil > Wetlands > Peat | place: Sweden: Abisko, Stordalen...
CGTGCAGGTGACGGTGAAGGTGAAGAATACTGGCAAGCGGGCAAGCGACGAGGTTGTGCAGTTATATGTGCAGCATCTGGGCTCGGCGGTTCAGCGGCCACTTGAGGAGCTGAAAGGATTCGAGCGCGTGCGAATCGAGGCAGGGGCGGAACGGGAAGTGACTATGGAGTTGAAGCCGCGAGACCTGGCGTACTGGGATGTGGCGGGACATGTTTGGCGGGTGGAGAAAGAACAGGTGCGCGTGCTGGCGGGCGGATCGAGTGACAAGCTTCCGGTTCAGGCTACGCTTGAGGTGAACACTGCTGCGGAGTTTAAACCGTAGCGGGCGTTTTAGGTTTGCGCGAGTACGCCCGGGTGGGACGATTTCGGATTCAGCCGGGCGTGTTTTCGTTATAAGGATTGGATCGGGAGGCGTTGTTTGCCTTGCGGGACATAAACCGCAACAAAATATTCTTCCTTAGATTATTGAGTAGCGGGCATAGAGACGCGCTTATATCACCGCTCTAGATTAACTCCTTTATGCGCATATAGATAGGGTTGTGCCGTTCTTCGCATTCGGGAGCCAGCGTACGTCCGATTGTGAGCTGCTTTAGCCGTGCCATGGTCACTTGCTGGCAACCTTTGAACTTGAATCGGAATCCATAGCGACTTGGGCATCGCCGCGTAGGCGCAGGTTGTCCGGTGATAACAATGGCCGTGATTTATATCGGATTCATATTCGCGAATACGGAAGCTTTCGATTTCCGGATCCGTAAGCAAACAACCTTTGCCAAGTGTGCAATTTACCAGGAGAAGCCGACATGCCCTTTCCCCCAGAATCTATGCTACGAATCTGTGCGCGCATCAAAGCGTTTCGATTTGTTTTAGCAATTGCAATTACGTTTATTTCAATGGCGACAGGAGTGCACGCTCAGTTTGGTGCTTCATTGCGCGGTACCGTAACGGATTCAACCGGGGCCTTGATCCCCGGGGCTACGATATCCCTGATCAACAAAGAAACGAACAACACGAAGAAGTCAGTTTCCGATGGGAGCGGGATCTACACATTCAATGCGCTGGCCCCGGGAGACTACCACGTTGTTGCTGAGCGGGATGGATTCCAGAAAAAGGAAATCGCGCAGGTCGTGCTGATCCCGGAGCAACCGAATGCACTGGATATTCAATTGCAGGTGGGCAGTGCCCAACAGACGGTGACTGTAAACGGCTCATCTGTGCCGCTGCTGGATACAGATACGGCGACGGTCAGCGCTACAATCAGCGCCGACCAGATTCAGCACATGCCCTCATATAACCGGGATGTATTCCAACTGGCTCAACTTACCCCGGGGGTGTTTGGGGATGCGTCACAAGGGAGCGGAGGAGGAAGCCTGGCGTTGCCGGGAAACCAAGGACCTGGCGGATCGGGGAGTAGTTCGGCGGGGATCTTCGCTACGGAGAACGGACCGCAGATACAGACTCGTGGCGGCCAGTATGAGACAAACGGGATCACGATTGATGGAATCAGCACGGTGAGCGCGGTCTGGGGCGGGACATCCATAATCACGCCCAGCGAAGACTCGGTGGGCGATATGAAGATTGTGTCCAACAGCTACGATGCGTCAGTTGGGAGGTTCAGCGGAGGCCAGATCCAGGTAACCACAAAGGCCGGAACGAATTCGCTTCATGGGAGCTTGTTCTTCAAGGCTTCGCGCCCGGGACTGGATGCGTATCAACGTTGGAACGGTGTTGGTTCAGCAGTTCCAGGCACTCCAGCATCACGAGGACTGAACAAAGATGATACCCGCACCAACAATGATGGCGGCAGCCTTGGCGGACCGATTTGGAAGAACAGAATATTTGCGTTTTTCAATTTCGAGCGAAGCCCTCAATCCGACAGCACAACGGGGCAGGCGTGGTATGAGACCTCGCAATTCGATAGCTCCGGTGCGGAGCCAAGCAGCATTGCTTCGAGTTACCTGAGTTACAAGGGCGAAGGGGTGGCGGCAAGCAGTGTGATTGCGGAAACGTGTGCATCGATTGGCTTGACGGAGGGGAAGAACTGCTCCGCAGTGTCGGGGGGATTGGATATAGGATCGCCGCTAAAGAATGTTGCGCTTGGAACGCAGGATCCCACATGGAGTTCATCGAATTCACCGGGAGTCGGCGGCGGGCTGGACGGCGTTGCGGACATCGGATTCTATAACACTGTGAACCCGACGACGGTATCGCAACAGCAATACAACGGGCGGCTGGATGCGCAGGGAACACAGAACGACCATGCGAGCTTTGCAATCTACTGGGTACCCACGTCCACGACTGACTACAACGGCCCTATCCGCTCGGCGAACCTGTGGCACCACTCACAGATCAACGATGCATTCTCAGCAATTTGGAATCACACGTTCTCCGCGACTTTGCTCAACGAGGCAAGGGCGAACGCGGCAGGCTACCGATGGGATGAAATTACCAGTAACCCGCAAGAGCCATTCGGATTGCCTGCGGACAACCTTGGAAGCATCGGGACGGCATCGCCGCAATACTTTGGCGCACCTGGGCCGACTGATCTCAATCAATGGACATATGAGTACAGCGACGTACTGACAAAGGTACTTGGACGGCACAGCATCAAGGCGGGCGGCGACCTAACTCGTTTGTACTATCTGAACAATGCAGTTTATGCGGCGCGCCCGTCATTCAGCTTCGACAACCTTTGGGATTTCTCGAATGATGCGCCCGATAGCGAAAGCGGGCAATTCAGTTCAACTACGGGAATTCCATCTGCGAATCGTGAAGACAACCGTGTGAATCTTTGGGGCGTTTTTGTTCAAGACGATTACAAGATTCGTCCGAATTTGACTTTGAACCTTGGGCTTCGGTGGTCATACTTTGGCGCGTTCGACTCGAAGGAAAACAATCTCGACACGTTGCAATTTGGGTCTGGGTCCGATCCTTTAAGCAGTTTGAATGTGCGCGTGGGAGGAGCGCTGTATACGGCACAGAAGTCGAATTTTGGTCCGCAGATCGGCTTTGCGTGGCAGCCGCTGCAATCGATGAACAGGCTGGTTGTGCGCGGTGGATATGGGATCAACTATAACCAAAATGAAATCGCGATCCTGGCGAACGGATTCGGCAATCCTCCGAACGTGGTGAACAAGGACTTTTGCTGCTCGACGCCCACCAGTAACATCCCGGGTATCTTGTACGAAACGGCCACCAACATTAACTCGCTGTTTGGATATGCGCCGAATCCCGCAACGATTACAACATTCGGGCCGAATAACCTGCCGACAAGCGGCGTTACCTCTCTCACAGGCTTTCCGTCGAACCCGAAGACGATTTCTAACTACCATTACTCGCTGGATACGCAATACCAGTTCCCGCACAGCGTTGTTGCGACGCTCGGGTACCAGGGAAGCAGTTCGCGTCACCTGCTGGTGCAGTCGAACTATAACGCGATTGCGGCCGGCAACGGCGAGGCACTGAATCCGGCTGTCAACTTTATTGACTATTACGCGAACACAGGAACCGGCAATTACAACGCGATGATAGCCACGTTGAAGCGTAGCTTTGCCAACCACTTTAACCTTGAAGCGCAGTACACCTGGGCGAAGGCGCTGGATGAAAATTCGGGGCCGTACTCGGAAGATCCTTATCCATTCAACTCGCATGCGGCGTATGGGCGGTCAGACTACAACGTGGGGAATTCCTTCAAGCTATTTGGGATGTGGGAGCCAGTGCTATTTCACGGAGAGCATGGATTGGCTGAGAAGGTAGTTGGTGGATGGACGCTGAGCGGGATCTATAACTGGCACACAGGATTCCCATGGAACCCGGTCTATAACGCGAACACGAGTGGCTCTGCGTTGTACTACAACGGCAGCGGCTATGGGCAACTGCGACCCGCAGGCAAAGTAGCAGGGGCGGGCACGAGCCTGAGCAATAGCACGTTTCAGCAAGCGACTAATCCTGACTTTGGCGGGAATGGAACGACCTATTTCACTCCGCCGACTTTTGTAGTGGGGCCGGCGTTTCCAGCGACTGCGCCTCCACCTACGCCGGGGATTGAACGCAACAGCTTGAATGGCCCGCATTATAACGACCTTGACGGATCGCTGAGCAAGGGATTTGGGCTGCCCAACAACCGAGTGCTGGGTGAACATGCAAGGTTTGAAATTCGAGTTGACACGTATAACTTCTTCAACAAGCTGAACCTTGAGACCTCAAGCATTGACAACACAATTGGCTCGGTGAATGCCAACGGCTCAGTGCAGTCAGTGAATGGGGATTTTGGTGTGGCGCGCACTGCGTTGGGGAGCAGAACAGTCCAGTTGCAGGGGCGGTTTAGTTTCTAAGGCGTTTGTGCTTCGGATGTGCTTTTAAATGGAAAGTCACCTTTTCGTGCGGGCAGCATACGATTGAATTGCTGCCCGTGTGGAATTCTTCATAACATGCGTATTGCTATCTGGCTCCAACTTAGAGGAGGAATCTTCGTGTTTCGATTTCGGTCATTGACGCTCATTGCACTTTTGTCAGGATTAACGATTTCGTCTTTAAGTGCGCCTGCGCAGGAGAAGATCGAGGTTGACGCGCAAGCGCAGTCGACGCCGTTTCCGCATTATTGGGAACAGATGTTTGGATCGGGACGGGCGATCCTAAGCTTGCGCGAAAGCTATCGCGAAGATGTTCGTGCAGTGAAGCAGGTTGCGGACTTCAAGTATGTGAGGTTTCATGCAATCTTTCACGACGAGCTTGGAGTTTATAACGAAGATGAGCATGGCAATCCCGTGTACAACTTCTCTTATGTGGACCAGGTCTACGATGGGTTGTTGAAGGATAGAGTAAAGCCATTTGTAGAAATCAGTTTTATGCCGAAGAAGTTGGCGTTCAATCCGGACGCGCTGCATCCGTTCTGGTACAAGGAAAATGTTTCGCCGCCTAAGAGCATGGAACGCTGGGACGACCTGGTGAAGCACTTCGCACAGCATCTTGTCGATCGCTACGGGATCGACGAGGTATCGACGTGGTACTTCGAAGTGTGGAACGAACCGAACATCGATTTTTGGAATGGTATCCCGCGGGATAGATCCTATTTCGATCTGTACGCGCATACGGCGCGCGATGTGAAGAGCGTAAGTGCGCGGCTGCGTGTAGGTGGCCCGGCGACGGCGGCGACCGCATGGATTCCGGAGTTTATCAAGTTCACGACGGAGAACAAGGTGCCGGTTGACTTTGTGTCCACGCATGGCTATGCGGACGATACGGTAGAGGATCTGTTCGGTACGAAAGAGGATATCCCGATGGATGAGCGGGTGTGCCGCGCCTTGGGGAAGGTTCATGACGAGATCAAATCATCAAGCAAGCCGGACCTTCCGCTGATTATGTCGGAATGGAATGTGCAGGGCATGAACGGGTCACGCGATACGACGTTCGTTGGGCCCGCGCTTGCGAACACGGTCCGCCAATGCGATGGGCTGGCGAACATGATGTCGTTCTGGACTTTTTCCGATGTGTTTGAAGAGGGCGGACCGATTGCGAAGCCGTTCGAAGGCATGTTTGGATTGCGTGCGAAAGGCGGCATCAACAAGCCGAGTTACTACGCGTATGGATTGCTGCATGAGTTAGGCAGCGAGCGGATCGCGAATGCTTCGAAGAATGTTATCGTGACAAAAACTTCAAATGGCGGCTTGGCGATTGCCGCATGGAACCTGGTTGATCCGGATCAGCATGGAAGCACAAAGGTGATGAACCTTGACTTCAATCATGTAAACCCGGATGCGCGCGTGAGCATTCAGCGGATTGACGACGAGCATGGAAATGTGTTGAAGCGATTTGCGGCCATGGGTGCGCCGCTTGATCCGACGTCTGCGCAGGTGGAGCAGCTCAATCGGGAAACGGCGCTGCCCGCACCGGAAGAGAAAAGACTGGAGGGAGGGAAGCTGAGGTTGAATCTGACACCGAATGCTATGGTGCTTATTGAAATTCAGCCTTGAAGCAAATCGAGCCTTTGGTTGTGCAGTAGTACTTCGGGCAATCTAGGGAGACCGAGGAAAGCCAGGGCCTAAAGGCCGCGTAAATTGGGCCTATTTCAGGGGGTTAAATCCCACTGCTCCCTCCGCAATTGTCCCCAAACTTCCGCAATTCCCCCCGCTCTTCCGCAATTTTTCTTTCGCCGCTTGCGTGATTCGTCACTCGAGGCTTGCGTGATTCTCGATCCTCAACTGTGGTGCTAATCGGTGCGGGGCGAACTTGCGTTACTCTTTCAGCCGCGCCTTGAGGACGGATTTGCTGACGTGCATTTCGTGCAGCAGGAGTTCGGTTGCCTTCACTTCAGGGTTGGCATGGAACCAGCGCTGCACTGCGTTGTCGTGCAGAAGATTCAGAATCGCGAGCAGCGACATGCCTTGGTGGTGCGCCATCCACTCGCGCACCAGGACGGGTTTTTTTGAAGCACCTGAAAAGTCCGCGGCCTCATAGAAACCAAAGGCGCCAGTCCAACTCATAGAAGCCATGCGGCGCAGGTTGCGGAGGGCGTCAACTGAATCGACTCCAAGTGCAAGGAACGATGAATACGGAGAGACAACCGGGCCGGCAGTGGCTTCAGCCCAGAGAGCGACTTGCGGGATTCCATAGGCCTGGTAGTGGTAGTGGCCGAGATCGTCCTTACGCGCCCCGCCTGATTCTGAGATGCCCCAGGCGATATTCAGGGTCTTTGCAAAGGCGCGTTGCACGCGGACACACGCGCCGAGAGTGCGGGAGATGAGAGTGTCAGGATAACTGCGCATCCAGAGCGCAGGCATGAGGTATTCAAACATGGTGCCGGTCCATGAGAGCAGAATGAAATTGCCGAATGCATATACGTGCTCGCGTCCTAGCCGGAACCAGCTCTCTTGACTAACATGGTTTCCAGCTATGGCAACAAAGGTGGCGATGCGGGCCTCAGAGGCAATCATGTCGTAGCAGGCTTCGTGGAGTTTATTCGCACGCACGTCGAAGCCAATGGATAGGATTTGACGGCCCGGGGATGCGAGGAAATCGAACTCTGTTTCTTCAACGAGACGCTGAGCCTGGCGCGCAATGCCTTGAAGGGTGGCACCCAATGTGCAGAGGTTCTGCGTGGCATTGGGCAGGGTTGCGCGGAGTTGTTGGCCGAGTGCATAGAGCTGCGGCTTTGCAGTGAGCGTCGGTAACGCGCGGGCGAGTTCCGGGTGCAGATGCTCGGAAAATGCGGCTGCCTCGTCCATGGAGAAGTTGAAGGTATCGTGTTGAATCGCGAACTCTGGAACCTCGCGGAGAGCGGAGTATTGAGGAAGCAACCATGGCATGTAATTCTGCAGCAGAGCATGAATCGCTGTGATGCGCTGGGACGTCTCCGCAAGCCACCATTGATCCTGATGCTGGGCCTGATGCTGGTCCGGCGGTGAGCTGGATGATGACGCGAATGCATTATCAGCTTCGGTCAGCCACGCTATCCATGCCTCTGTGGAGGCATCTGCGCTGGGAGGAGAGAGTTGAGTTAGGGGAGCGGGCAGTTTGCCATCCGAGCTTGCCAACTGCCAATAGGCGCGAAGACCGACGAAGAGTTGACGGTCGAGCAACGGCTGTTTAGCGAGGGCAGCAGTACCGGAGCGCAGGGTATAAAGGGATGCTACCAAGTTCCCGCTGTCAACAGAGGAGACGAAGGGCGCGTCGCTGAGCGGCTTGAGCGACTGCGTATCGTACCAGTTATAGAGATGACCGCGGAACTTTTCGAGACGTGCGATTGTCGCCAGAGTGCGGTTGGTTAGGGAAGCCAACTCGGGAACAGTGAGGAAGCCGAATTCGCACGCAGCCTGGCGGGCATTGAGTAACAGACCGAGATTGGTGGGGGAGACGCGAGCGGCTTCGAAGAGACCTTCTTCTTCGACATTGTCGGGAATGAGGTAGTTGTGACGCTCTCCGCCAAATTGGTAGAAGTATCGCCAGATGCGCAACGCATGGCACAGGAGGAACGATTCGTCTCCAGAACTGAGGCGAGTTTGCTCGTCGCGCGGCGATGCGTTGAGCCATGCAGTAACGACCGGCGCAAACGCCCAGAGCAGCAGGATGGGTGCGGCGACTATGAGCGCATGGTGATGGCGCGGGTTTATGAAATAGACGAGAGCCGCAACCGCGATGGAGACGAAGGGTGTGAGGAAAAGATATCGGTCAACAGGTGTGCTGCGCGCGGATTGAAGCTCAGCCTGAGCCGCGGTTTCCCACTCAAGCAAACGCTCACCGGTGATGAACTGCCGGATGAGTGCGCGAACAATTGCATCGAGAGAAAGCAGTGTCTGCTGGGGAAGAAAGATGAAGTTGAGAAGGGTGATGAGGGCCGCGTTCCATGCCCCGGAGAGTGCTTCGCCAGCGCTGCCCTTTCGACCGCTGGCGAAGGCACGGCCCAGACCGAATGTGCATCCGACGAGAGTGGGAAAGATCAGCAGGAGAAGTGGAACGATGGTCCAGTAAAGCGGGCCGCCGGGAAGCCCGAGCCAGCCTGCAACGAAGAGGATGAAGGTGAGCGGTTCGACGAGGGAACGTCTCAGGTTGTCGAAGATCTTCCATCGTGCAACGGACGAGATGGGGCTGGGCGCCCACTTGCCTGACTCATCGGGGACTCTAGAAAACATCCATTGAGCGATCTGCCAATCGCCGCGCACCCAGCGATGTTTGCGGCGGTTATAGGCACTCAAGTGGGAAGGGTAGTCATCAATGAGTTCGATATCGGTAGCGAGGCCGGCACGGGCATATGCGCCCTCGATAAGGTCGTGGCTAAGGAGAGAGTTGCGTGGGAAGCGACGGTTGAGAACTGCGTGGAAGCTTGACACTTCATAGATGCCTTTGCCGGTGAAGATTCCTTCTCCATAGAGGTCCTGGTAAACATCGGAGATAGCGCGGGTGTAGATATCAAAGCCACTCTGACCCGAGTAGATTCCGGCGAGCCGTGAGCGAGACGCAGAGCGAACGCTGATGCCGATACGCGGCTGGAGAATCCCATAGCCTTCAGTGACGATGCGCAGCGTGGGGTGAATGATTGCCTGATGCAAAGGGTGCGCGATGGCGCCGACCATCCGTGCAGCAGTACCGCGCGGAAGCTGCGAGTCAGAGTCAAGGGTAAGTACATAACGTGCCTGCATGAGGGCGTCAATAGGGCCAGCCTTGATAGGGAAGGCATCGAACTCACGCATTAGAAGCTTATTGAGATCGAGGAGCTTGCCACGCTTGCGTTCCCAACCCATCCAAACGCCCTGACGAGCACTGAAGACACGATGGCGATGAAGAAGGATGAAGGAGCCGTTTCTATCCGACGCGTATTTTGTATTCAGATCATCAATTCCTTTGATGGCAAGTTCGACTAATTCGTGAGCGTCGTTGGCGTGCGGCTTGCATACCGAGTCGGGAAGATCAGTGACTAGAGCAAAGTGCAAATGGGGGTCGCGATTGGCGAGAAAGCGGACTTCGAGATCGTCGAGAAGTCCCCGCACCTGGGCTTCATTGATTAACAGGGTAGGGACAGCGACAACGGTGGTGCAGTTCGCGGGGATGCCTTTGCTGAAATCGAGCTTGGGCAGGGGATCCGGGTCAAACAGAGCGGTGACACAACTGTTGACCAGGTCGACCGCGCACTGCATGACAGGTGTGAGAAGCGCGACGGAAGCGATCAGGCACTGGAACAGACTGAGATGAGGCAATGGCAGAAGGATCAGTGCGCCGATGAAGAAAATGGTGAGGAGTTGGATGCCGGTGATATAGAAGTTGTCGGCCTGGGCGCGAATGAAAGCGCGTGCCTTATCGATGAAGGGCGGGTGGTATCCAGTGCGCGCAGCAATCCGCGTGAACCCTTTATCGATGAGGAAGTACCCGACATGGGTGCGACGGTGTTGAATGCGGGCGTCGTTGGTGGGGTTGGTGAGACCTTCGCGGGCGAGTTCGAGTGCGGCTTGTGCCACTTGGCTCTCAGTGCAATCGGAGTGTTGCGCGATGAAGCCGACGCGCTTGCGATAGAACTCGCGGCTGTCGAAATCCATAGAGATGTAGGCCTGCGCGGGATCCTGACGCAGTGCGGCGTCGAACAGGATGAGCGGCTCAAGGAGATCTGCCCAGTTGGTATGAGTGATTGTCTGAAGGCTTTTGAGATGAACCGCAACCGAAGGACCGGGAGCGGAACCGGGCAAGCCCAACAGGACGCGAGCATCGTCGAGGAGCGATTCGAGCAAAACGAATTTGAGAAAAGTAGGTAGATTCCACAACTCGTCCAAGTTCAACGGATCAAGCGCCTGCAATGCGCGAATGAGTTCCCGGAAGGCAGTCGCGGAGAAATTTCCATCGACGGCGCGCAGATAAGCAGTGGAGATGGCGGCAGCCCTCGGTTCGTCTTTTTGTGCAGGAAGCATGACGCGGGGAAGGCGGGCAATCATTTGCGGTCTATCGGAGACGCCGCGGACGGCGGCTCGAAGCATGCGAGCATTTGCGCGTAATTCAAGAAGAGAGCCATTTGAATTTGCGCCCGCCCCGGATGAAGGGCGAACCAGGACCAGGTCTTGTTCAAGCGCCTGGAGGGCGAGGCGCGTGGCGCGAACGCGGGCGGGGAATGTGCCTTGCTTCGTAGGCCGGTGGAGAAGATCCCAGGACTCGGCGAGGCGAACGCATTCGAGAAGTTCGTCAGTAAGCGGCTGTTCGGTCTGCGGAATGGTTGGTGTATCAATCATCGGATTCACCGGTAACTTGCGGCTTGCATTTCAAACATGGCGGCATAGCGGCCTCCGAGTGTCATCAGTTGCGAATGGTTGCCCTCTTCCACCAGCCTTCCCGCTTCGAGCACTACGATGCGGTCCGCCATGCGCACGGTCGAGAATCGATGGGAGATGAGTAGAGCCATTTTGTCTTTAGTCAATTCAGCGAAGCGCTCGAACACCTGCAGTTCGCTGGGTGCATCGAGAGCGGCGGTGGGTTCATCGAGAATGAGCAGTTGCGCATCTCGAAGGTAGGCGCGGGCGAGCGCGAGCTTTTGCCATTCGCCGCCCGACAGGTCTACGCCGGTTTCGAAACGGCGGCCAAGCATCTGGTCGTAGCCGCCGTGGAGACGAGCGATTACTCCTGAAGCCAGGCTCTTGTCAGCCGCGTGTTCGATTTCTGCTGGAGTATGAGGGACTTCAATTCTGCCGACTGCGATATTGTCGCGAGCAGTCATTTCGTAACGCATGAAGTCCTGAAAAATGACTCCGATTTCCGCATGCAGGTCGGCGAGGTCGTATTCACGAAGGTCAACGCCATCAAGCAAAATCTGGCCCTCGCTTGGGTCGTAGAGACGCGTAATTAACTTGACGACTGTGGTTTTCCCCTGGCCGTTCTCACCGATGAGAGCCACTTTTTCACCAGGGCGAAGGATGAAATTGAAGTTGCTGAGGATGCGCCGGTCCGTGCCTGGATAAACGAACGAAACATTGCGAAACTCGAAGCCGCGTGTGATGGGACTGGGTGCGGGAAGGCCGTTGGCCTTGGATGAAACAGTAGGCTTCATTTCAAAGAACGCGATCAGATCGGTGAGGAACAGCGCCTGATCGGCCACTCCGGAGGCGGTTGAGAATGCTTGCTGAATATTCGCCATGGCCTGCATGATGGCGGTGGTGATTAGCGTGAGATCGCCAATGCTGTAGCGGCCCTGAATGGTTTGGTAAATGCTGTAGGCATACGCGCCGTAGTATCCAAGCTGACCGGTAATGGCGAGCAAACCGCCCCAGAGGAGTCGGCGTTTGTTGAGGGCGACATTCTCCTCATAGATGGCTTGCGAGAGCTCAGTGAAGCGGTCGGTGAGATATCCGCTGAGGTTGAAAAGCTTGAGTTCCTTAGCTGCTTCTTTGCTTCCGCCCACCTGGCGCAGGTAATCCATCTGACGGCGTGCGGGCGTTTGCCGGAAATTCTTGGCATAGGTTAGAAAGGCGAAATGACTCTCACCGAGGAACGCGGGCAGAATGCCGGCCACGAGCAAAAAAAGCAGGGACGGAGAGTAGCGAAGGAGGACAGCCGAAAAGGCAATCGCCGTAACGGTCTGTTGAATAAGCCGGCCCATCTGCTGGATCATCGCGAGCCGGTCGGTGGCTTGCACACGCGCGCGCTCCAGGCGGTCGTAGAAGACCGGATCTTCGTAGACAGTTACATCGAGTGACGCGGCTTTGCGCATGACTTCAACGCTGACATGGTGCGTGTAGCGATCGGCGAGCAGGTTATCGAAGTAATCCACCGCGCGCGAGAGGATCCCAGCGATTACGGCGAGTGTCATTTCGGCACCCACCAGCCACCAGAAGTGCTGAGGCAGGGCCTTATGCAGGCGAAGCTGATTCACTCCGTCAATGATGAAGCGGCCGATGATTCCTATGCCGACAGGCAGGAACGCGGACGTGATCCGGATGGCTATATTCCAGAAGACGACCGAGGGCCCGGATTCCCAAACAAAATGGAGAACCGGGGGAACATTTTTAAGCGCGCGAATGCGGTCGGACCAGGCGTTGCCGGGCGGATGCTGCGTACCGGATTGGCTTGAGCCGGCGTTGCCGGTTGGCTTCAGATCAGTCATGATCCAGGACGCTCCGTTTGCGAACAGCCGGGCAAAGCATTCGATTCGGCGAAGGCGATGTAATGGGTCAGCCGAGGCACATTTTCGCGTAGTGCTGAGGGCGATGCCTCGCTAGACATTTGAGTTCTTCGATGCACAGTTGCGGCGGCTCGTTGTTTGTCGGTTTCTGGGATCGGCTTGAAACACCCACTGTGGGTGGATGCCGGACTGCATTTCCGAGCAGTTTTGTGGGATTGCATTGAACGCACGGGAACTGCTATCCGGCGGGTGGGTTATAAGGTTTGAAACCGGCAATTTCCATACCGCGCTGGGCCTCGGGGTTTTTCATGAACGTTTCCCAAACGAAACCTGTGCGCGCATTCTCAGCCATCAGCATGGTAATGCCGACGTCGATGCCGATGACGTCGGTGTCATACCAGTCATTCAAGGGGTTGAACGCATCGACAAATCCGTAGCGACACCAGGCATTGGGATAGTGGTCGTGGATAGTTCGAAGAACGCGCATGGTGGCTTGAGGAGCAAAGGGCAGTGAGCCGCCAGCCGCTGCGGGCACGATGGTGCCATCGATTGGGCCGGTCGCCGGTGGTCCTCCCCAGGCGACGTAGCCTCGCTCAGAATCGGAAGCTGTAATTCCCCATAGGGCATTGCTGTAATCGGAGAATTGCACATTCAATTCGAGGCAAAAACGGCGGTGCACATCGGTGGCGATGACCGAGTTCTGGAAGTAATCCGCGTAGCGATCCCGCTTGCCCCGGAAGTCAAACCAAGCCTGGGAATACTGATGCACGAACAGCGGCGCAAACGAGCCGATGTATCGCAGGCCGTCATACTCAAATGTGGTTCGCTTCCAGGCGAACCACGCATCGCTGGCGAGCGGGTGCGACGAAGAGCCGAGGCCAAGCAGGTACATCATCATGAGTTCGCTGTATAGATCCCACCGGGACGGAATGAAACCGAGTTCAGGCGTCCACCCGTGCGAGAGCAGGGTTGTGTCTTCCGAGAGCCAGGTCCATTCCACGCGGTCAAATATGGCGTGGGCGAGTTGA
>Ga0302140_10007540_pt1 | contig 13613 bp, 13 predicted proteins | sample I_Bog_E1_1_FD_202095 | JGI IMG/M metagenome (GOLD analysis project Ga0302140, IMG submission 202095) | Peat permafrost microbial communities from Stordalen Mire near Abisko, Sweden - I_Bog_E1_1 | ecosystem: Environmental > Terrestrial > Soil > Wetlands > Peat | place: Sweden: Abisko, Stordalen...
AGCACGGGCAGAAGAGGCATCATGAGCGTGTATACCACCCGATACACCGCCGTCCTGGAGCGTATTCCGTGTAGAGGTTGAATCGCGCCCGGCCGAAACATGTATGCGGCTTTGAAGGGCAAGCGCAACAACGCGCCCTCGGTCTTGCCTTTGACTCGCGCCCACATCATTTGCCCTTGTTCGGAACTGTCCGTGCCAGCGCCAGACACATAGATGAATGTCATTTGCGGATTGAGCCCGGACAAAGTCTCCGCAGCCGCCAGCGTGATCCCGTAGGTGATACGAGCATAGTCGGCCTCCTTCATTCCAGCCGCCGAGATTCCGAGGCAGAAGAAGCAGGCATCGAAACCGGACAGATTCGTATCAATGGACGCGTAGTTCCATAGGTCCGAGTGGACGACCTCGCGCACTTTCGCGTGCTGTACACCCGTCGCGGTCCGTCCAACGGTCGTCACGAGTTCTACGCCGGAGTCGAGCAGACACTCCCGCAGAACGCCCTGCCCGACCATGCCTGTCGCTCCGAAAAGAAGTACTTTCATGCCTTGACGATTTCTTTCGCTGACCAGTTCACACCCGTCAGATGCTCGGAGACCTCCCAGAGTCGCCGCGCGACCTGCTCGTCCTTCGCCGGTGGCGCAATATAGGCCGGAGCCGGCGCGCCCTTCATTTCATAGAAACCATCGGGACCGTAATAGGCTCCACCCTCAGCCTCCGGCGACGTCGCGGCGAATAGCGTGGGCAGTGCGCCAGCAGCCGCGGATTGACTCATAAATGGCCGCAGAACGCCGCTGATCTTCGAAAGAAGGGCGTCACTGCCAGGGCCGTTCGCAATCAGTTCGGTGCGGGCGAACCCTGGATGCGCGGCATTGCTCATGAGTCCCCATCCGTTCGCATCGCACTTCCGCTGGAGTTCCAGCGCAAACATCAGCATGGCCAGCTTGGACTGGGCATAGGCCGGCCATGCTTTGTAGGCACGCTCCCAATGCAAATCATCGAAGTGGATTGATGCCCCCATGCGATGCGCTCCGCTGCTCAGATTGATTACGCGCGGACGCAGGCTTTTCCGAAGCAGCGGCAGCAGGCGTGCGGTCAGTGCGAAATGGCCAAGATAATTCGTGCCGAACTGTAGTTCGAAGCCATCCGCGGTTGTCCGGCGCGTCGGTGGGGCCATGACTCCGGCATTGTTGATCAGCAGGTCAATGCCGCGGTTCGCAGCCGTCAATCGGCTGGCAAACGCGGCGACCGAACCGAGATCGGCAAGATCGATCTGCTCAAAGCGAACTCGCGCCTGCCGATAAGCCCCGATGATCTTCTGAGTTGCGTCCTGGCCCTTTACTTCACTTCGTCCGGCGATGATGACCTCCGCGCCGGAGCCTGCGAGCGCAAGCGCGGTCTCGTAGCCCAGCCCGCCAGTTCCCGTGACGACCGCCAGTTTGCCCGTCTGGCGCGAGATATCGTTGATGGTCCATTTGGACATTCTGGTTCTTCCTTCCATTCTTATTCTGCCTGAGTGCTCACTCATAAATCAGTTCCAAAACAACCAACTACTCCGCTACGATTCCGCTCCAGAACACTTCGAATCCAAACTGCCGGAAACTGGCAGCACTGGAGGGGTTCCTGGCCATGAACTCCATAGTCGCCCCCGCTAAAGCTTCCATGATCGCAGTGAAGAACTCCATCGGGAGATCTCGAAGCAGGCCGCGGGCGACCGCATCGCGCGCCATCACTTCGATTTCGGAAAAAGGCGCGAAACCGACCGCTTTAGACTCCTCCGTGAGCTTTTCGGATACCAGGAGTTGGGCCAGAACCTTACAGGGGTCTGGGTTCGCGACGCCCCAATTCACGTAGGAATCCCAGACGTGCTGAAGCTTGCTGCGAACGTCACGCTTCCGGGCAAAGCCGGACATCAGCGCGGCCGCCAGTTGCAGTTTGATTTCGCGGTAGAGCGCGTTGACCAGATCGTCCTTGGTATGAAAATAAGTGAAGAGCGTTCCCTCGGCGACTCCCGCTACCTTGGAAATTGCCGCGGTTGGAGCGGCGAGCCCGTGTTTCGCGAACACCTGCATCGCCGCGGAGAGGATAGCCACTCGTTTGTCTTCACTCTTGGGTCGTGCCATCGGGTTCTTACTCGTTAATGAGTTTCTACTCAATAATAAACGTGATACCCCCGCGTTCGCAAGTTCGAAATACATGGCGAACTCAACGGGCTCAACCCAGGCGAGAGTTCAGACCAAACACGCGCGAGGCTACGCTTTGAAGCCCAATCATTCGCGCTGCATCTAATACTCGAATGCACAGCTTCGGCCTGTGCCATGGAGGAGTATCGCTTGATTCATCGCGTTGTCGTTGTAGGCGGAGGATTCGCCGGTCTATACGCGGCTAGGGCACTGAAAGACAAGCCCGTGGATGTCACGATGATCGACCGCCGCAACTTCCACCTCTTTCAGCCGCTGCTCTATCAGGTGGCGACGGGAGGGCTTTCGGCCGTAGACATCGCGTCCCCGCTGCGCGTCGCATTGCGCGATGCCAGAAACGTTCACACTCTGCTGGGTGAGGTCACGGGCTTCGACGTCGAGCACCACATTGTGCTCACGAAGGAGCGGAAGGTCCCTTACGATTCGCTGATTGTTGCCACCGGTTCGCGCCATCACTATTTCGGCCACCCGCAATGGGAGCGCTTTGCGCCGGGACTCAAGACGCTGGAGGACGCGCAGGAGATTCGCCGTCGAATCCTCACAGCCTTCGAATCAGGCGAGATGGAACCGGACGCGGAGCGCCGCCGCGCCTGGCTCACTTTCGTGATTGTCGGCGGAGGTCCGACGGGCGTGGAACTTGCAGGCGCACTGGGCGAAATTGCGAACGACACGCTTCAGGGCGAGTTCCGCAACATCCGCCCCGAGGAGGCGCAGATCTTCCTGGTCGAGGCGTCGCCGCGCATCCTCGCGCCGTATCCCCCCGAACTTTCCGTCAAAGCAGAGGAGTCGCTTCACAAGTTGGGGGTGCTGACTCTGACCGGCGCGCGCGTCGTTGCGATCGACAAAAATGGCGTCGATCTTGAAGTCTCAAGTGCACACCGGCACATTGAGACGCACACCGTCCTCTGGGCAGCCGGCGTGCAAGCTTCTGATCTGGGAGGCATCCTGGCTGCACGGACGGGAGCGACGCTGGACCGCGCGGGACGCATCACAGTCGAGCCCGACTTGACTGTGCCTGGCCATCCCGAGATCTTCGTTCTGGGCGACCTCGCCGGCGCCACAACAGCCGGCACACCGGCTGAGCCGGCGGTCGCACCAGTCGCCATGCAACACGGCCGTTACGCCGCGCGACTGATCGAAGCGCGATTGAAAGGCAAGTCCGTCGAAGCCTTCCGTTACCGTGACCGCGGCAGCATGGCCACGATCGGGCGCGCCTCCGCGGTGGCAGTCGTTGGCGGGCTGAGCCTGAGCGGTTGGCCCGCCTGGGTGACCTGGCTTTTTGTCCACCTGATGTATCTCGTCGGCTTCCAAAACCGGTTGCTCGTGTTCATCCAATGGGCCTTCCAGTATTTCACCTTCAACCGGCGAGCCCGGCTGATCACCGGCGAACCTTCGGCGCCCCTGCCGGAGCGGCCGTGCGCGGAGGCCGACTCTTCCGCGCCTCAATGAAGTGCATGGACCGCCTATGGGGACCAGTGGCGCGTCGCGCGTTACCCACAACCATTTGCCACGAACCGTTTTGTAGAGCGCTCGGGAGTCAATCGCGTGGTAGCTGCGAGAGGTTCTCGCAGGCACTAAATTCGGCGACCATAATTGTAGCCGGCAGCTCAGTTGCCCGGCGTCTGCCACACCGGATTCGTGCGCCCTTGCAGTGTCCGCGCCACATCCAAATCGAGGTCCAGCACGATGATCTCGTTGGCCGTCATTTTCAGCCAGACGCCGGGGCAGAACAGCGACTGCTGCGGCCCCACGCCCCAGAAGCGGCCCAGGTTGTGCCCGTTCACCCAGACGTAGCCTTTGCCCCAGCCGCGGAGATCGAGAAATGTATCGCCCACCTGGGTCAGAGCGAAATTCGCGCGGTAAAAGGCCGGTCCCGTGGCGGGTTTGGATCTGAATTTCAGCTTCCAAAGATCATCGAGCGGAACCGGGAACATGTCCCAGCCCTTCAGCTCCTCGCCATTCATCTTCACCGCACCCACGATCCCTTTCCGGTCGTCCACTAAATGCGGACCGAAATTCACGCGACCTTCGGAATCCACCAGAATCTCGAGCGGCGCTGCGCTGCCGAGCGTGACGTTCAGCGTGGTCTCGTGCTTGCGCCGGTCCAGAACTCCGAGCAGGTTCCCCTTTTGCGACACCAGAGCGTAATCGCGAGCTTCGTCCACTTCCAGCTTTCCGCGCACGAATTTACTCATGGGGTGACGGTACAGAATCAGCCCATAGCTTTGGCCTAACGATTCCATGTACGCCGGTGATTGGCCATGTAACGGCGAGCCGAGCAACTGGGTAAGCGGGGCGCTCGACTTGAACTCAAGCTGCGGGATTTCCACCATCGGCATAGCCTCGGGCGGCTCGGGGAGTGTCTCTCCCGCAGCTAGATACTTCTTGAAGACTTCGCGCAGCGCGTAGAATTTCGGTGTTAGCCGGCCCGCCTCGTCGATGGGCGCGTCATAGTCGTAGCTCGAGATGTCCGGCTCATACCGGTCATCGAGGTTCGCGCCCGCCATCGGCCCCCAAGTGGTTCCGCCGTGCACCATGTAGAGGTTGACGCCGATGCCGCGCGAGAGCAGCCAATCCAGATTCTTCGCCTCCTTGGCCGCGTCCGTCCTGTGATGGTTTTCGCCCCAGTGATCGAACCAGCCCGTCCAGAACTCGCCCACCATCTTCGGCACACCTGTACGGAACTTTGCGAAATTGGCGAACTCCTTCTCGGGATCGTCGCTCGCGCCGAAATTGATCGCCGCCAGAATGCCCGGCAGCGGACCGCCAGCGAACATTTTGTCCTCGGACCCATCGGCTGTGTAGAGCATCCCGTCAAAGCCCGCATCGCGCAACATCTTCAGGATTGCGCCTGTGTATTCGTGGTCATTACCAAATGATCCGTACTCGTTCTCGACCTGAACCATCAGGATCGGTCCGCCCTTGGCGACTTGCAGGGGCGCGGCGATCTCACCCACTTTCTTGATATAGCGTTCGGCCGCGGCCAGGAATTGCGGGTCTTTGGTGCGGATCTTCATTTCCTTGTTGGCCAGCAACCAGGCGGGCAGCCCGCCCAGATCCCACTCCGCACAGACATACGGGCCCGGGCGCAGCAGCACGAACAGTCCCTCTTCCTGAGCCGCTTTGAGATAGGCTTTCAGGTCAAGATCCCCCGTAAAGTCCCACACGCCCGGCTTCGGCTCGTGCACGTTCCAAAACACGTACGTCGTCAGCGTGTTCAGCCCGAGCGCACGCATCTTCTTCATGCGGTCGTGCCAGTATTGGTGCGGCACGCGCTGATAATGCATTTCGCCGGAGCGAATCACAAACGGCTTGCCGTCGAGTACGAAATGTTCGCCCTCGATACCGAAGGTGTGTTCGGCCGGAGCCGCATACAGCGCCGCTCCGGCGAAAACGCATAGCGCTGCGAACGAATTGATAGATCTGAGGATTCCAGTCATGGGACCACTTTCTCGGATAGCCTGGCAGTGCCGCCGATTGAGCGCTTCCGGCAACCAAACCTTCAGGATGCCACGCTCGGCCGACCAAAGCCGAGGGGAATCTCGGCGCGGCTCGGTTCGGAGCGAGGGCAGCAGCGGTGCAGCACGAGCCGGGATTGCTGGTAGTGGGTCAGTTTGAGATCCAGGCTGACCGGAGAAGAGATTTCTTACGTGGCACGCTAAGGTTGCGTTGCGGGGCTAACTCACAACGGAACATTGGCATTAATCCAGTCCCATGCGCCCTTGGGAAGATAGCCGAACGCCGGTTTGCGAACTGGCACGACGAGGATAAAGTCCTGTTGCGAAAGGTGCTGCCCGAGAGCGGTATAAACGTCCTGCACGCTCTTGGTCGTCGCCACCAGCCAGGAAGAGGGGATGTAGTGCCACCACGCCCCTTGTTGTTTAAGCACTTCATAGAAGGGCTTGTAATCCCGGCCTGGGGTTCTGAGATCATACGTGATGAGGAGTACCTGCCTCGTTCGCGTCAACGCTGATGACAATGGCGTCATGGTTCGGCCTTCTCTTGCCTTGGCGCTTCGATAGGTTGAAGGCTAGCCAACTCGGCAGGCTTTAATTGGTGGTCCTCATCGCCTACCGGCCCAATCTGGCGTTCCTTGATCGTGCGGATCGTTGCCGCGAAGGCGCTCCTGCTGCGATACCAGTGAATTCCAAAAACTGCCGCCATAAAGAAGCCAACCACCACGATAACGACCAAGACGACAAACGTCTTGGGGCTGCCGTCTGGAGGAGGTGAGAGAATCAGCCCAACGAGGAAGGAAAGCGCGGTCGTTAAACTGAATTGAGCAACCTGAAAATCAAACCCGACATCGCAGCCTTCCTTCTCAAGTTGATTGAGTTCGTGGTCAAGCACTTCATAGGTCTCAACATGACCTATGCCGTGTCTCCGAAGCTGGATTTGACTAGGACCCATCGGCAGAACTCTCACCAACAGTCGATAAAGCGCGTATTCCATCCTTGTGGCCTCCATGGTACAGTTCCAGTAGGCCAGTCGGATTCCCCGGAAGTGATTCCACCACTTTCGGATCCGGATGGATTATTCGGGGCTAATTTACGCTCGCCATCAATACTACGTCATCGGACTGCCAATCGTCCATGGCGATTGTCTTACCCCAACAGCGCCACGATGTCCGCTATCTCCCAGAGTTTCCCAGAAACGCCCGCCGCCATTGCCGGCGTCACGCGAAGAGTCTGATGGATGCGGCAGAAGTTGTAGTACATAAAGTGAAGCGCGATGGCGGCAGCATGGTTCTCGACCTTCTTCGAGAACGCATTCGTCAGGCGTGTGAAGCGGCGCATAGACATCCGCATCGTGAGGTTCTGACGCTCCACGTAGCTTGTGCTGACGTGCTTCGCGTCTGGAGAGCCGCAAACCGTCTGCTTCTTGATTCCGGTGCATTGGGCGGGGCTGTAGCGCTTCTCGCCCTCGGGCGTGTTGCCGAAGATCTTGATGAGCATCGCGTAATCAATGAAGCCCTCAAAGGCGTTCTCAACGGCATCCAGATACAGCTTGTATCCGTCCGTGGTCAACTGAACGCGGTTCGCTAGGCGTCCCGCCAGATCGTCCACAAAGTGCCGCGCCGTCCCTGCATCGCGCCCGCCAACCATCCAGCAAGGAACCAGTTTGGTATCGGCGTCGATGGCCGTCCAGGTCCACACATCGCCACAGTAGCCATCGCGCTCCAGCTTCTCGGCGGTGACGTTCTTCTCCTTGCATCCCACGAATGCCCAGATCTCATCGCACTGGATGCGCTTGGAGCGCAGATTGCGAAACGCCTTGTCTTGGTAGCTGGAGCAGGCTGCGCCGATCTCAACCAAGAGCTTAACGACGGTATTCTTCGCTACGCCAGTCATACGAACCGTGGAGCGGATCGAGTTTCCCTCGACCAGGGCCGCGATCACTTGGGCTTGGCGTTGAGGATCTAAGCGGTTCACACTGACCATTATGCTTGAACGTGGTTGCATTGTAAAGAGAAAAGTGAAGTAGTACTTCACTTCTGCACTAACGAGTGTATACTGAGATTGTGCCATCCGTTCAAGAAATCATGGGGAGTGGAAAGCCTCCCGGCGAGATCGTAAGGTTGCTGATCGAGTTGGCGGGATGGACGCAGGCAGAGTTTGCCCTGATCATTGGCCGATCAAAGCGAAACGTAAGCGATGTCGTGCTTGGTCGCTTTGGCATAACTCCCGAAATGGCGATTGCGCTTGGCGCGGCATTCGGCACGAATCCCCGTGATTGGCTCATGCTCGATGGGCAATACCGTTTGTCGCTGGCAGCCAGCGATACGGCAGAGATTGAAAAGCGGGCCAAGCTATTCACATTGGGCCCGCTCCGCGAAATGCAGCGCCGCGGATGGATCAAGACCACGGACGATGTGGACGAACTAGAGTCTGAGCTTGAGCTTTTTTTCGATCACAAACCTGGTGACCCCGAAAACAAACTCCTCTCTGTTGCAGCGAAACGTACGATCACCCTGCCTAAGTTAACGCCAGCAGAATCAGCATGGTGTTTTCGCGCTAAACGTCTCGCTTCCACTCTGTTGGCTCCGCCATTTGCAGAAGGGCGATTGACAAAGGCTAAGAGCGAACTCAGGAGGTTGGCCTCGCATCCTAAGGAAGCCCGCTACTTATCAGAAGTTCTCTCCGACTATGGAATACGATTTGTAGTTGTTGAGCCATTGGCTGGCGTCAGGATTGACGGGGCTACGTTCTGGGATGAGATCGGGCCAGTTGTAGCTGTATCGCTTCGACATGATCGCGTCGATGGGTTTTGGTTCACCGTGATGCACGAGTTCTCTCATGTTTTCAACGGTGATGCGATTTCGGTCGATTGTGGGATGGTGGACGGGCTAACGGGCGTACTGGTGAGGCTTGCGGATAACGAGGCAGAAGATCGGGCAGACAAGGAAGCCGCAGAATCCCTGATTCCAGCCAAGGAACTAGATTCATTCATCAATAGGGTTGGTCCGCTTTATACAAAAGATAGAGTTGTTCAGTTCGCTAATCGCATTCGCATTCATCCTGGAATCATTGTCGGACAGTTGCAGTATCGCAATGAGATTGGCTACGCGTCGATGCGTGACCAGCTTGTAAAGGTGAGAGAAGTCGTGACCTCTACTGCCTTAACTGATGGGTGGGGACACACGATATCGCCATCGGTCACAAGGAGGCCGAAGTAAATGGCTACTTTTGTCAGCTCCAGATTGCAGCGGGCTAGCAGGAAGATGCTGTTCTTGCGAGATGCGTATAGACGAGCATTCCCAAACGAACAACCACCGCTTGACCCAAAACGCGTAGCACAATGGGCATTTGATCAGGGTCTCTGGAAGCCGATCGAGACCGAGCCGCGCGAGGTACTTCGGCGTAAGTTGTGCCGTGCGTTCCGCAATGAATACATTACGGATCCCCAAAACCGCGAAGTCCGCGCCAACTTCGCCAAAATTGAAGAGGTAATGACCGCTGAAGGCCCGAAGCGGATGGCTAAGTTCTATCCGATGTTCCAGTCCCCGGCGGAGATTGCCCGGCAGCATTTTCAAATGGAGCGAAGAATGGCCGTTGAAAACGCCGTACAGTTATCCTTGGAGCTTGAATCCTATAACGATAACAATGAGTTCGGCGCCGCACTACAGCCAATTGATTGGAATATCGGAAAGGATCTTGAAGAACGTAGCTTACCGACAGAATACGATCCCGATCCGTATGGCGACGAGGATGAAGACGAAACCTAGTCGCTTCCCTTCCATCGCTTCTGCGCTGCTTTTCTAGCGATCTCGGCCCGCTTCTCAGGCGTCAACGCTTGGGCGCGGGCCTTCCCACCTTTGATCCCGCCCAGCCTTCCCAGCGCTACCGCAGCCGGATTCTTCCCCTCGTCGTCCTTGGGCCTCTGCCCCGTCACCTGTTGAACAATGTCGAACGCGAGCGTATTGGTGTCGCGCCTCTCAACCTTTTTCGGCATACCTCAAGCGTGGCATGGGCTTCATGAGCGGTCAAGCATCCGATTTTCAAACTGACCCACTACCGGATTGCTGCGATCGTTGCACTTCAGTAACTATATAATTTATGTTCGATTTCTAATGCCAGCATGCGGCGGTTTGAGTGGGACCCTGTGAAGGCGCGGGACAATCAACGGAGACACGGCGTCACCCGTCAACGCCTCGATTGAGACCATCGCTGAGTAAGCCGCGCTTTCGACCGCTATTACGGAAGTGATCAAGGTGATGCTCGCTGCGGATCAAAAGCCAAGCTCCGTTTCCGGGAATCGCCACGCGGAGAGCCCGCAGCATCATGCGAAAACGAGACCCTGCGCTATGCCCGGACGGGTTCGGCTTGCAATTGGTATCCCCAGGGGGAAAGTGGACCGGAGGGTTCCACCAAACGCTGCGCCAGTGCGGTTGCGATGAGGCGCGCCAACATCCAATTTTTGGCGGTGGGGCCCTGCCGCGAGGACAGCGTGTCAAGGTGAAGTAACGACTTGAGTCTTTTGAGAAGCAATCAAACCTGAGAGCGCGGCCGGTAAAATGCCAGGACTGCAATCGCCGGCAGTTCGGCCGGATTCACATTGGTCAGCGTCCAGATCACCTGGCCGGTACCCAACACCGCTTCCAGAGGTGGTCCTTATTTTAACGCCTGTGGCCCTGCCGTGGAGCACCTTGCAGAGAGCTGACCGCCTGAAAGGCGGTAGGTTTAGGCCCGGCAGTTGGAACTAGACGGCTACACCGTTCTCCTGCTTCGGATACGTCCGCTCGACATACTCGTTCAGCATTCCGATGAAGTCCTCAATGATCGTGTTGCCGCGCAAGGTCTTTACCAGATGGCCATCGACGTAAACCGGCGCTTTGGGCTCCTCCGCGGTGCCAGGCAGGGAGATGCCGATGTTGGCGTGCTTCGATTCGCCCGGGCCGTTGACGATGCAACCCATCACCGCAACCTTCATCTCCTCGACGCCGGGGTAGCCTTCCTTCCAAATCGGCATCTGGTGCTTCAAATAGCTTTGGATCTGTTCGGCGAGTTCCTGGAAGAAGGTCGAAGTCGTGCGCCCGCAGCCGGGGCAGGCGGTCACCTGCGGCGTGAAACTGCGGATCCCCATCGACTGCAGGATCTGCTGGCTGACCAGGACTTCTTCCGTCCGGTCGCCATTCGGCGCCGGCGTCAACGAGGCGCGAATCGTATCGCCGATCCCTTCCTGGAGCAAAATCGACAGCGCGGCGGTTGTCGCCACGATGCCTTTTGCGCCCATGCCCGCTTCGGTCAGGCCGACGTGCAGAGGCAAGTCGCACTCGCCCGCCATCATGCGGTAGACGTCCACCAGATCCTGGACGTTCGAGACCTTGGCGCTCAATATGATGCGATTGTGCGGCAGACCGTAGCTCTCCGCCAGCCGTGCGGACTCGATCGCGCTCACGACAATGGCGCGTTTCATCACGTCGTCGGCCGTCAGCGGATGCGGCAATCCAGCATTTTCGTCCATCATCCGGGTCAGCAGAACCGCGTCGAGAGAGCCCCAGTTCACCCCGATCCGGACCGGCTTGCCATACTCGATCGCCGCTTCAATCATTGTGCGGAAGTTGTCGTCCGTATGCCGGCCGATGTTCACATTGCCCGGATTGATGCGGTACTTGGCCAGCGCGCGGGCGCATTCTGGATACTTCTTCAACAGGATGTGGCCGTTGTAGTGAAAATCGCCGATGACCGGCACTTTGCAGCCGAACATCCGCAGTGTTTCGACCACCTTGGGCAGCGCGCGCGCGGCCTCTTCGGTGTTCACCGTGACCCGTACCAGCTCCGAACCGGCTTGGGCCAGCGCGATGGCCTGGTTGACTGTGGAGGTCACGTCCGCGGTATCGGTGTTGGTCATCGACTGGACGGCGATCGGGTTCGCCCCGCCGACCTTCACCCCACCCACATCCACTACGACAGACTGGCGACGCGTGATTAAAGCCATTCCACCTCCAGAAAGTCCAGTTTAGCAAGCGGCGCACCCTTGGCCCTCCCCGACCTGAGAAGTGATTGAATCCATAAGGTTTTTCGATGGCTTCCGAAGTGTACTCCAGGCTACACTCTAAACAGGCCCGAAGTTCGGTTTTTCGGTCCAAGCCTTAACGCGCACTGTGGGCGCGCCTTCCCGTCTCAGTTCCATCTTGTCCCGGAGCATTGGCCCGTTTATTCGCGCCGGAACCGCCAAGACCGCAAGGGTCTTGCGGTTCTTCAACGTGGAATCAAGTACTTACGGGCAAAAACCGAAAGTACCGTCGGTTTTGCGGCCGTTGTCACGCTCTCTTAAACACTGCGTGCTAACAGTGGGAGTGCAGTGGACCGCCTTGTCCCAGCCAGACCCGTCGCGCGTCGCATGAGTCTGCGACATCGGGAAAACATCGCAACCACCCTTGGGATCACATGCCAGGGGCATTTCTGAGGGAGATTCATATGGTGAATTCAAGTAACGTTCTCGCCCCCCGAGCCATCCTGCTCGGTCTGGACCCGGCTGTCGAAACCGAACTCGCAGCCTCCCTCCGTTCCGCATCGTTCGCAGTTTCGCATGGCGCTGGATCTCCGGTAGCGCGAGGCGGCGGCCTCGTCTTCTGTCCGCGAGGCGCGGCGTTTGCCGACGCCAAGGCCGCGTTCCCGGACCTGGCTGTAGTCGTTGTCAGCCGGCTGCCCGACACACGTGAATGGCTCGAAGCCCTCGAACTCGGCGCGCTGGACTACATTGCCGCCCCGTTTGAGACTGTCCAGATGCGCTGGCTTTGGGACGCCCCAAACGACTCCGTGCGAGCCGCGGCTGCCGCTGCCTGATTGTTGTGGGGCGGCGTTCCACCTTGTGGGGCGGCTCTCCAGAGCCGCGTGGGGCCTCCAGGCCCCACAAGTTTCTCCGGAGCGGGCTCTGGGGAGCCGCCACACACACGGTCCAGGCCCCGCGCGCGTCTGCGGCTTCCGTCTCATTCGTCACTGTTCGGGAACAGGTCCGCCCGGTCCGGCGCCCATAGGCCGGACCAGATCGAACCTCGCCGCCTCCCGCATGGCCTGCGGAATCTGACGCGCCTCCTGGAACGATTTCAGCGTGCGCTTCTGCTCCTCGTTCAAAACGGCTGCCGTCTTTTCCCGGAACTCCCTCTCGATTTCGCATGCCTGTTTCCGCAGCGCGTGAATCGACTTCACGGTACTCACCAGTGCGCTCCCGTCGGGCTCCTCCTGCTCCAGCAGATCCATCAAAGTGCCTTGCTTCTGGCGGAGTTGGAACTGCGCCTCATCCATCTTTCGGGCCTTCTCCCGTTGGAACTGGTGCAGACTCTGCACTTGCTTTTCGTCCAAATCGAGCACCGCCTGCAGCGCCTCGCCTGGACGCATGCCCCCCAGATGTAAACCCATGGCCCCGAGTGCTTCGCCACCGTGGCGCGGCCCGAACACTCCAGGGCCGCCTCCAAAACCGGGCGCGCCTCCGAACTCCGGCCCCTCGGCAAACTCCTCATCGCCGTCCATGGCTCCGTCTTCCGGATCGTCCATCTGCCCGGCCTCCGGTCCTTGTTCGAAGGAAAACCCGAGAGCACCTCCGAAGCCCGGTCCGCCCTCCATTTCAGGCCCACCATCCTCTGGCCGCATGCCGGGACGTCCCAGACCTGGCGTTGATCCCGGCATCGGTCCCCGTCCGCCACTCGCGAACCGCTCGCCAGGGCCGCCGGGCCCGCCTGGTTGTCCTGGGTCTGCGAATCGCCGCCCCTCGGGACCGCGCTCTCCAGGGCCGGGAGGATTTGCCTGGGGCGTTTCGTTCGAACCGCCTTGAGACACTCCCGGCCCCTCGGCCGCTGCGGGAGCGGGTTGGCTCTGTCCTGTCGGTAGTAAGTCAACTTGTCCGCTTTTATTCACACGTGATCTGTCCGCATCAGTCGACAAGGCCCGAAGTTCCTCTACTGCTGGCGCTTCGGGG
>Ga0302140_10007542_pt1 | contig 13612 bp, 14 predicted proteins | sample I_Bog_E1_1_FD_202095 | JGI IMG/M metagenome (GOLD analysis project Ga0302140, IMG submission 202095) | Peat permafrost microbial communities from Stordalen Mire near Abisko, Sweden - I_Bog_E1_1 | ecosystem: Environmental > Terrestrial > Soil > Wetlands > Peat | place: Sweden: Abisko, Stordalen...
TTTTCCATACTCCAGATATTACACATAAACACAAACATTCCTGGGTGGGATTTTGATTCTTCCTGCAGCAGTGCCAGCTAGTTTCCAGAGTCTTGCTTAGTGGTTCATCCATGGCTGCACGGATACGTATTGGGCACTGTTAGCTCGGAAGGGACACTGAGATCTCCCCTTGGTCGTGTTGAGTATCTTGTGGTTGCAATTTTTATCCGGAGATTTTCAAGATTGTCTCTTGGTCTACGCGCGGGGGACTCCTGAGCAGCAAGTCAATGCTCATCATTAAGGGCGATTTTGTGCCGCAATGACTCCACTCTGTGCAGTGAATGGGTATTTTTACTTGCCAAATCATCTACCAATGGCTCTGTAGTTCCCACAAAATCACCGGCTAACGTTCCGGCGGGTTTGCAAATAGTTTGTTAAATTCCCGACGTTTGCTTCTCTGGCGACACTCAGACTTAAAGCAACAACCTGTGGCTCTACCGGGAGTAACGGATTATCCGATATCAATCATCATATCTATCAGTTGTATTGAGTGATGTCGCTCTTTCAGGAATCGCCAATATGGCAACAGCAGGTTAATTCTCTCATGCAGTCAGGAGGAAAGAAGGAGAAAGGGTCTCGCGCAGAGTCGTCAGTTTGACTAATGTGTTTTTTATTGATAAAATAGTATTGCACTGATAGTTTCCAACTGGCCATATCAATTGCCAAGGACCTTTGATAAGGGTTTTCAACGTACACTGTGATGCGAGTACTTCGGAGCCGGCAGGAGAAGAGCGGACTTCAGCGCCGAGGTGAGCCCCAGTGGAGCAATGCCAGCTCGCCTAATGAGTCACGCCCTTGGCACGACATCACTTTCCGAAAACACAATGGAAATTTGAACCCAAGTTCTACAATCACACACTCACCATCTGTTCAATACTCTAAAGCCAAGCCATAAGCAATTATGTCAGAGTTTTTGACGGTAATCGAGTTGGTTCCTACCAAAAGAGTCGAGACGGCTGAGTTCTTCTCCACACCGCCTCAAAACTCCATTACGGTGGCTCCAGTGCTTGCTGCTGAGGATGCAAAATCGACTAGCTCACTGCGTAATCCGATTGACCTTGAAAATAGAAGTCTGAAGGAAGGGCGCATCATTGTCATAATCGCATCTCTGACTGCTGTCAACTTTCTCGGCAGTCTGTGCAATGGGTTCCTCACCATCGGCCTTCCAAAGATAGCTTCAGATCTATCGCTTTCCGAAGACCTTATACTGTGGCCCTCTGCTGTGTACTAGTAGGAGTTCGTCTTTTCCTGCGAGTGCTCCAACGCTCACAATTCGCAGCCTAACGAGCAGTTCTTGCCTCCTTCTCGCTGGCTCCATTGCAGACGTAATCGGCAACCGACGCGTCAATCTTCTTGGCGGTTTCCTCACCAGCATCTTCATCCTCGCATGTGGTTTCGCTCGAACCGGTATTGAATTGATTATGTTCCGTGCAATGCAGGGAATCGCCGTTTCGCTCTGCTTGCCTACTTCGGTTGCTATCGTTGCGAACGCAGCTCCAAGTGGCCGGAAGCGCAACATCGGTTTCTCATGCTTGGGATTTGTCCAGCCCATTGGCTTCTCTCTTGGTATGGTTCTCGAAGGCGTGATCCTCGATACCGTGGGATGGCGATTCTCGTATTATCTTTGTGGAAGCCTGTCGCTGGCCTTCTTCTTCGTCAGTTTATGGGCTTTGCCAAATGATGTTGTGGTAGTGGGTTCTGTTTTCGCCAAGTTAAAAAGGGAGATTGATTGGGTTGGGGCGCTCGTGGCTTCAACTTCTCTGGGGGTTTTCTCGTATATTCTTGCGTAAGTGCTTCCTCGATCGGCGCTATTCGAGCTGATGTTAATCATCGTGAAGGACACTGACAAGTTCTGTTTCGTATATCTCTCACCCCATCAATATTATTCTTCTCATCATAAGCGTTGCGCTCGTTCCAGTCTTTGTTTGGTGGGAAGCTCGGCGCGAACGCAAGCACCTTGCAGCCTTGATTCCCAATTCTCTCTGGAGAAACACCGTCTTCACCAGCGTTTGTCTAACAGTATTGTTCTCCAATGCCGTCGCCAATGCAATGGAAGTATTCTGCTCGCTGTTGTAAGCTAACCCTCTACATCATTCCTGCCACGCTTCGATCCTAACCACTTCTTAGCTTCCAAGAAATCCAACATACCTCCGCACTAGGAGCTTCTCTACGCATCCTCCCATCCCTCTGTGTAGGCTTCCTCATCCAACTCACAACCGGCCTCTTAATCCACCGCACAAGCCCCTACCTGCTCGTCCTCATCGCTCTCCTGCTCAGCGCCGGTGCTCCACTCCTTATGGCAGTTATCTCTTCGCATTGGCCGTACTGGTATGCCGCTTTCCCAGCACAACTACTCTCACCACTATCGTGCGACATTTTATTCACCATCGGCTTACTGGCTGTGTCGGAAGAGTTCCCAGCTCATACACAAGCACTTGCGGGTGCGGTGTTCAATACTGTATCGCAGTTTGGTACCAGTCTGGGATTGACGTTGATTGCGGTTGTTGCGGCTTCTGTGACGAAGAATGAAGGCGATCGAGGGATGGGCAGGGAAGAGGAGCTGTTGGCGGGTTATCGGGCGGGGTTCTGGACGGCTTTTGCGTCGATGGGACTTGCTTGTGTGATTGGCGCATTTGGGTTGAGGAGGATGGGAAAGGTTGGTGTGAAGAGGGATTGATTGATTTCCGGTATGAGAAATGAAGTCGCCAGAAGATTCTCAGGGGCACGAAAACACTTCTCGAAGGTTTGTGGAACTTCAAGTCGAAGGCTATCGGCTATTGAAGGTTGTTGCTAGGAGATTTGCGACCAGTTCAAATCCTTGACGCAGTGTCTTACCTGCTTTAGACCCCTATGCAAAATTCATGGGTTGTGAGTCGGTCTGCAGAGGGCTCGATAAATAGTTTATCTGGAAATTTCAGGATTTAGACGACTTTGATCTGAGAAATTGTGCTTTTCTACAGATTAGTCACAAATTATGCGCAACGGTGCAAGACCTAACTTCAAGTGATGATCCGCTCATAATTGGGTAACTGGAATGTAAAATGTTGTGAATCTTCTCCCACAGCTTTAACATTTCTAAGTTCTCATGCACCATGGAATTATCAGCGTACTCCTACAACATCCGCTTTACCGCAACACCAATTCATTTTCTGCTCGTCTAAGTCTATCGAGGCCCTGCGTTGTGATCTTAAACCGAATTATATCCCTCCATCAGAAACAAATTCAGAAATTGAGCAAGAATCTAATTCGATCCACAAAATGGGTCAGAACTCTAGCTCCACGTCCTCCTCAACCAATTCAACAAACCAAGTGGGCAATGAATCGATGGTAAGACCTACGAGCTCAGCCTCCCAGATACATGAAACTAACTCGTCAAAGATAGTTTCTAACACTCCAAAACCCTGTCCAGCTTGCAACCCCGAACCCTGTTCTTGCACTGAAATCATCTCAGAACCTGTACAAATGCGTGGAGGTGACAAGGGACAGACATATCAAAGCGACGACTGTTGTACTGAATGCAGAGGGTATGACTCGGGTATCTGTGGCGACTGTGGTGGCGGTTGTGCTTGTTGAACAGAATGCGTTGTTGAGAGCGTGGCGGTGTTGTACATACTGGTGCAGGGATAGAGGCTGCTTAGGGAGGGAGAAAGGGGTTAGTTCATGAGATATCGCGATGGTCTTAGACTTGCTTTCTTCGTGTATACGCTCACCATTGGGTGTCATGTAATCATTCTCAGAGTGCATATCGTTGGCTTTCAAACTATGCGGCTCGGAATTGGGATGTTGGGCGTTCTCGATATAGAGTCTCGCTTAAAAAGGGGTAAGAACAACAAACCTGTCGAAACCTTCTAACACGATTTGAGGCTTACTGTGAAGGTATATGTTATTCCGAAGTTGACGATTCTTGTATTATATGTGAATAAAGCACTGCTCAACTCTGTTGGAGACTGTGAATCAATAGCCTGATGAAATCGAGTGTGAATATGTTGCCAGTTCCCTAAATTGCTCAAGCTTTGCTTGTAACCCTCTATGAATGGGGCGTGATTCACAGTGATTTCTCGCGTCTATATAATTAGGGTGTGTTCTTGCATTTGGAATTTTCTCCTTCCATCATCATCATCAACTTTTCCTACAAACATTGGCAATTGGTAGCCTTGGTTCAATTTGTTCTCAGTCTTGAACAAGTTAACAAAACAATATCAAGCCACCTTCTTTGCTGGCACTTTACAGTCCTGGCAGTGAATCTTGAGTTTCTCAAGGGTATAGAGATTGCTTTTAGTGGTTCGTAAGCATTGAGCCCTGTCCAACGACAAAATACACCCTTTTTTCCCCCAGCGTCAGTGTTACGCACCTTGTCCAACTCCGGAAGAGGTGTAGAGGCTCTTATCAAATCTTGTAAGTTCGTTTAACTCTTCTAAATATATGATATGCTAATAACAGTGTAGTACCAAGTCGTTTGCTTGGGTTCTTCGAGTCATCAATTGGTCGAGGCTCGAGCTTCCTCGTGCTAATCAGGTCGCTAATGCACCTCACTCATTCGACCCGAACATTACCGAATACAGAGACATAGCAAGTGGAGCTGCTGCTGTTGCCAAGACAATTGCACCTGCATTGCACCAGCGAATCTGCATAGTACACTCCACCCTCGGGGGTCGACCTAGATTAATCTAAGATCCACTACTCTTTATTTTAGGGGTTCATATCTACTCATGTCGCATCTACGATTTAACAACTGCAGAACCGGCTTGAGGTAACTCAACACTTCCAAAAAAAAAATTCAACCGTTGCTTTGAGAATTAAGCTGGTCCAATTCCGTTGTCGCATCACAAACAGCTTCCTGTATCTGTCCTCACCAAGCCAGAATGAACTCCAAAGATAAAGGCAAGGAAAAGGACCATGAGCATGAACATAGGGGTGGACAAGAGCAGAGAAGAGGTGATGCTCAAAGCAGTAGTCGAAGAAATTCCAACGCGACATCTATCTTCCGAATGGACGATCGTAGCCGCCCAGAGATGCAAGCAAGAGCACACCCAGGCACGTCGGGCCATCCACTGACGGTAGCTCACGGCAGTACTCCGCAAGCTCAGGCGCAGGCTCCTCTTCAAGCTAGGTTAGCACCTCGATCGGATCCGATGTCTCTATCGAGCATCGTGAACAGCACTCGAAACCTCAGCTTAGGTGGAACCCCTGCATATGCTGAGCCTACTAATCTCCCCCGTCAACAGTCTGGTTGGGTACAGAGACCAGAAAGATTTTATGAACCTCCTTCACAAGAAGTGTTGGCTAGACACCGCGAGGATCAAGAGCGATTAATGCAGCAGAACTTAGCATCTTGGGAGCGAGATGTCGACGCTCACACCACCAGTGGCTCACAAGCAACTTCTAATGCTCGTTCATCCCAATCTGGCAAGGAACATCGAGCTCTGCCTATGAGGGAGGGATATCAAGTGCCGACAGAAGCGCAGATAAATGAGCATGAAAAGAGAGCAGAGGAGAAACGTGCACAACGTCAAAATGAAGAGGAATCTTCGATCGCAGCAGCTTCTCGGGCCAAGAAACAAATAGGTCAAGGGCCTGATTCCCATCTAGCGCCCCCAAATCTTCCTTCTCAAAGTCATGAAGGCTCACAGGCTGAGCAGAAAGACAAGGAACGTCAAGGCCGTCGAGACATTACGACAATATGCCTTCACTGCCGCAGATTAAGAATTACTGCTTCCTGCGATAAACAAAAGCCTTGTGGAAATTGCAGCTACTATGGCAAGCGGTGCGCCTATGAAGAAAAGGGGAAGAAAACAAGACGATGTCTAGATTGTTCTTACCTTTCTTCTGCAATCTGTACAGGAGAAGAAGGATGCGAACGGTGCGAAAATCTAGGCATAGAATGTGATTATTCGTACCTCGAGAAGGCGAAGAAAAAAGAGGGCATGCTCAAATTATAAAAGTTACGGTGTGCGTCATATGTGCGAGACCGGACGTCCAGGGGAGGCTTGCGGGCGGTGTTGTGATGAGCGGTGCGAAAAAACCTGCGAGCATGCGAACGTAGAAACGCTGCAGGGCTCTAATCAGCAACCGAGATTGCCTCCACGCAGCTTGGCAACAGATCGAATTGGAGTGCATGGTCCTGATCCGCAACCGACACGGCCTCACCTCGACTTGAGAACAGGGGAAACACCAGGCTGGATAGCTCGTGAAAGAGGCGGCGTCTACTATTCCGACTGGCTTGTTCACGTCAACGCGCCGCCGGGCGCACCACCCGGTCTTCAGAATCAGACTCCAGTAGCCTTCGATATGAGATATAACATTTGGGTGTACGCTCCGCCCCGCGCGCCCGGTGCAATCCAGGATCCAACACATTTGGGAAGAGCAATCGGCATCAGTATCGAAATGCACTGGGCGTATGACAGAGACTACCCTGGCCCTGCCGCTGTCTCCGGCATCTCTGCAGGAACAGAAACACGAACCGATGCTGCTGAAGGAAGCATGGGTGGTAGAGATATTCCGCAGGGTCACACCACTCATAGAACTGGACCTCCAGCCGTGGGCCATAGAGGTGAAGGAAGTGGCGGTTCAAGGGGTGGCAGTAACTCAAGACGAAGACCAGCCGAAGATAGAGAATCTGGCCCAGGAAAGGACGCGAAACGTGGAAAACGCACCAAGTAAGACCATTAGGGGCGGGTATTGTGTCCAATTATGTTGTAAGTTCCTCAACCTAGTAGTAAACTCTGCTGACAATGCCATAGCTGTCTGAAAATTTAGTCTACTTGACAAAGCAGCTTCGATGGTTTGAGATGTATATATGATGAGTTTTGATTCAAAATAAGGGAAAAGAGAAGAAAAATATTTAAGACTTGGCAGTGATAAAATGGAAGTATAGCGTGGGAGTACTCGACGAAAGATTTATGGGGGTTAATAGAGGACCATTTTGTATATCTTTGTAATAGTATTAAGGCATAAAAGCAATCGTTGTATTCAAAAATCGTTTTACTCAATTATTACACATCCGAGAACGCTCGTCTTATATGAATAAAGCCCGAACGAGGCTTGAAATCATTATATCGCATATTAACCTCTCGATTTGGGGGTTGTTAAAAGTCTGAAAATAGGATCTCAAGTTTCATTTCCACTAGAGAAATCGATGGCACCCGTGGTATTACGTACTGAGAATCGAAATATAATATATATATCGTTCTTCTTAAGCCTAGTAACTTACACTAAGTAGTCGGATATCCTGTTAGCCAATTACGGGAAGACAGCAATTTAAGAGCTGCCCCGTGCTAAGAAAATAGCATGGGAATCCTGCATTATAATACGTTTGTGAACATATATGTGTATTAGAGTAGGTTTTGCGTTTAAACTATTTTTCTGCTAATTCTAGGATGCAGTCGATATAAAAGTGTTTTCGTAAATGTCTTATAATCCACGCAATCTAGGTATTAATTATTTATTATACTTTAATAAATGCCCTCGAACGCCCTAGATAATCTATACTACTTATAAGGATACTAGTTACATATATTTACCGAGCCTTTAACTTCTAGGTCTTCCCCCATATAATTATAGGGCCATATTACAATATTTGTTTCTAATAGTAACTAACTAAGAAGTTTACTCTTGCCCATTAGACTTTACTTTAACCTCTAGGCTTTATAAATCACATAAAGATTAAAATAATATTAACCTGCATTTGACCCACAAGTCGGCTTCATAGAGAAAGGCAGAGGAAAGGAACGCCGACACGGTTATGGCAAGTGCCGAGCAGTGGTTATAAAGTACTTACCTCTATTAGAGGTGTTGTAAATTGGTCTTAGGTAACGGCAATAGACATTGCCGCTGTTACATCTCGCTTAAAAAGGGGTAAGAACAATAATCCTGCGGCACCTCCTTATATAACCTAAGGCTCACTGTGAAGGTTATAATCACGTCTTATTGGGTATTTTTTATTATAATGCATGTGTATACCTTGCTCCTAATATTAGAATGAGATTATGAGTCGGGCCATGAAATTGGGAGTAAATAGATGGAAATTACCTGCACAAGTTGCAGCGATATAATTCTCTAGAGCGCGAGAACACTCCTCAAAGTGCTCAGCTCTGTTTAGAGTTGAAATTTGTGAGTTATAATGCGTAAAGCAATTTCAATTAAATCCAGATCGTGATGTCCTTGATGCTTAGTCGTTGAAAATTGGTCGGGGTTGCTGAGTCGGTGCTTAGTCGTCGAAATACCCCGGTCAGTAAACCTAAATGAAAAATATTTTTAAACTTTCTTTGGCATCTGCTTCCAGACAACCTGCCGCGATCACAATCCAGTCGAACTTCTGTCAGTAAGCCCATCTCTACGCAATACACAAAGACTTCAAATCTATTGTCTTCATTGAAAGAAATGAACAACAACGATCAACCGAGGGTTACAAGCAGAAGGGCCGAATCCGCCGACCGCGAGGGTCAGAAGCAGAAACACTCAGAGTCGGAAGCTAGAGGAAATGAGAATAGTGACTGGCCAGCCTCGACAGAAGATGAAATGGATATCGACGAGTTAGGACAACCTGATAACGACCTCACCAGCCCTGAAAGAGAGCCAAGCGTCGAATTCCTCGGAGGGCAGCGAACACATGCAGCACAAGCAGAAGCCGATAATGAAGAAGAGATAGATGGGGAGTGGCATGAAATTGCACTACATAAATGGGAGGATAGAGTATTACAAGCTGGGACGACTGTCGAGCTCGAGAACACAGAGTTTCTGAAGATTGAGTCGATAAAGAAAAACAGCGGTACAGGAGTGGTGAAGCTTCAAGGCTTAATCTTGGTGAGATCGAGAAAGCTTCGTGGAGTTCTGCCAGATCTTTTAAACGAGGTTTGTTTCCTCCTTCGAGGATTCGCAGATGATCCTCGCCTATTGAAGGACACGAGCATATACGAAAGCTATTTGGACGATGTAGTAGGAGTGAGAAGTCTGGTGGAGACAAACGCGGCATATCCTGCATTCAACGAGTCGATAGAAGACTCGAATCTCGATAACACAGGCTCGGAGCAACTTGAAGAAATCAAGAAAGGTTGGACGTTGGTCGTTCGTCGTTCGTTGGAAGCGAATCACAATCTACAAGAACAAACTTGCAGCTGAGTCAAACAACCAAGTGTACCTAAAAAAAACATCGCCAGGGTTCATTATGTACGCCTGGAAAGAGAGGAATGCACATTTCCAGACCTGTACCAAAGTCCGGACACACAACGGAATCTGTACCGGAGAGAGACCAGAATTGGGGGCTCAGAAGGGTCACACTATACCTTCCGTGACGTGTGTAAGTGTTGGCTCTCAACGAGGTTACAATAAGCCGCTAACAGTTGTTATAGTTTGTGGAGCAGGAGGAGCCACACTAGGTGCCTACACTGCTGGCTTCAAAATCAAATTTGGCTTAGACAGGGATGAACATTCGCGGAAAACATGGAGGGCAGCTTTCCCTGCTTCACAGCACCTCCACCATGTCGTCAACGACTTCATAGCAGCACCATCTATGCCAGAGGAATTCCAAGTTGACGTCTTACATCTGTCACCACCGTGCCAGGTGTTCTCGCCTGCGCACACAAAGGCAGGGAAGAATGACGAGGAAAATAAAGCAGCACTATATGCTTGTGAGGGAGTCTTGTAAAAGTGCAAGCCCCGTGTTGTAACATTGGAACAAACTTTCGGCATTACGTACGAGAAATTTAAGACCGAATTTAGAAAACTGATTAGAATCTTCGTGGAGGCAAACTATTCGGTTAGCTGGGAGATTGTGAAGTTCCAAGGCTGGGGTCTTACACAAACTCGAAAGCGTTTAATACTTCTTGCTGCGGCGTACGTTCTCGAAATAAATTTGGGGCTTTCACATACTGACTATGACAACAGACCAGGAGAAACCCTCCCTAAAATTACCCCCTACACGCATTCGGCAGAACCAGATATCAATAGGCTTAAGCCATACAACACCGTCGGCGAAGTTTAAAGAAGATCGAACATGATACCCCAAACCAGATTATTGGAAGACGGAGCGGGTATGAGCGGATTTGTGCTGAAGAGGCGTGGGATGCTGCTGTTCTGACTCCTGCCCTCACTACCCGAGGCTCTACAACATGTCACCCTAACGGAGATAGGCATTTCAGCCATCGAGAATTGGCTGCTTTGCAGTCTTTTCCGGATCATTACGGGTTCTTTGAAACCTGTATAACCAAGCAAATTTGGAATGCAGTCCCTCCCTTGATTGCAAAGAGGATTTTTTCGACAGTCAAAAACCATCTTGAAAAGGTCGATGGTGTGGTCAGAGTGGTTCCGACGACGGTTATTGATTAGGATACAGCGCTTTACCTTGTACTAATAGAGGAGGCACTGAAAGATACCCAGATGAGAATAGATGACCCAGAGACACTTAAGAGTAACTCTGAAAATATGGCTTCCGAAACACCGAAGGTTGTAATCCTGAAGTGAAACTGAGCACCTGACGTTGGATTCTTACGTTCTCTTACACACCCAATTTGAGAAATGCTGGCAACAGAATAAAGTTATATCAGTATCTTAATGCTGCAAGTACTGTCAGACATCGTGGCCTTACTGGAAATAATGCGCGAAGATTTGAAATGTATTTGCTGAATCGTTGCCTTTAAATAAATAGCCTTGTAGGTTTCCTCTCGCTGGGATAGCCCTTAGTCTGTCACTGAGGAGACATCCATCAAGAAGATGTCTTGTGCTGAGAGTATGAAATTGAAATTGATTCTGAGCTCCTTCTTATACAATTACGACTTAGTATACTAGGCTTTTTGTCCAAAATATCTCTAACCAAATTCAGGACGCAGTTATTGTAAAGAAGGGTTTTTTGTGAATAATATCTCTAATACCCACACCATGTATGTGCGAATTATTGTTAACGAGTTCCCTCCAAGGAACTAAGTGATTGACATTAGGTGTATGTGAAATTATTATATATACCCTTGAATATTTGATTTCCAGGAGTTCCTCCACACAATTACACAAAGAAAACAAGCTTTAACCTCCAGGCTTATTACGCAATACAAAGACTAACTGTGAACAAATTTTTAAAGATCTTCGGAAGAATCAACCTTTACAAGGGAAGCCCTTTAGCTAAGTTATGTCACGCACAACTGATATTGGTACTAGTAACCGAATAGCAATGAGTTCTTCAAGAAGGAGCGGAAAGGGCAAGGAGAGAGAAAGGGATCAGCGAGGACGCCGCTCAGAGGAAAGAATCGAAAAATATGACCAGGATGTTGACATGGAAGATATCAATGCTCGCACCGGTGGACTTTCAGTGACCCCCTCAGCCGTAACTGAGGATCAAGATTACGGCTCGGGTCAATACGCAGGAAACATGGCATCAAGGAACGACCCAGCTTGTTATCAAAATTCTGCAATATATGGCGACAGTAATGCATACATTCTGGATCCGCAAGCTTCAACAATTCAAGGACAAGATTACGCAGGTTACGAGTTCGCTGAGCCACCAGATTGGCAACAGAAACAACAAGCGTCGATTCCACAGTTGGGGTACACAGCAAGTGCACAACCTCAAGAGACAGAGAAAAGGGGAAAAGTCCCACTCTATGGCGCTTGTATCCAATGCGCAAAGGACAAACAAAAGTGTGAAAGCGGCAAAAGGCCTTGCAAACGTTGCTCCGATATGGAAAAGGAGTGCAAATCACAGGTCAACTGCCGGCAGAAAACCTGTGCCGCATGCAAGAAAGTACGCAAGTCTTGCTCGATTGTCTTACAGGGGAACTTTCCATGCAAACGGTGCGTCGACGACGATATCCAGTGCATACCGCAGGCTGATGGCCCGGAACAGCCAGGATTTTCCCAGGTACATCCACACGAGTCGTAGCAACAGCCTGCTGGTTCATCTATGCAAGTGGACGACAACGCTTACGGAGCTTATGACTATCCTCAACAATCGGCTGTTGCACATCCAAGTCAAGTCTACAGCGAACAGACACAGCAGCAACACTCAGAAGTTTATCCTTCTTCTTCAATTCTACCGTACTCGATGAACACAGCACTACAACCATCACAGCGCTTGACATACAGTGCGCAGCCACAATTCGGTGAGCGTTCTTACTGGAATAAGGGATCATTCAACAGTTACTATCCTGCCAGTCAGGGTCAGCAAAGTGTGCAGGGTCAGGCATATAGTTCAAGCTACCCACAACAACCAGTTGCAAGCTCTGCACAGCCCACTTTGGACGACCCCCATAATATTTATGGTACTGATTCGCCTGCACAAGAGCATCCACGCAGTCGTCGTTCTTCTCGTCAGCCTTCGCAACAAGCTGGTCCAAGTTCTCGGCAGGGTGAAGATGATATCTATGGCGTGAGTCCTCGTGCACAAGATGAGCGAAGGAGTCATGCTTCTCGTTCGCAAGGAACACCATTTTCACAGCGTTCGTGGCATACACCCGAATTGCCCGGTACGCTAGCCTGGCGAGCAATGAACCAAGTGGAGCCAACGAACGAACGAACCGCAAACGCTGCTATAGCCGCTGGAACAGCAACAACAACAGCCACCGCCACAGCCACCGCCACAAAGCTTTATGTTTCGAGAGGGGCCGCAAGGCAATTTTGTGCCTGTACGCCCAGAAGGTTACATTGAAGCTCTACCAGAGCACAGGCGCCAAGCGCCGGCAACGCCACAGCCAAGACATCCTGATAGGAATTGTATCAATTGCCAACGCAAGATAGATTCGGGAGCAGACCGCAATATTTGTGATGGGAGACATCCATGCGGTGAATGCTCATAATATGCAGGGGTTGACTGCCACTACCCAAGCTCAGTTGATAAATTCTCTGGGACTAGACTGCATTTGCCTTTGAGTTATGAGGATCGATACCGTGAAACCAAGAATTATAGAGCCGATTCATACAGGGGTGGAGAATCCTTGCCTCGTGGCGTCTCGAGGTGGCCCACGACTGCGGGATTTGTGGTCAGAAATCAAGGGTCTAATAAAGTGAAATCAAGATGGATTATGAAGCTTGATTCCAGAAGCCCCTCTCAAAGGCAACTTGGCGTCCCCCCTACGGGTGTGATAGCTTTTGATGAAGAGAAGAACTGCTGGGTTTACAGCATAGAAGTGTCAAAATCTCGATTTGCGAGACTCAAGCCAGTGTTTCGAGGGGGCACAGTGTTGGGTATGAACGAAAGGGGAGAATATTGCTATCTTTCACTCGAAGGCTGGCTAAGTCTGAGAGGCTATATATTGGTGCCGAGTGGTATGGCAGCTGGAACAGGGGCAGGTGGCAGTGGAACTTCTCATCATGCAGGTTCTGGCAGTGGGTCTGGACATAAGAGAGACAAAGATGAGAGGTCGCCAAAAGAACATGAACACAGGCGAAAGAAGTGAAAGTAGGCCTCAGCTCCGCATACCTCGAAGGATATGGAGATGTGATTTGTCGAGAGGTACGCGTTCATTATCTCCAAAACATTCCGAATGTGCACTAAGAACCTTACAAAGCTGTACAATATTGATTTCTGCTGGGAGGTCGCAATCATGCTTCGCTCTCATGCGATGTATTGAGCTTTAAATGGCAGTCGAGG
>Ga0302140_10007548_pt1 | contig 13606 bp, 17 predicted proteins | sample I_Bog_E1_1_FD_202095 | JGI IMG/M metagenome (GOLD analysis project Ga0302140, IMG submission 202095) | Peat permafrost microbial communities from Stordalen Mire near Abisko, Sweden - I_Bog_E1_1 | ecosystem: Environmental > Terrestrial > Soil > Wetlands > Peat | place: Sweden: Abisko, Stordalen...
CCGTAAAGCCGGACGCCGCATATGTTTCAACCGGTCAGGAGGAAAAAGTAGCGCTCGATTCGGGCTACGTGATCGTCGCCGAAGATAATGGCGAGATCATCGAAGTCGATGGTGCGCATTTGAAGGTTAAATATCCGAAGATTACCAAGAACTACACGCTGGAGAAATTCAAGCGTTCCAACCAGTTCACGTGTATCTCGCAGAAGCCGCTCGTGCTTCGCGGCGATATGGTCAAGAAGGGACAGGTGCTCGTGGACGGGCCGTCTATCGAGAACGGCATTCTCGCACTCGGACAGAACTTGCTCGTGTCGTTTGTCTCATGGGAAGGCGCAAACTTCGAGGACGCCATCATTCTTTCGGAGCGCGTCGTTCAGCAGGATCGTTTTACCTCTATCCATATTGATGAGTACTCGTGCGATGTGCGTGACACGAAGCTCGGTCCGGAGGTAACGACCTACGATATTCCAAACGTTTCGGAAGATAAATTAAAGAACCTCGATGAAGAGGGAATCGTCCGCATTGGCGCCGAAGTAAAAGCCGGCGATATTTTGGTCGGCAAGATTTCGCCAAAGGGCGAGTCGGAGCTGACGTCCGAAGAGCGTTTGCTTCGCGCCATCTTCGGCGACAAAGCGCGCGACGTCAAAGACACTTCGCTTACGCTCCCGCACGGAAAGATCGGTCGCGTCGTGAATGTTAAGATCTTCGATCGCGAGCGCGGCGATAAGTTGGAGCCGGGCATCATCCGTCGCATCCAGGTGGAAATCGCAGAGCTTCGCAAAGTGCAGGCGGGCGACAAGCTCGCAGGCCGTCACGGAAACAAGGGTGTTATTTCTCAGGTGCGTGCAGTAGAAGACATGCCGTACTTGGAGGACGGCACGCCGGTGGACATTATTTTGAATCCGTTGGGCGTTGTCTCTCGTATGAACCTCGGACAGATTTTGGAAACGCATCTTGGGTATGCGGCGCAGAAGCTTGGCTATCGCGCGATCACACCGGGACTCGACTCCGCGACAGAAGCCGACATCCGTGGCGAGCTTAAGAAGGCCGGTTTACCGGAGGACGGCAAGATGAAGTTGTTCGACGGTCGCACGGGCGAGGCGTTCCAGAACCGCGCGACGGTCGGGCAGATCTACATGCTCAAGCTCAACCACTTGGTGGAAGACAAGGCGCACATGCGCTCGATTGGTCCTTACTCGTTGATCACCCAGCAGCCGCTCGGCGGAAAGGCGCAGTTCGGCGGACAGCGCTTTGGAGAAATGGAAGTCTGGGCTTTGGAAGGTTATGGTGCACGCCACACGCTCCAGGAGATGCTCACCATCAAGTCTGACGACGTCGTCGGCCGCGCAGCGGCATACGAATCGATCATCCGCGGCGAAACGATCAAGGAGCCGAATGTTCCGGCCTCGTTCAACGTGCTTGTGAACGAATTGAAGTCGCTTGGATTTAACATCCAGTTGCTTTATGAGAACGAAGGCGATCGCAAGGATGCGTTTTCGGCGTTGCGTATCACCGTTGCTTCGGCGGAAGATATCTTGCGCTGGTCACACGGCGAGGTCATCAAGCCGGAGACGATCAACTACCGCACCCAGCGTCCGGAAAAAGATGGCTTGTTCAGCGAGCGCATCTTTGGACCTACCAAGGATTATGAATGCTACTGTGGTAAGTACCGCCGCATTCGTTACAAAGGCGTAGTGTGCGACAAGTGCGGTGTGGAAGTCACGCGTGCAGCGGTTCGCCGCGAGCGCATCGGTCACATCGCCCTCGCGACGCCGGTCAGCCACATCTGGTTCCTTAAGAGCATTCCGTCGCGCCTTTCATTGGCGTTGGATGTCTCCGCCCAAAAGCTGGAGCGCGTCATCTATTATTCCGCATATATCATCACCGACATCAAGGAAGAGAATCGCAAGCAGGCGCTCGACGATCTCGACCGCGAATTGAAAGGCAAGTTGAAGACCGTTGGCAATAAAGATAAGACAGTGAAAGGGGAGATCGAGGACGCCGCAGACCTCACCAAAGAATATTTGGAAAAGTTGCGCATCGGCCAGATCTTGAGCGAGAACGAATACTTTACGCTCTCCCGCAAGTTCGGAAATATTTTCAAGGCATCGTCCGGCGCGGAAGCGGTCCAGTCGATTTTGCAAAAGCTCGACCTTAAGAAGGAGGTTGTGGGGATCGAGAAGGAGCTCGAAGGCGCAAAGGACCCGATGGCACAGAGCAAGTTGCTTCGCCGCCTGAAGATGTTCAAAGCGATGATCCGCAACGGCGGTCGTCCGGAATGGATGATCACAACCGTGTTGCCGGTGCTCCCTCCGGATCTTCGTCCGATGGTGGCGCTCGACGGCGGACGCTACGCGACATCTGACTTGAACGACCTTTACCGCCGCGTCATCAACCGTAACAACCGTTTAAAGAAGCTCTTGGAGATCAAGGCACCGGACGTCATCGTCCGCAACGAGAAGCGCATGTTGCAGGAGGCCGTGGACGCGCTCATCGATAACTCCGCGCGCTTCGGCACGCAACAGCTTTCCGCACAGCGCCGCCCGCTCCGTTCCCTCGCAGACATGCTTAAAGGTAAGCAGGGCCGCTTCCGCCAGAACCTTCTCGGTAAGCGCGTCGATTATTCCGGCCGCTCCGTGATCGTCGTTGGCCCGAAGCTCAAGATCGATCAGATGGGCATTCCGAAGCGCATGGCGCTCGAGTTGTTCCGTCCGTTCGTCATCAGCGAGATCATCAAGCAGGGATTGGCGCACAACATCCGCAGCGCGTCGCGCTTTATCGAAGAGCACACGCCGGAAGTGCTCGCCATTTTGGAAGAGATTATCAAAGACAAGCACGTGTTGCTCAACCGCGCTCCTACCTTGCACCGGCTTTCAGTGCAGGCGTTCCGCCCGCAATTGGTTGAGGGCCTTGCCCTCAAACTCCCGCCGCTCGTCTGTCCGGCATTCAATGCCGACTTCGACGGCGACCAGATGGCAGTTCATCTTCCACTCTCCGAGGCTGCGCAGAAAGAGGCCCGCGAGATCATGTCCGCAGGCCGCAACCTCCTCAAGCCCGCGACCGGCGACCTTATCACCGCTCCGATCAACGACGTGGTGCTCGGTCTCTACTACATCACTCGCATGGAAGAGGCAAAGGGCCCGCTCCGTCACTTCGTCGATTTCGACGAGGCGATGCTTGCGTACCAGTTCAACTTCATCACCTTTCATACGCCGATCTCGATCGACGGCATGGAAACGACCGTCGGACGCCTTATCTTCAACAAGACGCTCGATGGCAAGGTGGATTATGTGAACGACATCATGACGAAGCCAAAGCTTTCCAAGTTGCTTTCCAAGATCTTCGAGAAGCACGGCATGGACGTCACGCGCGACACGATCGATCGCATGAAGCTCCTCGGTTTTGAAATGGCAACGGTGTCAGGCATCACATGGGCAATGGCCGACCTTATCATTCCGCCGCAAAAGAAAGAGATTATGAAGCGTGCGAATGACGAGGTAGCACTCATCAACAGCCAGTTCGCAGAGGGTTTGCTCACGCCGCCGGAACGCAAAAGCCGCGTCATCAGCGTGTGGGAGAAGTCCAAGGACGAGCTCGCAAAGATCATTCTTACCATTTTCCCGAAGGACAACTCGATCTATCAGATCGTCGATTCAAAATCCCGCGGTTCGTGGTCCCAGCCGATCCAGATGATGGGTATGAAGGGACTCGTGCAAAACCCAAAGGGAGAAACCATCGAGCTTCCTATTAAATCTTCATTAAAAGAAGGACTCTCGGTGCTCGAATACTTCATTGCAACCCACGGTGCTCGTAAGGGAACCACAGATACCGCTTTGAAGACCGCACAGGCCGGTTATCTTACCCGCCGCTTGGTGGACGTGTCACAGGACCTTACCATCCGTGAAGAAGATTGCCGCACAAAGGAAGGCTTGGAGATCTTGCGCAGCGACGGCAAGGAATTTAACCATAGCTTTGCCTCCAAGTTGTTCTCCCGCACCGCGTTGAATGAGATCAAGATCGGCAACAAGATCGTGGTTCGCGCGAACGAGGTGATCAACCGTGACCAGGCAGAGGAGATCGACGCATCCAAGATCGATGCGGTCATCGTCCGCTCGCCGATCTCGTGCAAAACGTTCTACGGCATCTGCGCAAAGTGCTACGGCTACGACCTTAGCATCAACGAACTCGTAAAGATGGGCACCGCGGTCGGCGTCATCGCCGCCCAGTCCATCGGCGAGCCGGGAACACAGCTTACGATGCGTACCTTCCACCAGGGAGGCGCCGCCGGAGCCGACATCACACATGGTCTGCCTCGCGTGGAGGAAATCTTCGAGACCCGCGCACCGAAGGGCCGCGCGATCCTCGCGCCGTTCGATGGCACGATCGACAAGATCGAAGAGCGCGGCACGCTCAAAGTAGTCCGCTTCATCGCCGAGAACAAGAAGGCGAAGGCGCAGGAGATCAGCGTCTCGCGCGGAACCGTTCTCTTCGCAAAGGCAGGGGATAAGGTCACCAAGGGCGATCAGCTCTCGGAAGGAAACATGGATATCCACGAGCTCTTCGAACACCGCGGGATGCGGGAAGTTGGCCGCTATATTGTGAACGAAGTGCAGAGGATTTATCTCTCGGAAGGTGCTTCCATAAACAACAAGCACATCGAAATGATCGTGAAGCAGATGTTCTCACGCGTAAAGATCTCTGACGGCGGCGATGCGGATGATTTCGTGATGGGAGAGATCGTCGAGAAGTCCAAGTTCTTGGAAGTGAACAAAGAACTCAAGAAGGCCGGCAAGCGGGTGGCGAAGGCGGAAGAAGTGTTGCTCGGCATCACCCGCATCTCGCTCTCCGCAGAATCGTTCTTGTCTGCTGCATCATTCCAGGATACCTCGCGCGTGCTTGTCAAAGCCGCCATTGAAGGCAAAATTGACAAACTTCGCGGCCTCAAGGAAAACGTCATTATCGGCCGGTTGATCCCTGCCGGAAAGCGTGACCTTCCTGCGGACGAAATGCTCCACGAGTCGGACGTGGCCGAAGAAGAAGATGCGGCCGTGGTAGTCGAATAAAGTAATAGCCACCAAGCGTCGCATCCCTTATGGATGGGCGCTTGGGCTGGACTTTTATTGCCAGTTCGGCTACAATACAACCCAATGACCAACGAAGAAAAAGATAAAAAAGAATACGAACTCGCGTTGCTTTTGAAGGGCGAGGATGATTTGGCGGGCGTGCTTACGCTTGTCGGTACTCATAATGCCGAGGGCATTACCGAGGCTCGTGCCAAGCGCCTTCAGCTCGCGTATGAGATCAAGGGTATTACCGAGGCGATGTTCGTCTACTTTACCTTTAAAGCATTTGGCGATGACATCAAGGCGCTTGAGCATGATCTAAACACTCACGCCGGTGTACTTCGCTTTATGGTGATCGCCTCGCCGGCTCCGGCCGAGCGCACGGCGACCTCCGCCATGCCTCCGCGCGAAGAGCGCCGTGGGCGCAGCTCGACGCCGTACTCGGCTCCCGCCGCCGCCGCTCCTTCTGAAGCCCCGCGCCCGACCCCTTCCAAGCCGCTCAGCAACGAAGCGTTAGAGAAGAAGATTGAAGAGATTTTGAAATAATAAGAGCAAAATAAAAAGGCCCAGTGATGGGTCTTTTTATTTACTACACGGTGAAAGGCACCGCGCCACCTCGACAGCTGTAGTATCCATAATACGCGCGATTGTATGGATGTCAATTCGGCATCAATGGTGGACCGCCGGAGAATCGAGCTCCGAACTGCCAGCTGTCAAGGTGGCCATGATACCCTTTCACCAACGGCCCCCAATGACTAATGGAATGTAACACATTACCCATTAAATTCCTGTTAATTATACTGCGAAGTTTGCTATACTCAGCTTAATGAAACCTATCGCTCAAAAGGATGGTTACGGTTGCGGAATCGCATGCACCGCTTCTATTGTGGGATCGAACTATGAAGATGCGAAAAAGCTTTTTTCCAATTCAAAACAAGCGAAAGATTTTGGTTTTCTGTGTAAGGATATCGTCAACGCCTTTGCAAAGAAAAAACTTTCTTATGAATATAGATATATAAAGCCAAAGATTAAGAAAAAAATTTACAAGTCTGGCGCGATTGTCTTTATTGCTCGTTCAAAAAGATATCCCGCCGGGCATTATCTTTCAAGAGACGAAAAGAAGGGGTGGATGGATCCGTGGATCAACTTTCCGTCCGATCTCAAGGATAGTAAGGCAGGATTTAGAAAGAGGCTTCCTGGCAGAGCTATCTATGCGATTCTTCCGATATAAGGCCTCTAAAACGGGGTTATTTCCCTTTAGAGAGTTTTAATGCCAAGTGTGCTAGAATGGGGCTATAAAAGGTTCGAAAACCATATTAATAAAACAAACAAAACATGGATTTAAACAAGGTCATTTTGGTGGGACGGGTGACGGCGGATCCGCAGGTGCGCTCCACGCCGGGCGGGCAGTCAGTCACAACGATCGGCGTTGCCACGAATCGCACATGGACGGACAAAGCCGGCCAGAAGCAGGAGCAGACGGAGTTTCATAACGTCGTGCTTTGGGGCCGCACCGCGGAGATCGCAGGGCAGTATCTGACGAAGGGTGCAATGGTGCTCATCGAAGGCCGTTTGCAGACGCGCAGCTGGACGGACAAGCAGGGCCAGCAGCGCAAGACCACGGAAGTGATGGCAGAGCGAATGCAGCTTGGACCTCGCGCCGCAAACGCCGGTGGCGGTGGCGGAGGGCAGGGTGGTGGGAGTTGGCAGGGTGGCAATAAGAGCTCCGGCACGGGTGCATCGTCCTCGTCCGCACAGGACGGCGGCGATAAGGATGCCGTGCCTTCACTCGACGAGATTCCCGTGATCAATCTAGAAGAAGACGAGATCAAGCCGGAGGACATCCCGTTTTAGTCAAGGGCTTGATTAAATAGTTATTCTGGGCTACTATATTCCCTATGGCAAAGAAAGTAAAAACAACGTTAACGATTCAACTTCCCGCTGGCAAGGCTACTCCTGCGCCGCCGGTAGGTACGGCGCTTGGCCCTCAGGGCATCAACATCCAGGATTTCTGCAAGCAGTTCAACGATGCTACGAGAGATATGGGTGGCGATATCGTTCCGGCGGTTCTCACAATCTATGAGGACCGCACATTCAGCTTTGTGCTGAAGACGCCTCCGGCGTCGGCATTGCTCAAGCAGGCCGCGGGGATCGAGAAGGGTGCCGCGAATCCGCTCACGGGCAAGGTTGGCAAGGTCACGAAGGCTGACATCCGCAAGATTGCGGAGCGCAAACTTCCTGATTTGAACACGGACAACCTGGAAGCCGCCGAGAAGATTATTGCAGGAACTGCTCGCAATATGGGAATCACTGTTGAGGGCTAATATAATCTAAAAAGTTAATAAAATCGGGGTTTATCCAAAAATTATCATTGGGTACTCCGACTAAAACAACCAGGAATGGTTGTTTTTTGTTGCATCCAAAGGTCGGCAAAATAACTGCCCTTATGACATGCAAGGAAACACAAAATTCTACTATCGCTGGGAAACCTGTATGCGGTGCGAAAAGTATTGTCGCAAGCGCGTTGTTCCCGGACGGGAAAGTGAGCTCGTAACGATCCTATGCAAAAAATGCACGAGGGAATTAAGACAAAAAGAATATGCAAGGATTTACCCCTCTCGCCGAAGTGTCGAGCAACGCTACGCGATCCGTCGAGCTTAGGCGACTCACCGATCGTCAAACGAGAGTATTGCAATGCTTCATGGAAGAAGTTGGGAACGTCAAAGTCCCGAAATTAGTTGAAATGCAAAAAATGGCATGGCGTCTTCGGATAAGTTACAAAGCTATCCGAACGGCAAAAAATGCCCTCGTGAAAAAAGGATTTTTGGAGCAATGGACAACCACCTTTAGAGATAAAGATGGATTATTCCGAAAAGCGACGTACTATCGGATTAAGTTTTAGTTTGATAGTGAGATGATCCGCCGGTTCACAAGCCCGGCGGATTTTCTTTTTTTATCGGATAGGGGCAAATATATAATTAATTTCTTAATTAATTAAGATTTGCCCTCCGTCTTGTTTTGGTGTAATTCCTCTGTCTTCTTTTCTGTTTAGCTTATATGTATATTTGCCCCTTTTTCTTTTCGGTTCAAATTCCTATGTGTGGATAAGTCGTCGCCGGCAAGTTATCCACACATAGGAACAGGAAACATTTTACTCGTCGCACGAAAATAGAAACATGGTCATTTGTTCCATCTGTTCTCATAGCGACTGGTGCGACGGCGGCGATACTTGTGATTGTCGTTGCCACGAAGTTGATTTTGAAGACGAGCTCGAAGATGAGGACGATGATAACGAATACGAAGAAGATTAACCATGACACCCATCCTTACCATTCTCGGTTTCATAATCCTTTACTGGATTGCAAAGCGCCTGGCTTCGATTAAGCGTCCGCGCCCATTCGGATTCCAACCGCCAAAAAAAAGCTGGCTCGATAAATTTTTTAACAAACAAAAATGAACTGGGATTTTTTTCAAGGGTTTTGGGCTGGGGTGATCTCGCTGATCTTCGTTGAAATTATGATCGTCAAATTTGTTCCTGATGAAGACGATAACAACCATATCAAACCAGCATGACATTCCAATATTTTCTCGGCGCAATCATTTTTACCCTCATGCTCAACTTCTGCATCACGGTAATGTTCGATGGAATATTTGGTCTGTTCTATCGTCCGAATGGCGATAAGTTCTTCAAGGTCGTGATAAAAAATGATGGATTCAATTACTAATGCAACCACTCGATCAAATATTTTTAGCATGGTCGCAAGTGATAAATCCCTCATGGATTTTACTATTGTTCGGTCTCACAACCCTTCACACCTTCTTGTTCACGTTCATAGATAATTGGCTTTAAAAATATAAATTAATTTCCGGAAAATAAAGGTCGAATAAATATAACTCAATTCATACGAAAATGATTAAAAAGATTTCCATGTGGGTATCTGGCGCAGGCGCCGCGATTGTTGGCATGGCTTTGACGGTCGCGGCTCACGCGCAGACTGTTCCGGCTGGCTCGCTTACCGTGCCGTCGTCCACAGTATCCGATCTCTTGGCATCGGTATCGAACATCTTTACCGATCCGGGCATCTTGGGACTTGTCATCATCGCCGCTGCTGTTCCGCTGGTATTTTACTTTGCGAAGCAGGTCATCGGCCTTTTGCCGAAGTCTCGGGCAGCTCGCTAGGTTCTCACCCCATCTCACGGGCGAGGGGATGTCGTGAGAACGTCCCTTCACCCGTGATATGAAGAAACTATTTATCACAATTTCATTAATTTTCCCTTTGGCACTTTCAGCGTTGCCCGCTTTTGCCGCGCTCTCAACTTCTCCAGCGAGTTCGATAAATTTCAGCGATCTTCAAATTACGGTTACGAGTAACGATAACCGTCGCGTCGTCTTGGTGGATTATGCCGGAATGATTGTAGGGGATACGGATTCAATCCACGGCTATCCGTATCCTTCCGCGGACGGCACTTATTCGCCTTCGCAACTCGGTTTTATTTCGGCAGGTATTGGAACTTACACGATCATCAGTACAAACCAGGCGGAAAACGGACAAGGCAGTTGCTTGACGGGAAGCACTATCGCGAGTTGCTTGCACATGATCGGGCAAGGGACTGGCTATTACAACGAAAGCACGTTTAATCTTTTCGCCCCTCCGCCTATCGTTGCGGCCGAGCCGGGCGCTTTGGCATTGCCATCCTCAACCACCGTGGATCTTCTTGCGAGCATTTCAAATATTATGGCTGGCTTGGGCCTTCTCTCGATCCTTATCGTTGCAATGGCGATCCCATTATTTTTCTGGTGGACAAAAGAATTGGTTGCACTCAACAAACACAAAAAGAAATGAAGAAAATATTATATACAATTCCATTCATCGTTTTTCTTCCCGCCTTTGCATTCGCGCAGGTGGCTACCGGCACGATTGAGCTTCCTACTAATTTCACGGCGGATATTTTAACGCAAGCAACCGCATTGCTCGGTAGCTTAAGTAATTACACGACCCTTATCATCGGCGTTCTCCTCGCGCTTGTGGTTGTGGAATTTGTAATTGGCGCGATACGGCATCGCGGACAATGATCTATCATGAAAAAATATATTCTCATCGGGTTTCTTGCGGTCATGGGGACGCTCGCGTTCTCATCTCATAATGCGCTCGCGTTTAGCATCACTACACCCGCGTCATATGTTCAGCCCGACACGATCTTTCTCGATCAGAATGGAAACCTAGAAATTCAGTGGCATAAAATCCAACTTGGGTTATTTGGCTATGATTTGCCGGGTGGGATCATGGTTTCGATCAACGGCACGAGCACTGATCCGGAACTTAGCTATAACGGCCCCTACGCCGGATGGTCGGCTGGTGGCCATGTGCTCACGCATGGTGGTGTAGGCACAGGAGGACCGTGTGCGCCTGGATTTGGTAGCGCTTACAGCGGAGCAAGCGAAGGGACATATGGCAATACCTACGGCCCCATTAGCACCGTCTGGGACGCTAATAGCAATTCATTCGTAAGCACGGTAGGCATCACGGAAGCGACGCCAATCTACCTCACGCTTTTTTATTACAACGGATACACCTGTGGCGTGAGTGAATCATTGCCGAATAGTACTGACTACTCACAAACCTTCTACGTTAATTCCGTTGAAGAACCCGTGCAACCCGAATTTCTCCAGCCGTTCGACGGTGCGGTTATCGGGCAATTTCCCAAATGGGATTTTTATTTATCAAACAATTCCACGAGTACGCAGGATGGCATCGTAACCGTTCACTTTGGTACGGGACCAGGCAATCTTAGTCTTACCGCATCAACGACCTATTCGGGACTTCCAGCAGGCACCGATACCGAACTTACCATCCCTCAAACCTATCAATTCTCAACCCCGCAAGGGCCGAGCTCGAGCGTATGGTACGCCGACATCGAAGTGGCGAATAGCTCCACGGGTTTTGATATCACGGGATCAGTTATTACGTTTACGGTGAGCAACAACGCGCCCGCGTTCGCGCCGTTCCCCAATGGCATGTTTAATTTCGGCGGTGGCGAAACATCATCTACCGCGGCGGACTGCCAATATACCACTTCGAGCTTCTTAGACGATCCGGTCGGAAACATAGAAGAAGCAGGATGCAATATGTTTATTCCTAACTCATCAGAGCAGAACGATCTTTATGATTCTTTTCATGGCACATGGGACAACCTCTCGACACGCGTGCCATTCGGTTACGCTTCGATTATCACAACTGCCTTTACCAACTTCCAAGAGGGGACAAACACGAGCACGCTTATCACGACAACAACCTACGCCGCCTTCTCATCGGTACTTGATCCTTTGAAGGCGGGTATTTCATTTCTTTTAATTCTTATGCTTGGATTCTGGATATTTTATTTTATTCAACACATAGACCTATGATCGTATACTGGCTACTTAAGATTTTCATTTATCTCTTGGAGCTCATTACGGCACCGCTTTTGCTTTTGCCTGTCGCTTCATTATCCGTCAATCTCACGGGAACGCTTACGCAGGCGGGTAATTATCTCGCCCTCTTTGACCTATTTTTACCCATACCAGAACTTTTTATCGTCTTTGGCATCATTGTCTCGATCGAAGCGGGATACTTCACTTACAAGGCCGCACGGTGGATTTATAACAAGATACCGGGGATCAATTAATCAATACCATGCACTTCTTTGATTTCTTAAAAAGATTATTCAGAAAAAAGCAGGTTCAAGAAAGTGCCGAGGATATAAAGCTGGTGCCAGAAGAGGTTGATGTCGAACCGGCGATCGCGCAAGAGCAGTTTTGCCTACCGATAAAGCACAGATTTCAACCAATACTGATACGGGCAGAGGTTAATTCCATTGAATTCATACTCGACAGGATGGAAGAAAAACGAATGAATAAACAAATATTCAAAGAGCAGTTTCTTCCTACGAATATTACGAACGACGAAGAAGATTATTTTTACCTCCAATAATATGAAACATCTAGACTTATTTTCAGGCATCGGCGGATTCTCACTCGCGGCGCAATGGGTATGGGGCGAGGAGTACGAGAACGTGGGCTTTTGCGATAACAATGAATTCTGCCAACAAGTAATTAAAAAAAACTTTAAAAATGCAAAAATCTATAACGACATCAGGGAGCTATCAATCGAACGACTTATTGCCGACGCCGACCGCAGCGGACACCTTTACGCCCAATCTCAAAAGCTCTCAGCAGAAGAAGGGAAGCAAGCACAGTATGAACTTGCCCAAAGCTATCAACTCGATCTCCTCACGGGGGGATTTCCATGCCAACCTTTCAGTTTTGCCGGGAAGCGAAGAGGCAATCAGGATGACCGTTACCTCTGGCCGGAAATGCTTAGAATCATACGAGAAACGCGACCACGTTGGATTGTTGGTGAGAACGTTGCTGGAATCATCAACTTGGCACTCGACCAAGTGCTACTTGACCTGGAAAGAGAAAATTACACCTGCCAAGTATTTGTTATACCAGCTGCAAGTGTCCAAGCCCCGCATCGGAGGGATCGGGTTTGGATTGTCGCCCATGCTGGCACCGACACCCGTGGCAAGCGAGGCAGTCGGCGGGGAATATACCAAGACAGTAGGATTCAAAGACGGATTCTTTTACCGTCAATCAAAAAAAACGGGCGTGCGACACGGAGCGCGTCTGGGGCAGATACTGCCTCGTTTAAGCGAAATTCTGCCAACCCCGAAGGCGCAGGACAGTCGGGCTGGATTTACGGACCGGGGAAAATCGAATTTTGGGGAAGTGGTGCAAGGTACGACTGGCTTGAGGTTGCAACCTCTCTTTGTCGAGTGGATGATGGGCTTTCCGGAAAACTGGACGGACGTGAGCTTACTCCAAAGCAGCATCGGATAGAACGGATCAAATCGCTTGGCAATGCGATTGTGCCGCAGGTCGCGGCGGAGATATTTAGAGCAATAAAGGTCGCTGATACATAAAAAATAAAATGAGTATAGAGACAATAGTGGGGCAAACGATAAAGCAATGGGTAGACGAATGGGGATATGAAGCTCCTGAATTTACCGACATTGCAAGATTTTGCGATCTTCTCGTGGGGAATTATTTTCTTGCAGAATTGGAGAATGAGGTTAAAAAAAGAGAATCTACCCAAAATCATTAATTTTTTGAGTTGAGTCAGTAACAAAAACACCCGCCCGTCGCGGGCTTTTTGTTTTGCCGCTGCCAACTATACCGGAGAGTGAGGGTGCTGTCCGGTGGAGCGGGATAGGTCATCCATACTCCATGATCCTTTACGACTCATAGAGAAAATGTTAGTCTAAAGGCATAATTTAATATCAGATAAGAAGCCTAAACCCTGCGAGCAATCGCGTGGCATGGCAACAGAACCGATGAGAGACAAAAAGCTCCTAGTCAGAGCACTCTCATCGGTCATATCTCGAAAGGGATATGGGTGTCGCAAGGCATCGCTGGCTGGGAGCTTTTTGCGTTCCTGCCAGGGAGAGGGAATTGGGAAAACTTAATTTTATTCCTATCCCCAACTTGCCCCCCCCCAGTACCTGGT
>Ga0302140_10007549_pt1 | contig 13606 bp, 14 predicted proteins | sample I_Bog_E1_1_FD_202095 | JGI IMG/M metagenome (GOLD analysis project Ga0302140, IMG submission 202095) | Peat permafrost microbial communities from Stordalen Mire near Abisko, Sweden - I_Bog_E1_1 | ecosystem: Environmental > Terrestrial > Soil > Wetlands > Peat | place: Sweden: Abisko, Stordalen...
TCCCAAATATCTCAATTCCCACCCCAAGCCTATTGTTTCCTCGCCAGTATCGCTCAATTGAGCACAACCACTTCTCACAATGCTTTCGCGACACGCGCCCTCTCCCAAGGCCGTCTCTTCTCTCTCATCACGGGTGGTGTTGCCCTCGACAGCGCACACGGCCATTCGATTCCCTACTTCCGCTTCTCCATCACAGCAGAGCCGAGGGCTTGCCACAGTCCAAGACGCACCTCCTCCGCCAAAGCGAACCCAGTTTGGAGGACTAAAGGACCAAGATCGTATTTTTCAAAATCTTTACGGCCACCATGGTGCGGATTTGAAGAGTGCGAAGAAGTATGGAGACTGGTATAAAACGAAGGAGATCTTGCTCAAAGGGCATGACTGGGTATGCTGGAATTCCATGGATGATATGGGGATGAGAGTAGTTGACAATTGCTACAGATCATTTCCGAAATCAAAGCCTCCGGTCTGCGAGGTCGTGGTGGCGCTGGATTCCCGTCCGGCATGAAATGGGTAGGTGAAGAGAGTCCAGCAATTGACCAGTAAGCTAACATATAAAAGTCTTTTATGAACTTCAAGGACTGGGACAAGGACACAAAGCCAAGATATCTGGTTGTCAATGCCGACGAGGGCGAACCTGGAACCTGCAAGGACCGAGAGATTATGCGGAAGGACCCACACAAGCTCATCGAAGGATGTCTGGTAGCTGGTCGAGCCATGAACTGCACAGCGGCGTATATCTACATCCGTGGGGAGTTCTACCACGAAGCAACGGTCTTGCAGCGAGCAATTCAGGAGGCATACAAGGATGGTTTAATCGGAAAGAATGCTTGTGGCAGTGGATACGATTTCGATGTTTATCTGCACCGTGGAATGGGAGCATACGTGTGTGGTGAGGAGACCTCGCTCATTGAGTCTCTCGAGGGAAAGCCTGGGAAGCCCCGTCTAAAGCCCCCGTTCCCTGCTTCCGTCGGCCTGTTCGGATGTCCATCAACGGTCGCAAACGTCGAAACCATTGCAGTTGCTCCAACAATTTGCAGAAGAGGAGCAAATTGGTTCTCGTCATTCGGTCGGGAACGCAATTCCGGAACAAAGCTTTTTTGTATTTCTGGCCATGTCAACAACCCATGTACCGTGGAGGAAGAGATGAGCATTCCCTTGAAAGAACTCATTGAGAAGCACTGCGGTGGCGTTCGAGGCGGATGGGATAATTTAAAGGCTATCATTCCTGGTGGCTCATCTACACCGATCTTACCCAAGAGTGTCTGCGATAACCAGCTGATGGACTTCGATGCCTTGAAGGACAGCCAATCCGGTCTTGGTACTGCAGCTGTCATTGTGATGGACAAGAGCACCGATGTCGTTCGTGCCATCTCAAGATTGAGCCACTTTTACAGACATGAATCTTGTGGACAATGTACGCCATGCAGAGAGGGTAGTAAGTGGACAGAGCAGATTATGAAGAGATTTGAGAAGGGTCAAGGAAGAGAGCGAGAAATCGACATGTTGCAAGAGCTCACAAAGCAAGTTGAGGGTCACACCATTTGCGGTAAGTCATTACTCACAAATTCTGAACTATGCTGATCGATTGAATAGCTCTTGGCGAGGCTTTTGCTTGGCCCATTCAGGGTCTCATTAGACATTTCAGACCAGAGCTAGAAGCTCGCATGAAGGATTATGCAGAGAAGCATGGAGGTGCTGCTTTGGCAGGTGGATGGGACCATGATGCATCAAGGCAGGGGAAGTTGATCTCGCCAGGGCAATAGATGTTGGATGTTAGATTGTTTATAGGGAATGGTCTCTGTGTATTTATTGCCATTAAGCATGGTCTTTCGAGTAGAGCGTGATATAAGACACGCATGGTTTCTTTGTAAAAGCTAATTACTACATATGATGTGATTGGAATCCTTCCTCAATTAGCTTCATGGCCTGTCGGCCTTGTCTCGTGGTACAGCGCCGTTTACAATGGAAGCCCTCAAGCCAGCTTTCATGATTTACCTCGATTATTTTCTGGTCCTTCGGAAGGGGTACATCTGGGATTTCTTTTGCCAGTTCAAGTCGAGGACTCGTGACGTTGTTGTACTTTTGGTAAGGTTTGCAATTTCCTAGCAGCTCTGCTCACTAAGCAAGTTCGGCGGTTATCCTCATACCTCGAGGTTTTCATGACCTCCGCCTCCCATCAACTTCCAAGCCTAGGTATCTCAACTCTATAGCCGCCGGAACTTGAACTATTGATCAAATTGTCCCAAGTAGTTGAGAGACATTGTTTGGGGTCCTCCCCTTTCTTCATACATCCCAAAATGGTGTGAAATACTTACGGACACCCTCAGCTCAAGGATCTCACCTTCACGCCATCAACATCATCTGAGTTCTGAATTCTTGCTCTCTCATTGGCTGGCCTGAAATTCTAGCATCTCAAAGCTCAGCATGAGTTTCAAGCAAGTTATACGCTTCACAACCGACGCCGGTACGAGGTTCTCCCCTCGCCTTCACGTGACCTACGACTCCTTCCTGACGTCCGTCTAGCCGCCCTAGAAAAGATTCTCAGACTCTTACAATCGCTATCTCAAATCCTTGCTGCCTACACAGCCACGGCTGAAGAAGCGAAGACATGGTGGTTGTTGAGGAGGCAGTTTGCCCTCGGTGAGCTTCGAGTCTCAAAACTGCTCTATGGTCCACATACTGACGATCGTTAATATGAAGGAAGACGATATTTCAGATTCTTCAAGTTCCTGGATGCCTTTTCCAAGGCTTTTGATAGCTTTTATGTTACGGTGGGAGTGATGGGTGTGCTGGAGGTGGGGAAATGGAGTTGTTTGGGTGCTTATCTGTTCTTAGAGAGCTTGACGATTGTAAGTGCTCCCAGCTGCTGATCTCAAGTGCGTAGTGAAGTTACTGATTTGAGATAGCTAGATTCTATGGGAGTGTGGCACGTACCTTGGGCTGAGGCATGTCTGGTCGAAGGAAATAAGTTTTGGTTCTATTCGCTTGTATGCTCAATATTCTTGGGAGCTATGCAGCTTTATGCCGGCGGTGGAGAGACCAAAGTTGGGACCAGCGAGAAGTCTAAAGGAAAGAAGCAGAGTGTGAAAGCTCAGCAGGAGAAGCTTAGTGGGATCAGGAGGCGAATGATAGCGGATAGCTTTGATCTCTTCATCCCTGGGTTTGTGACTGGGTGGCTCGTGACAACTCATGCATTCGTTGGATTTGCTGGTGCTGTAAGCACTGTCCTTTCATCTAAAGATATTTGGGATAAATTGAAGACGTAGAAATGACATATCATTGCAGCAAATACCGTCAATTTATAATTACATGACGCTGTCAAGAGATGTACTAAAACCCTTATGCTCCCGTATCAATTTATGAAGATGGTATCAGCTAATTTTCGTCAGAAATATCCTTCTCTTGATGTAATCCTCCAAGAACCCGTCGGCTGGGAAAGCCAGCAACAATACCAGTCACTTATTCTAGGTATATTAATCTGAGGATAGGTTCAGACAAGATCTTCAACAGCCTGTCTTGGTTCTTCAGCATCTACGGCCACTCTTCTGGCTAGGGAACTGTCTCTAGCATCAGCGCCACTATTTCTGGCCGAGGGATGATTCGCAGTTCTCGGTTCGTCAGTACGTTTCTCTCCTAACCTGTTGAGCTTGGCAGATATTGTGAGGGTGAAGCCATTCTTGTGTATGACAGGCACAGCAAGCAAGATATGGACGATTCTATTTGCTCATCAGTAAAGCGGGAACAAAGGTGCTTAAGGATCACACTCACATTATGAGATATCCAAAGACAACAGCCACAATCCAAAGTCCAGGATCATGAATCGCATTGCCGACGATCAAAGAGATGAACAAGCAGGTGCTAAGCAGGATATCAAGATACCAGGCAGCATCCAGCTTTTCGGACCCGCGAGCACCACTTCTCCAAGAGCCGTTACGCAAATGAATGGTGATTTGGAAGACATCTGAGATTGCGTGGTGGGCGATCATGGAGAAGTCTAGAAGCATGAGGAAGACTAGGAAAATATCGGCGGCAATGAAAGGTTCCTCGCCATCAACGACGAAGATGATGAATGCGATTATTCCCATGATCAGGGAGGCCAAGCGGAGAATAAAGATCGGGTTGAGTGTTGTGGACCATGTGGATGGTGAGTCGGTGTGTCGTGAGCTGATGCTGGAGGCGGAGAGGAGATGCTCTTCGGGAGAGGTCTCTTCGTCTGAGTCTTCGTGAGAGAGTGGGGTATAACGAGGAGACATGTTCAAGAAGTGCTTGGACAAATGTTAAGTTCGAAGAACAAAGTTTCAAGAAATGTTCTAGGGGATCTTAAAGAAGGCTTTCCGTCTAACTTGAGAACTGTATAACCAAACTTGAGTTGGTGGACGCGAAGACAATATAAATCGAACACGAAGTGAGATCTCCAGACGTGTCTGCCTTGTCTTACCTCTCGTCCCTGGCCAACATGGCTTGGTATTGGCTAGTCAAGGCCTTCGCAGAGGAATGCCAGTCACACAGCTAGAAACGCATGGTCAAGAGCTGCTACCTAGACTCTATTGGACGATGGAGGATGCGAAGGATGCGGTTGCGGCACAGTATGTAGCACCGCCACAGCAGCGCCCAGCGGGATTACCTACCTGTGAGCGGCAACGTATAAGAATTTGCTGGCCGCAGGTTCACTTGTTCCATACGTTCCAGAATATTCAAGGATCAAGTATTGCGTATTCGTATATTGAGGCGGTGAAAAGTGAACATTGAGGATATCAGGCGCAGTCTCGGCGGATGAAGGTCTACGGCAACTTCAATATAACACCTAGCTACAGAAGCCAGGATTTTGTCCCGACTAAGTCTTGCGATACATACTTAGATTAATTGCTAAGGTGTTTTTGGTGTTTAATGCTAGTATAAACTGAGCAATACAAAGTGATATCATATCTAGAGCAATGTTGCGACAGCTCTAACAAATCAATTGACGCGTAGAAGCATACTCAACCTCCAAGATCATAGCAACGCCTCTTCTAAAATAATTACCGGATACAGAGATTCATGAGCCCTAGCTTTAGCTAGCTCATATCTGCAATGCAAGTCTCCTACTTCTCAGCGATGCGGCAAATATATCATAAATTCTTTAATCGACAAAGTCAACAAAGCCTTTCAGATCGTTGATCAAATCTGAATCGAAATCATTGACCCAGTCTGGTACAGCAGGCTGTGTGCTCTGCGAGACTGGTTCGTCCTTTGCAACGCGACGTTGCTTTGCGTGCTGCATTTCAGGGGTAGCGGAACGATCTCGCTTAAGCGAATCCTTTTGGATAGGGGTAACGGTTGCTTCGCTTTTGAGGACCTCCTTTCCTGGCGGAGAGCTGATTGGCTTTTGTGGGGTCCCGTTAAAAGCATCAAAATCGAAGACGCCGTTGGCAAAGTTCGAGTCGATCTCGGCATGTAAATCGTCGATCATGGCATCATCAGCCAGCTCGGCCATTTCTGCTTCCAAACTTGCAAGGGAGCTGCCCGGCAACGATGGTGATGCAAAATCCTCCTCGTGTACATCGAGGGGCCCAAATAAATCTGTATCTTGACCGTGATGTAAGGATCCAGGTGCCATCTCGGAGAGAGAAGGAAATTCGTCATCGTCAGAGTCCATAGAGGTGAAGGGGTCTCCGTTCTTGCCTTTATCGACGAATGGAAGATAGGGTTCACTGCCACTGGAGTAGGAGAAGCCTGGCTTCCGTTTGGGAAGTCTGACGGCTCTGTCAGATTGAATGCTGGTATAAAAATCGTGCAATTTGCGGTATTGTCGTGGAGCTAACTTTGCATATGGTACCGGCTCAGGCTCGTGCGCCAAGTCAAGAACCTCAGCATCTGCTGAATCGGAGTAATTCTCATCCTTTAGCTTGACTTTAAATTTCGAGGCCACTTTCTGTGTCTGTTCTCTGGTTAGAATTGGGTCCAGAAACATAAAACACTTCACCTACCTTCGACTTTTGAGCTGCATTAGAAGTAGTATGTTTCACTCCGGTATTAGACTCCGCACCCCGTGAAACAGAACCGGCGCCACTGACAGCATGGTTTGACTTTTTCTCCTTTCTTGGCTTATCGAGCCCTTCATGGCAGCACCTATGTTTGCATTGCTTGCCATTCTTGAGCACCTTGCCATCCGCACATGTATGGCTGCAGGTCCATTTTCCGTTCGCCATCCGGATTGAAGGGACGAAGACTTCCTGCTTTTGTTCCTTCCTTTGGGTTGCAGGCTTGGAGACTTCAAATGTATCGATATCCTCAAACTCGTCGGAACCATAGTCATACTCAGTTGGCTCAACGCTTTTGACGATGGCTAGCATATCGTCGTCCTTGATGTCATCTCCTCCGAACTCGTCTTCATCGTCATCGGGAGCTTTCTCTGTAGTCGTAGATCGCTGGACACGAGGATTGGCGAGAGGTGGAGGCGACGGGAAAGCCGATGCAGGAAGGTTATGCTTGAGCACACAAGATCGAATTGTGCCTACAATCTCGTCGCAGGCCAGCCAGCACATGATCTCCACGTTGGGTTTCGATATTTCGACAATAAATTTGAGTTCCCAACTCCTTTCCAGCTTCATGATATTTCCGCGCCAGAAATGAACGAGCTTTCCTTCAGTTGTCTCAGCCATGAAAGTCACCGAAGGCTTCTTACCCATCCAGGCCGGGATCTTGTCATTTCGATAGCTAAGTACAGCCTTCACAGTGACTTTTGGGAGCTGTCCTGGCTTTGCAAATGCTTTCCCCACAACTTCAGAAGTCACGTTCAAGTTAGGGAAGCTCAAAAGAAGATCCCTCATCTTTTTCCCAAATGGAGGGTTCTTGCTCATGATTCGCTCAATCGTTGAGGTATCCTTCAGCATGAGTTTCTCGATACTGTTGATATCGTTGCTCACAAGCTTTCGGACTGCGACAGGACCGACTTGTGGAATTTGTCTTAATTGTAGGTTCGAGTTCTCCCAGAATTCCGCGACAAGGCTCCTAGCTAGATCGAGTGCGTGTCTTGTAGAGATAGCATCGCAATCGAATGCTTTGCAGTCGATGACGCATCGAATTAGACGCTGAATGCGTTCAAATATGATGCCCTTGTCAGTCATGAACTGTCGGCGGACGACCGCGAAGTCCTTGTCAGTTGGAAGATCAATACCACCAAGTTGAATTTGGATCATCAAGGATATCTTGTGTGCTGTCGTGGAAACTGTCTCCTTGATAGGATACTTAATGAAGGGCGACTTGTTGAATTCTCGGAGGAAAGGTCTCTCTGGTGGTTTCATGCGAAGGCCTTTGAACTCAGTAGCCTGGCAAATTACATGAAGCTTTTATGGTTAGCAACAATGGTTTGAAAGTAGATAAGCAACTTACAATCTGCTCGGTCTTTGCCAGAGGTGGTATACTCAAGAGCAACTTCATCGTATCGAACTGAATCATGTAGCGCGACATTGCTTCGCCATACTCAGTGCAGCTGAAGCGTTCAGCATTCTTGAGAAGACTAGATTCTTGTAGAAGCTTGATATCTCGCTCGCAGACCTCTTCCAGTCGCTTGTCGGTGTCTCCATCAGGGCTGATACCATCAATCTTGTAATATTTGGGGTTCTGTCTCATTCGTACATTCAGAAACGTACCAGAGATCCATTGGTTAGCCGTGTAAAGATCCTTGATTGAGCCAAGGCTGATCTCTGAGTTCAAGTGCTCGATGAGATTCAAATGCAGGGTGCTCTCCAAGACATCTTGGCCTGAAATCATCTTCTTGTACTTCTCTGATCTGTCCGAGCGTGTCATGATTATTGCAACGGCACTGTCGTCAAATTGAGGACGACCGGCTCTACCAAGCATCTGCATGACTTCCAAGTCGGAGTATTCAACGAGATGACCATCTTGAAATCCAACAGTTCCTTTCAGCACCACGAGATGGCAAGGGAGGTTGACTCCTACAGCGAGAGTGGAAGTACAACATATAAGGCTAATGTCTCCCTTGAGATAGGCAGTTTCGATTGCATGCCTGTCTTGGGGATCAAGGCCAGCGTGATGGAAGGCTACACCGCAACCAACCAACTGCTGTAAGTCTTTACTACCAACCCTAGTTGTTTGCAGAGGTGCTGGCCACGCTCGATCCACGACCCGTTGTCTTGTCCACCATTCTGCCAGTATAGCTGCTGTCGACTCCACGGATTTTCGTGTGAAGCAAAACACCATAATTGGCTTCTTATGTGTATGCTTCTGAATCAGCGACGCGAGCTTGCCATCTAGAAGTTTGTCAAATGCGAAGTCGTTCATCAGACCGTCGTAGCCGTAAACGTGTTTTTGCAACTTGACGGGTCGAAAATCCTCGCCGAATGTCTCTCTATGAGCTGGAAGCTGAGAATTGGTGTGATCTCTACCCAGCCATATGGCAATATCATGAGAGTTTGGCACTGTGGCACTGAGAGCCACAAAACGGACATCAGCACCCATGGCTTTCATGCGAGAGACAACGGCTTCCAGAGTGGCACCACGGATGTCCTTTAGAATGTGAACCTCGTCGATCAAAAACAGCTTTACCAAGTGAACCAGCTTATGATGATCAGCCCATTTGCGAGTGATGCTATCCCATTTCTCCGGAGTTGTAACGATGATCGAGGCAGCTTTTACACGAGCCATCTCTGCTTGGGTGGTGTCTCCAGTCAACTCGGCACACTGAAGATTGAGGTGGCTAAACTTCTTCTGCCAATCTCTCATACGTTCTGCACAAAGCGATTTCGTAGGGGCCTGGTAAACAATCTTGAACGTTCCCGAGCCATGTCCTTCCACAACTCTACAAATCGCCAGTTCAAGAAGAGCAGTTTTGCCACTTCCGGTGGGAGCCGAGACAACAACGTTGTCGTTGGTTTTGTATATAGGGGCAAAGCACTTGGATTGGACAGCATTGAAAAGCTCATATGGGAAGACGTGGCGAAAACGATCTGGCAACTCGTGCGGAGAAACGAGTTGAATTCCGTGTGCCATTGGTGGAGCATGTCCTAGTGCAAGGGTTTGAGGTGCGGGTCTGGCTGCATTATGATCCTCTCCTCGAGAATCTGCAGGATATGGTGCACTATTAAATTGGGTTTGGACGGGCGTGAACGTGGAGGAAGCAGCCATACGATTTGAAGCACGGCGAAGGGTGACTCTCTCTGTAGGGCTCGAGCCGTGAACGGCGGAAGGCGAAGAATCGACAGAGGACACCTGGGCCGATGGACTGTAGACAAAGCCATCTGCGTCGTTAGCTTTTGCTTGATGAGAAAGACAACCGAGTACTTACTCAGATTGAAAGGTGGAGTAACTTGTTGTTTCTGAGGCTGCAACTGATTGATTGCACTTGGCTGCCGACGATGGAAGAAGTTCGCTGGTGCTGGACTTATCTGCAACGAGGGCATCGGCATCGAGTTTTGCATCAGCATAGCGTTGGCTAGTTGGTCTATCGAATCTCGAGATTGTGAAATGGCTCGCTGTTGCGAGAACAAAGGGTTTCTCTGAACTCCTGTCGGTCCTGGTTGCTGCATTGGATCTGGCCGCGGCGGTGCCGGGTTTGTAGGTCTTCCTTCACGCAAGTTTTGTGCAAATCTGAAGTGATTATCTGCATTGCTGAGCATCCTTGGCTCTTGATCGTGCTGGTTGTATATGGTGCGAGAGGCGAGCGAAAGTCTGCTGGATCCCGGGAGAGGGCCTGGGTGGGTGTGGTATGGTGGATCGAATGGAATCCGGCCTAGAATAGATAACTTGTTAGTAGATGGCGAATTATGTACTGGGAGGAACTGACCAAAATCATTGATTGAAGCATTGTCTTGTGGTTGCTGCCGCGGTGCCGCTCCAGAGTTCCAATCAGGAGCAGTGTGCTGGTCCCCCAAAGAAGAATCGAAACCTCGCTCTTGAGAGTTACTGTTGTTCATCCCAGCAGCATTGTCAATGATACGTTGTAGATGTGGATCGAGACTTCGATCCATGTTGAGAGGTGGAAGTACGGAGCAGGACGACGATATGCTACTGAGAGAAGGGTCGATGTAGGTTAAAGAAGGGGGAAGAGGTCAGATTAGGATGATGAACCCTTTTAGGAGAAGCCGATTGATGGCAGAGGCAGCCATGAGATGGAAAAGGGGCGTGAAATTTAAAGAGTTGTGTTTGGAAGGTGAATGTTGGGCGTAACGAAATTAAGCGAGGCAACCCCAGATTCTCCTCGAGGGGCTTCTAGAGGGCCAGCGCAAGTGCTTGACTGAAGAACAACCATTCAACTTATTGACAACCTTTTTCAGGTTGTCTATTGCCAAAATTGGTCGGTCTGACTCGAGAGCTCGGAATCAGATAGCTGTAATTATTGACTGCAGGGACAAAATAGAGAGCAAAGCTGTGGGCTTAACGACAGAAGGATTTGAAAAATGGTGTATGTACGAGAAACAAAGTCTATAATCGAGCTGTAGAAATGGGTACTACTTCCCTCTATGCACCACGTGGCCGTTGTTATGTTCAGCTCATGCCCCTGCCCGCAAACTACCAGTAGCATGATGCCAACCAAAGCATCCCCAGAACACCACGGTCTTCCACCAACGCCTCGTATGCTATTGACACCAAATATGGAGCCTCCCATATTTTCATGACATCTTCCAGTTCATTCCGTTCCCTTGTGCTCGAGCACCCGTCATCTTGCCTCCTTTTGGTATTGTTACAGTTCTTATCATCAAACGTCACTCAATCGTCTCTTTTTACCTTCCCTCTCGATGAGCCCACTCGTGAATGATGTCTCATAGGGGAAGATGGTCGTGAAGTCGACAATCCAGCGTTCTTGAGGCCATCTAACGGATCCAGCGTCATCCTCGACCGGTCTTCTTCGTACTTTGGTGTAATGCCGGTATCGATCGTGGTCTTTTCATAACTTGCAATGTTGATTGGAGGGGGACGGTTCCATTTCCGGTCTGGTCCGCTGTAAAGGTACGTCGCAAAAATGACAACTGCAGTGCCAACGACAAACTACAGTTTGTTAGTAAAAAAAAGGGCTGGAGGTAGAACTGAGGAATGTCAGAGCGGACATACGTTCAAGGTAACCTGAAATTCGAAAAACCAAACGCTGAAAAGGAAGCTTAGAACGATGCTGATTGACGTAGCAAAGTTCTTTGCAATATTGTCTGCATAATTGATGCACATCGCAACCAAGACTCCGCCTCCTGCCTGGAAAACAATGGCCGTCCAGACCACTGCATTATACCCGTCAAAAAACCCATTCTTGGCGATTTCCTCTCCATCCTTCAAAAAGACACCAAAAATCAAGGCCGGAAAGAGCGAATAGAAGGATAGCTGCACGTTCCTTGTCCATACGGTGACGTGTGTGTGTGATTCCTTCAGGACTTTCTCAAAATAAACACCAGTCAAACCGCTAATGGTTGCGGCAACCAAAACTGCTGCCAATCCAATCGAGTAGTTCATGACTGGCTGTTTGATACCCAGATCTTCTTCAATACCCTCGTATGTAGCAGAACGCTTAGTAAGGCCTTCTGAGAGATCTGCTAACCCTCTCTTTGTCAACTCCCTTGCCACTTCGGCAGCACCATTCGTCAGTTGTCCCAACTCGTGCAAGGATCGAGGGAAGTAAAATCGAGATTGAGGATCGTCTATTGAGTATAACGAAGGGTCGTTTGAAGGTAGTTGTACGATGGCAATTCCAAAGGTCAGTAATAATAATGCAATCCACCGCCGTGAGGATAGTGCTCGGCCGAGCATGGTGACACTGAAAAGAGCTGTCGTGAGGATCTATGAATTGTCAGCTTTTAATTTAATTGGAAAGGCATAAACATCTACCTTCAGCTGATATAGAATTTGAAAATGCACCGCTGCAAGATTGCTGACAGCGATGTATTGGAGCGAATTCTGGAGAGTGTACAGTGTTGCCGGTATAGCCAGTTTCCACCCATCACCTGAGAAGACAGACATGTACAGTTGTTCGAAGAGTACCGTGGCGGGGGTCGAAGGAGGCAATGTCCGTGAAATATCATACATTGCAATCGTCAAGCTCACAGCCAGCTTTATGACCTCGTTCAGAAACACAGCAGTCGAGGTGAAATACCGGTGTCCCCCAGCGAGGGGCATTATTCGAGAGTAGTGCATGATCTGCCGGCTTGTCAATGGATATGCCCATATGTACGTCCTTCTACCAAGTTTGAGGATCGTTGGGGTTACTGACGAGTATGAGGGCGGAATTTTGAAATGTGAGCTACCTCAAAGTCAGCAAAAGCCAGCACAAAACAACTCGGTGGAGGCCCGTACCGTGATCAGTGATACATGCTTCATAGGCACCCCCATCACGGAGGGTGCTTTCTGAAGCGCGTCCATCGCCAGAGTGTCGTCGTGTGCCCTACCGAGGCACTTCCCGCCAAGTGGTGATGATGCAAGTTGTGCGCAAAGCAGCAGCAATTGATCAAAACGGTGCCAACAGCAAGAGAATGCAAATTCAGTTGTAGATGCCCTCTGTGCAGGCCGGCGGTGTGCGGAAAGGACTGGAGAAAAAAGTTTGGCGTATGATGCCTTGGATGTTCTAGCTGTCTTGTTTTGGAGCTAGATTCACCGCGGCGGTCTGGGGTTGGCGGATCCTTCTCCTTGACGAAAGGGGCGGTCCAATCGTTGCTGAAGCCCTGGCGTGTGGCTTGACCTGCCGAGCCTTGTCTGGAGAAAAGGAGCAAAGCTTCCAGGTTGGCGGGTCGAATCTGGAAACTCGATATTTTCGTTTTTCTCCAGTGGAAAGGGTTTACTTCAGCAAACTTTCTCCAAGAGCAGAGAAAGGTAAAAAGCATTTCTCACTGAACAGCGCATGTTTCGATTTAGAAGACGTCTGCGCCAATGCGAAACACCGCTCGTGATCCGCTTTGGTGCCCAAGCTCGATGTTTGATGGTCACATGTGTGCATGAAGACCTCGTCACTGCTCGTGCCAGTGGGCCAATGCTGCGAGACATAATTCAGCACAGTATGCTGAGTGATGACGCGAAAGTTGATGGGGATGGGACGGCAGAGATCAGACGGCACAGCATAAACGGGGATGCTCACAAGACTGCTTGGATGGAGGGGCACGTCTGGTCAGCTGCGATAGATCTTGGCAGGCTGGCGCCACATCTCGAGGCAGATCTGTGTGGGGAGAAAAAGGGGCCTTTTGCCAAGGCTCGGAGAAAAGTAATTGCGACTCCAAACTTTCCGTTACTGTACACCACCAATATATCGTTGCATCCAGTTATATACAAAATTTATGTCCCTTTCTTTTTACACACTATGCTCTGTCAATATCCAACTTGAGAGAAGCCACTCGCAACGTGCAGTACCGCTTGTCACCCCAACTTTCCCCGAGGCACCTGAACATTATCACAAAGAGTAGAACGTCATATATTCTCCCTGCTTGAGAGTTGAAAAGCTTCCATAGGCCAGTATGTAAATTATTGTGTAGTATAGACAGACAGAAACCATCACCTGACACCCCAAGCCCATCCTAAGTACCCAACCTCCAATTAACCCTCCTTTGTAAATGCCAGAATAGGGGTATAAATGCCGCTCACTATCGACAAAGGAAATAGACATGTAAAACGCTCCCTCAACCTATAATACGCT
>Ga0302140_10007551_pt1 | contig 13604 bp, 12 predicted proteins | sample I_Bog_E1_1_FD_202095 | JGI IMG/M metagenome (GOLD analysis project Ga0302140, IMG submission 202095) | Peat permafrost microbial communities from Stordalen Mire near Abisko, Sweden - I_Bog_E1_1 | ecosystem: Environmental > Terrestrial > Soil > Wetlands > Peat | place: Sweden: Abisko, Stordalen...
CAGGATCGCGCTCGGCAACTGGGCGGCGGTCTGACGGAGAGCGACCCGGAATTGATGTATCGATTGAAACCCGGCGCGGCCGTCGACATTACCATTTTGGGTCGTCGGCTGAAGATGGACGTCGACGCTTTCGGCAGTCGTCCCGTACTCGGGCAACCCAACATCGGCGAGAAGACCTTCAGCGCCTTTGGTTGCTCGTGCACTTACGGGTTCGCCGTCGCGGCGGAGGAGACTTTCTGTTCCCTGCTGCAAGGAATGTTGCCGAAATGGCGCATCGAGAACAATGGCGTCAATGGCTATTCGACTGTACAAAGCATGATGCATCTTCGGCGAAATAGCCGTTTCTTCGCATCTGATTATGTTTCTCTTTTCTGGATTGATCGACACCCGTTTCGTAACGTTGCGTCGATGGCCTATGCTCAGCATCTGATGGAATTTCTGGATCACACCGGGCAACGCGACATAAAGCAAGCCCTGTGCCCTTGCGCCCGCCTGGATAAGAACGGGGACCTGGAGCTTGCCAGCTTCCTGTTTCCTCGATGGGACATTTACGACCTAGACTACAGTGATTTTCAGCCCGACAAATACTACTTGGATCTCGTTTGCGCCAAGGTGCTCATCCGCGCCATGTCGATCGTCGAGCGTCATGGCGGACATTTCTTCGTAACCGCGTTGTTTGGGACGATGTCCAACGTCCTGCGTAAGACGTTAGCCGACAATGGGGTGCCTTTGCTCGACGCCTCGTTAGACGGTCTCGAACATACGTGCTGGCCGGACGATCTGCATCCGAATGCGCGCTCCCACGCACATTACGCTTCCAAAGTCCGGGACTATCTCATCGCGCGGGAAAGCGAACGAACCCTTGCGCAATGACATTCAGGAGGACGCGGCCGACGATATGCGCGCCCGTCAAGGCGGTTCCGCCAGCCGTTGAACGGAGGCCATGAGCCTGAATATGGAATTGGATCTGGTCAACGGAGAAGGCTTCGCTATGGGACCAACCTCGGAAGTCGAGTCGACCCTGCCCTCCCCCGCGGACAGGGCGCTGGATCGCGCCCAGCAATTGGGCAGCGGTCTGACGGAGAGCGATCCGGAATTGGTGTACCGGTTGAAGCCGGGCGCCGCAGTCGACGTGACCATATTGGGACGTCGGTTGACGATGGACGTCGACGCGTTCGGTTGCCGTCCGGTGATCGGGCAAAACGACATCGGCGAGAAGAGCTTCAGCGCCTATGGTTGTTCGCTCACTTATGGCCTCGCCATCGCGGCTGAGGAGACTTTTTGCTCATTGCTGCAGGGAATGTTTCCAACTTGGCGAATGGAGAATTACGGCGTCAACGGCTATTCGACGGTGCAGAACCTGATCCACCTCAGACGGAACAGCCGCTTCTTCGCGTCGGACTATGTGTCCTTTTGCTGGTTTGACAAACACCCGCTCCGCAACGTCGCAGCGCCAAATTACGTTCAACTTCTCATGCGGTTTTTGGATCGGACAGGCCAGCGGGATACAGCGCAAACTTCGCAGCCGTGCGCCCGGTTGGACGCGGACGGCGAGTTGCAACTGGCGACATTCCAATTTCCCAGATGGGACCTTTACGAAGTCGACTATGCCGATTTCCAGCCCGACCCCTACTATCTGGATCTTGTTTGCGCGAAGGTGCTCACACGCGCCAAATCGATCGTCGACGGCTATGGCGGACATTTTTTCGTCACGGCCTTATTTGGCAGCATGTCCGACGCATTGCGCCGGATGCTGGCCGAAAACGGGGTGCCGCTGCTCGACGCGTCTCTGGAAGGTCTCGAATATACCTGTTGGCCGGATGATCTTCATCCGAATGCGCGAGCCAACGCGCATTATGCCGAGAAAATTCGGGATTATTTGATGGCGCAAGAGCAAGCACGAGGAGGCGAGCCTCGAATGATGGCAGACGTCGCGGGCGGAACCTCCAACCTTCAACAAGGGAACACCCGATGACGACGATCCTGGGCGTCTCGGCGCTTTATCACGATTCCGCGGCGGCGGTTGTGCGCGACGGCCGCATCCTGGCCGCCGCGCAAGAAGAGCGCTTCAGCCGCCGCAAGCACGATCCGCGCTTTCCGACCGGCGCCATCGACTTCTGCCTAGCTGCCGCGGGCGGCGCCGATGCGATCGACGCCATCGCCTTTTACGAAGATCCGGTGCTCACCCTGGACCGTAACGTCAAGAACGCGATAGACATGGCGCCGGCGAGCGCGGCGACCTGGCGGCAAGCTTCGCTCTCGCAACTCGTCGATAAAGCGGACGTCATGTCCCGGCTGGCTCGCGCTGTCGGTGAACGCGCGGCGCAAAATCTGTTCGTCGTCGACCATCATATGTCCCACCTCGCGTCCGCCTTCTACCCCTCGCCTTTTGAAGATGCGGCGGTCGTGGTCGCCGACGGGGTCGGCGAATGGGCGACAACGACGATCGCGGACGGACAAGGACGCACGATTGCGCCGCTGCGCCAGATCGCCTACCCGCATTCGCTGGGTCTCTTTTATAGCGCGGTGACCTATCATTGCGGCATGAAGGTCAATTCCGGCGAGTACAAGCTCATGGGACTTGCCCCTTTCGGCGAGCCCAGATACGTCCGGTTGATTCTCGACAATCTGATAAGGCTGCGCGACGATGGATCGTTCGCGCTGAACACCGAATATTTCGGCTTCCTGACTTCGGAGTTCGCGACCAGCGAGAAATTCGGAAAACTGTTCGACCTTCCCAGGCGTCTGCCCGATAGCCGGCTTTCTCTCGCTTACATGGATTTGGCGGCGTCCGCCCAGGTCGTGCTGGAGCAAGCCATGCTGCGCATCGGCCGCGAAGCCTTGCGCCTTACCGGGCGGCGCCAGCTCTGCCTGGCGGGAGGCGTCGCATTGAATTGCGTCGCCAACGGCAAATTATGGCGCGAATTGCCCGGCCTCGACGGCCTCTGGATTCAGCCTGCCGCCGGGGACGCAGGCGGCGCGCTCGGGGCGGCGCTCTACGTCGATTGCCATCACTACGGCAGCTCTCGCCATGCGGCGGTCGGACATTTCGACGGACAATCGGGCAGTCTCCTGGGGCCCGAATTTTCACCGGAAGAAATGGAACGCGCTTTGCGCGGCGCCGGGATCGTCTTCCGGTCGGTCGCGGACGAAGAGGCTCGCAATCGGGAAGTGGCTGAGGCGTTGGCGGACGGCAAGATCGTCGGACGATTCGACGGCAGGATGGAGTTTGGCCCGCGAGCGCTCGGCAACCGCTCCATTCTGGCGGACGCGCGAAGACCCGAGGGTCAGCGCGACATCAACATTCGCATCAAATTCCGTGAGAGCTGGCGCCCGTTTGCTCCGGTCGTGTTGGCGGAACGGGCCGCGGACTTCTTCGCGATGACCGGCGAGAGTCCCTACATGCTGCTCGTCGCCGACGTTCGCGAGGAACTGCGCCAGCCCACGGATTGGACGCACTTTCGCGACGGCGACGCCGACATGTTGCAAATCCTCAATCAGAGACGTTCCTCGCTGCCGGGCGTGACGCATGTCGATTACAGCGCGCGCGTTCAGACCGTCGACGCCCATCGAAACCCGCCATTTCATCGGCTTCTGAGGCAGTTCGAGGCCATTACCGGCTGCCCGGTGCTCATCAACACCTCGTTCAACGTACGCGGCGAGCCGATCGTCTGCAGTCCGGACGACGCCGTTCGATGTTTTATCAATGCGGGAATCGATCTGCTGGCGATCGGTCCCTTTCTCGCCTACAAACACGAGCAATCCGACGAGCTGAAGAGCCAACACGGGAGCACTTTGCATGAACCCGATTGACGAGGTGCGGCCGGAGTCTTTCTTTGACGCGTTCATCGTTCCGCTTCACCGGGTCAACGCCCGGCGGGGGATTCGATACCTCGAACTGGATCCTGCCGAGGGGAGTGGCTGGGGTACCGTGGTCTCGCGGACGGGCGGATCGGAAAAATTCGCGGCGGACGATTTCGACGGCGAGGCGATGCTGAAGCGGCTTGCCGAATACTGGTCGACGACGGGGGACGCCAACCTGTCAAAACTGGCGCCGTTCCTGGCGGCGCTGCGTCTCGTGCTTCTGGCGCCGCCGTCCGCCGTCGAACCCGAGCCCGGGCTCACAGATTTTGTTTACCCGCTTTTCTAGGCGCCGCTGAATTGCAGATGCGGCGAACGACGCCAGCCGCGCAATGTCCGCTATTCCAGCGACGAAATCGGAATCCCATCGAGGTGCACTGGCGCCGTCCAGAGTTGGTCCGGATCGGGCCTGTGGGAAACCGGCGATATGTCGCCGCGCCACGCGACGCCCATCATTTGCGCGGTTTGGTAAGCCATCGTTTTCCAGCCTCGTTCCGCGAGGGCGCGAAGTCCGTCGGCGACGAAGGGAACGACCAAATCGTGAAACATGACCATGGCCGTTGGCTCGAGGTAGGGTTCGCACCCGAGCGCGTCCAGCCTTGGCGCCTCTCCGACGTGTTCGCCGTCGATAAAGGCGAACGACCAACGCGTTCCCTGTTCCCCGAGTCTCACGACCTCATCGGGGCTCAATCCGGGGACCAATATCGCCCGGTCTTCACCGCCGGCGCCGCGGACGACTTCGGAAAATTCCCGCCGCCATTCCGCGTCTTTGAGCCATGGCTCCACCACATGGAGGGACGACAGCCCCGCCGCCAGCAAGTGGGCGCTCGACCATCCGCGCAACGCCCCGATTTCCAGGCCGCGTCGTCCGGCAAACAGCCGCGCGTTGGAATACAGGATCGCCGCCTCGTCTCGATTGACGAAACCCACAATCGGGTTCCTGCGGTCAACCAGAAACGTGTGGTCGATCCCCTTCCGAAAATAGGGCCACGTGATAATGGTCTTGTCGCCGACGATCATCTCCGGGAAAAGGAAATCAAGCTTCGGCGCCTGGAGATTCTCGGAAACATAATCCCGTTGCATCAGTGGACCCTCGCACAAACTTGAATTCTAGACAGCCGCTCGACCGAATTTCATACTTGCCGACTTTAACCTCTGGCGCAATTGCGCGACGAGGCCCGCGCGCCTTCGAGTCATGATTGGGCCTTTCGAGTCCAGGTGACCAGTTGCACGCGCTCGTCCAAGGCCTCCGAGGCGCTTGGCTCCAGACCGAAATCCGATAACAATTGGTCAGGAGACATTCCAGATTTACCCTGCAGAAAAATGGGAACGCCGTCAGGCAAGGAAACGCTGTCGGCTCGGCAGAGGAAAAATGCGTCGTATCCCGTTTCCAGGAACAGCGTGAATGTTTCGGGGCCGCCCACGATCGCGATGGTGCCGGAAGCAAGACCCAACGCCCGACAAGCCTCCTCAAATCCGGCTCCTGCCGGGTTCCAGAGCAGCGCGCGGGGATTTTCGGGGTCAGTTGCTAGCGTTGCGATCTTGCGGGTCAGGACCAGGCGCTTGCGAAGCGGCGAGTTGGGCTGTCCTTCGTGGGAATGACGGCCGTTGACAACGGCGTCGGCCCGATCCAGGGCCTGTGAAAAGAACTGCTTATCTGACTCGAACATGAGAGAATTCGGCATCCACCCACTCGAATCCGCGATCATGCCGTCCGCGGAAACAATGGCGTAGCCTTCGACGCGATAGTCACCAGGCATGGCGTGAACTCCTCTCTTCAAATCCTCGAGCGCCGCGTCGTTCGCCCGACTGACCGTCAAACTCGGCAGACACGATGGGCTCCAAGCCCTCACAGCCAAGGGCCTAGCAGATTACGACGGGTCCGTGTAAGGGACCAAGCGCCCTTCGTCAAAAGCTTCACGTCCTGTGGGGCGACCAGCCGACGACACGACGCCTCCGGCGACGGATCGGTTAAGCCGTGTGGCGTTCGCCGATTTGCGCCCTGCCGAAGTCCAGTGCGGTGCGGCCACGCTAAAGGTGAATGTGACCCTTTCGAGAGTATCGCGATGCGCAAATTGCTACCTGGCCGACCCCTGCGTCCTTCCGAGTTCCGGGATTATTTGATCGATCATGCGAATTCAAACGAGCAATTTTCGGAAAGGTTTCTGTCGAGGCTCAACAAGCTCAATGAAATCGTCGGCCAGTCGGGAGAAAGACTGGAGGGAAACCTATTTTATTGGGATGGCGACGAAAATTACGTGAACAAAATGCCGGCTGAAGATTTGGCTCCAGCTCGCCGGAACATATGGCGCGCCACGCGGTTCAAGCGGCGGATGCTCGAAGTCGGCGTCAACGCCGGTCACAGCGCTCTCCTTGCGCTGTCTTCCAACCCCAATTTGGAGTATTACGGAGTCGACATAAACTGGCACCCCTATACCGAGGCGTGCGTCGAATTTCTGCGCCGGGAATTTCCGGGTCGCGTACATTTCCTGCCGGGCGACTCACGGGAAGTGCTTCCTTGGCTTGCGACGCGGGAAGCCGATCTGCGCTTTGACGTTTTTCATGTGGATGGCGGGCATACGACCGAAATATGCCGGGCCGACATTTCCAATTGCATTCGCATTGCCGACGGCGGCCGCGGGCGGCATTTGCTGCTGGATGACATCAACGCGAGTTGGATATTTGACGTCTACTGCGAGTTCGTCGCGCTGGGATATTTGGTCACCGAAACCTTCTTCGGCGATTGGGAAGACGCAAACCGAAACGTGCTGGCGAAGATTTTGTGAGGGTCGGCGACCGCCTTGGGTGCGCACTTGCGGTTTGGGCGATCGCCTTCAATCAGAGATCGATAAAATCGACGCCGTCCAGGAATTCCGTCAACCGCTCCGCAAAACGCCGCCGAGCGGGCGTCAGCCTCGGTTTGAGAGGCGGGCGCGACACGAGATCGGCGGCGACGGGCCAGTCCGGCCAGGGCAATTTCGCAAACCCGGCTTGATAGTCCCGGGCAAAGCGAGTTTCACCCCGCCAGCGGTCGAAATGCCAGGGCTTCGGACTGTTGACGAAATGCATGACGATTGGCGCCATGCGTTCCTCCAATTCGAGCAACAGGAAGTCACCCATGAAATTGTAGCGTGGCGACAGCGGCGCGAACCGCCCCGCGATCAGGGAATTGAGTGCGCTTTGTTCCATGAACGGATATTTTTCGGGCGCCAGACGCAGGGCGCGGGCGGCGCGCTCGCCGAATTCTCCGGCGCGCCAAGCGGCTCTGTCCACGACCATCAGGCCGGCGTTGAAATAAGGCGTCGTCAAGTCGAGGCCGAGGGATTGGCGGTAGGATTGAAATTGCCTCGCCAAGGCGCCGCCTTTTTTGTCCATCAGATAAATCATGTCGAAAGCCGCGGCGATGGGGTAGCCGCCGAGTGACAATTCAGCGAGACGCGAAAGACCGGGGCGCACGACGAGCATGTCGGCGTCCATCGCAATGTATCTCGCGTAGGTCTCGGGAAGAACCCTGTCCAGAAACAATCTCCGAAACACGGCACGTGTAAAGCGGCCGCGTTCGGAAAGACCCGAATCGAAGCGCGAGAAGTCGCAGATCAACAGATTTAGCCTGGCGCGCAACATAGGACCGACCAGATCGAAATCGGGCGGCACGTCATCGCGTTCGCAGACTATAAAAATGTCAAACGCATCCCCATCACCTTGCGCAATTAGGGAGGCAGCGGTTAGAACAGCTGGGCGGAAGAAAGCCAGATCGGGCGTGAAGCAAAGGGCGGTCTTCATGTTGTTGTTACACCTCGCACACACCGCATGTCGCTATTGCGTCTGCGCCGGAAGACCTGCAACCGGAGGTGTCGCTGGTCGGTTCGAACTCGCGGTCGGTTGAGAAATCGACGACGAATGGTCCGCTGGCGTTCGTTTGCTGATCTCCCGTCGCGCGCGAAATCTTTGCCTGCGCGCCGACGCGAGGCAACCGATCTAGCCTTGACCTGCTACATGACCAGCATCTAGAAAGCAACGGAACGGCTTGGTCTCAGTTTGACGTGAATCCGGACGCGGTTCGAGTCTGTGACGTGCGGCCCCCAATGCCGGATACACACAAGAGCGAGCCGCGCGATCAAGCGAAAGGCTGACATGTCGACGAGCGAGGCGCAATCCGAGGCCCCCTTGAAACCGCGCTGGGGCGTGTTTGCCCATCGCGCCTTCACGGTCATGCTTGTCGCCGGCGCGGTGTCGACCGTTGGCGACGCGATGTTCGACACCGCGTCAAGTTGGCTCATGACCAGCCTCAATCCCGATCCTTTCATGGTTTCGGCGGTTCAGATCGCCATCACTTTGCCGATGTTCCTGCTGACTTTGCCTGCCGGCGCGCTCTCCGACCTCATCGACCCGCGCAAATTGCTGATCGGCGTGCAGATCTTTGTCGCTCTCGTCGCGCTCGCCTTCGCGGCGACCATCTGGCTCGACTGGAATTCGCCCAACACCTTGCTAGTGGCGACTTTCGCGCTGGGATTCGGCGGCGCGCTCGGGGCGCCGGCGTGGCAGCTGATCGCGCCGATGCTGGTGCCCAAGGAGGAACTCGACAGCGCCATCGCGGTCAATAGCGCCACTTATAACGTGAGCCGGGCGGTGGGACCGGCGCTCGCTGGAGTGGCGATCGCTGTTTACGGAATCCAGTTTCCGCTCTGGTTCAATGGCCTCAGCTATTTCGCCGTCATCGCCGCCCTGTTCTGGTGGCGCCATCCGCCCCGGGAAACGGAGATGCTGCCCGCCGAACGCCTGATCAACGCCGTACGCACCGGCGTCCGCTATGTCAGGAACAATCGCGACATGGACGCGACCCTCGTTCGCACGGTCGCGTTCTACCTGTTTGGCTGCTCCTATTGGGTCCTGCTGCCGTTGATTGCTCGCGCGCAGATGCACAATGGTCCACAGACTTTCGGCGTCATGATGGGCCTGATAGGGGTGGGATCGATCGCCGCGTCGTTCGTCCTCAACGGACTGAAGCGGCAATTCGGACCCGACAGACTGGCGGAATTGGGGACCCTTGGCGCGACTCTCGCCACCCTGATGTTCGCGCTGTCCCGCGGCCCGCTGCTGGCGTCGGCCGCCTGCCTACTGGCGGGCGCGTCCAGCATCATCGTCATGACGACGCTGTTCGTCTCGGCGCAGGTCGCGTTGCCAGAGTGGGTTCGCGGTCGCGGTCTCGCGGTTTTTCTGACGGTGTATTTCGGGGCCATGACGCTGGGCGCCGCCATCTGGGGCAAGCTGGCCAGTGTCTCCGGGCTGTCGACCGCGCTCTACGTTTCGGCTGCCGGCGCGCTACTCGCCGTTCCCCTCACCCGGGGGTGGAAGCTGCAAACCGGCGCCGGGCTGGATTTGAGTCCCTCGCTGCACTGGCGATTGCCTTCCTACCTCAATCGAGTATCAAACAATCAGGGTCCGGTCCTCGTAACCGTCGAATATCTGATCGACATCAAAGATCGAGACGCCTTCCTCGAACTTTTGCAAATCATAGGAGAAGAACGAAAGCGGGACGGCGCCTTTGCCTGGAATGTCTTCGAGGACCCTGCCGTGGAAGGCCGTTTCATCGAGACGAGCCTCGTCCAGTCCTTCCTCGAATTTGAGCATGCGCGCAGCCGCGTCACCAACGCTGACCGCTTGGTCGAAGAACAGGCGCGGCAGTTCGTGAAGGAGCTGCCGACAATCACGATCCTGATCGCCGCCGCGCGCGCGCGGCGTCCCTGGCGAAAGCTGCATTTGCTCCATCTGCCGCCGACCAAGAGTCCCCCGTTCGACTAATGATCAAAGGCGACGCTTCGAAATAACTGAATCGTCCCACGCCGTCATGGCCGGGCTTGTCCCGGCCATCCGCGTCGTTGAGCTTAAGAAGACGCGAAGGTTCGTCACGATTTCGCGATAGCACTCGAACCGATTATGATATCCTTCTATTGTATTGATGATCCCCGACGTGGATGGCCGGGACAAGCCCGTCCATGACGGAAATCGAGCCGCTATTTCTGCGATTCTCCTAACGCCGCAATCGATAATGCCGCCATGACCACGCCGAGCCAAGCGCCAGGCAACGGTATCGGGACCGAGGCGCGAGAGCGGGTTCGCGTTTGGATAGTCGCGGCGCGCTCGCCATGTGACTCGGTAGGGCTTGACTCAGCCTAGACCCGTTTCGGGAGTTCCACTTACCGAATTGGGGACCGGCTCCAGATGGCTGACTTCGCTGACATCGCAAATGCGCGCGAAACGATCCAGTGTGCCGAGCTGCTGAAAAATGCCGTGCAAAAACGAGCCCGCCGGGGGGCAGGTCGTGACGTCAAAACCAGACCACGCGATCGACTCGCTCCAGAGGTGCAAAAAGCTGGCGCCCTTTGTCACCTCCTCGACAGTCTCTCGATAGGCTGGCAGGAACGGTTTCCAGAACTGTTCCGGCTCAACCGAATAAAACGCGCGGAAATCCCTTGCACGCCAATCGAGGCCCCGTTCGCCGAGAACCTTGGTCAGCAGAAAAGGGCCGATTGCGCCCCATCGCTGGTCTTTGTCCAGCGCGTCCTCCGATGCGGAAATGAGGTCGCCGAGCGCGGCATCAGACCGCGGTAATTTTAGAACTGCGTTATTGATTAGCGACGTGCCGAAAGAGTCGGATTGGTGACCGAAAACATATTCGTCGAAAGTAAATTCTGGTCGCTTCAGACAAAGAATATCCGTATCGACCCAACAGCAACCGGTCTGCTGAATCAAATGATAGCGGAACATATCCGCGAAGGTGGGAATTGATGGGCGCCCGTCGGCAATGTAGCGACCCATGATCGATTTGTCGGGGCAAATTTGCCGCGCATCGGCCACTTCAACGCCGTCGGGTACGTCTAACTCTTCGTGGTAGCTGTAGATACACAATTTGGCATTATTTCTCGGAAAAGAACTCAAGCAGCTATACACAAACGGATTGAGGGGTCCGTGCCAAAACGTGCCGAATTCGGACCCGATATTATCGCGCGATTGCAAAGAATGGCTCCGTCAGAAAATCGACAGCATGGGGGAAGTCCGGGCGACAAACCCGATTCGTGTGGCCTGCCTTCGGCGGCAAGCAGGCGAACCGCAAGTCCCGCCCTTTGTCCGGCAAACCGTACCAATATTCAACCTCAAATATTTTGTTGCTGTGGGCCTGCGGGAACTCCACGGGATCGATAGGGGAAAGAGAGCGACGAACCGTCGCGTCGTCCCTCACCCGCAACCTCGGTCGCTACAAGATGCAGGCGCAGGCCACCTCTAGGCCGACGCGGAAATCGTCGGCGTTATGCCTAATCCGGTATAATCGGGTGATTATTCGGAAGCACAATCCGGTGTAATCCGGTATGTATTCGGGTATGATGAAAACCGACACGATTCAGATCACGCCCGAATTGCTGACCCTGATCTCGGAAATCGACGAGTTCAAGGGCGCCTGGCGTGCGCTCGGAACGCTCGCTCCGGAGCGATTGAACGCGCTGCGGCGCATAGCGACCATCGAAAGCATAGGCTCCTCGACCCGCATCGAGGGAAGCAAGCTGACTGACCGCGAGGTCGGGCGCCTGCTTGCCAGACTGGAAATAAAATCATTCGCCAGCCGCGACGAGCAGGAAGTTGCCGGCTATGCCGAAGTCATGGAAACTGTTTTCCAGGCCTGGGCCGACATACCCATCACTGAAAACCACATAAAGCAATTGCATGGTGACCTTCTGGCCTACAGCGAGAAAGATGAACGGCATCGCGGCGAATACAAGAAATTGCGCAACGACGTCGGCGCCTTCGACGCCAACGGCAAGATGGTCGGCATCGTGTTCGAGACGGCAACGCCGTTCGACACGCCGCAGCGCATGACCGAGCTGGTCGCCTGGCTGAAAGATGCCCGCGAACTCGGCCGCCTGCACCCCATCCTGATCGTTGCGGTATTCATCGTTACGTTCCTGGCGATTCACCCCTTCCAGGACGGCAACGGCCGCTTGAGCCGCATTCTCACGACGCTGCTGCTGTTGCAGGCCGGCTATGCCTATGCGCCGTACAGCTCGCTCGAGAGCGTGGTGGAGCACAACAAGGAAGGCTACTATCTCGCCTTGCGGCAGACGCAGGGCACGATCCGGACCGAGGCGCCGAACTGGCAGCCCTGGCTGCTGTTTTTCATGCGCGCCCTACAAAAGCAAAAGCGTCACCTGGCCGTCAAGGTCGAGCGCGAAAAGAACGCGCTTGCGGCGCTGCCCGAGCTGGCCGTCAAGATACTGGACCACGTCCGCGATCATGGCCGCGTGACGACCCGCGACATGGTCCGCGAGACTGGCGCCAGCCCCAATACCTTGAAAGCGACGTTCGGAAGCCTGGTTGAAAAACATCTCCTGGTGCGGCATGGCGGGGGCAGATCGACATGGTACGGGTTGCCCTAATGACCGATGGACTCTCCGCAAGAGACAGATCGGCTGATTTAGCGGCAGTTATCCAGGTGAACTGGACTATCGTATCGAGGTAGCGAGACGCGAACGAGCCGCGCGAACCGATTGCGGTGAGCCTCGTTTGAACGTCGTCTCGCGGTCTGTTCCCGCGAGATGACGCTTGGCCGACGCGCGGTCTTGATTTCAGCGGTGCGCCCTGCCCGGTGAACCGAGCGGGGTCTCGGCGCCGCTCAGTCGGGGTTGGCCTTGCGGCTGCGCGACCCGATCAGCGTGAAGCCCTCGCCGCCCTCGACGTCGACGAGGCTGGCTTAAATCGGCGTGGCGAAGGACGGGTCGTCCAACCTGACCGAGACATAGTCGCGACTCTCGGCGGAGCGCTTCGACCAAGCGGCGCCGATCTCGGCCCGGCCGACATAGACCCCATGGCTCGGGCGTTGCCTTGGCGCGGTTGGCTTCTGGGACGATGCGCACCCGCCTTTGTCTGGACACACATGGTGGCGATCGCGCGTTGCCGGACTTCTTGAACGAACCGATCGTGGCCATTTCGTCTCACGCCGCTTGATCGCCACGCCTTCGGCGCGCGATGACGGGGGCCGGGCATGTTAAAACGCCCTCGCCCCCCTCACACCGAAAAACTCACTCCGCAGCCGCAGCTAGCCACCGCGTTCGGGTTCTTCACCTTGAACGACTGGCCCATCAGGTCGTCGACGAAATCCAGCTCCGCGCCCTTGATCATTTCCAGCGACACGGGATCGACGATCACCGTCGCGCCGTCCCTGACGATGACGAGGTCGTCGTCGGCCTTGCCGCTCTCGATGTCGAACACATATTGGAACCCCGTGCATCCCCCGCCCTTGACGGAAATGCGCAGGGCGGCGGAATCGTCGGGGAGGACTTTTTTGAGGCGGCGGGCGGCGGAGGCGCTGATCGACAGGGAGTCGCTCATATATGTCCTCTGGGGGTTCAGGAATTCAACGTTGATCTCTAAGATAGGCGTTGCGCGAAAAAGCGCAACTCGAGGAGCCCATGCTCGTGCGCCGCGCCCCTTACGCCAGCGATCCCGCGCAAACCCGGGGACGGCTGTTCCCGCAGCCGCCGTCGCCGACGCGCACCGATTTCCAGCGCGACCGCGATCGAATCGTCCATTCCACGGCGTTTCGCCGGCTCGCCTACAAGACGCAGGTGTTCGTCCATGCCGAGGGCGACCATTTTCGCACCCGGCTGACGCATACGATCGAGGTCGCGCAGATCGCCCGCGCGCTCTCCCGGGCTTTGGGGCTCGACGACGATCTCGCCGAGGCGATCGCG
>Ga0302140_10007552_pt1 | contig 13604 bp, 10 predicted proteins | sample I_Bog_E1_1_FD_202095 | JGI IMG/M metagenome (GOLD analysis project Ga0302140, IMG submission 202095) | Peat permafrost microbial communities from Stordalen Mire near Abisko, Sweden - I_Bog_E1_1 | ecosystem: Environmental > Terrestrial > Soil > Wetlands > Peat | place: Sweden: Abisko, Stordalen...
ATTGCCAAAACACTTTCCAAAACGAAAGTGAAAATATAAGAATTTTTTTTTCCTAATAAATTTTTTAATTTTTCTAAATTAAATTTTTCTTATTTTTGCATCCAAAAAAAAAATTATAATTTTCAACTTAAAATTATTAAAAAAAACTAATTTCGGAAATTGCCTTCGTTGTAAAATAAACAAAAAATTTTTAAAAACCATTTTTTAATTAAAAAAAAAATTTAAAAATAATTCCTTCATTAATTCATGATTCTGCTATGAAAATTCAGCGTTCTCGGTTTCTTCTGCAACTCTAAATATTTCATTAAGCATCCCAAATTTTGCTTCATCTCCTCCTCATCATCCAAATTTTCCATACTCTCCTCCTCTTTTCCTAGGCAATTTTTTGATCTCACATTCCTCAAAGGCTGAAAAATGATTTTTCTGGAAATTGCATTCTGATTGATAGTGTTTAGCTCCTCATCTTGAATCGAAACATCATTGAGAAAATTGGCGTTCATCTTATCTTCAAACGATGACTTCTCTTGGATATTTTCTCCATTAAACTTTGATTTTTTCGGCATTCGGCTGGTTTTTTTCCCAGAATACTTCCATAGCATTTCCGCATTGACTAGATTTTTCATGCTAATTTTTATTTTCTCCATATTTTCTGAGTTATTATTGCTCTGGGCCATTTTTTGTCGATTTAACGGTATATTGGGTTCACTTAATTTTTTTGTGTTGATCTTGTTATTTTCCCAATCAAACGTTAGGTTTTGTTCAGGGTCCTTAAACAATTTCTTGAACTTCTTTATCAGCATTTGATAATCCGGGATTTCATTGAAGTTCAGCTCCTTGACATATTTGAAATATTCCAAGAATTCAACTGGCAAATTCTCGCATAGTTGTTCAAGGCTTGTCTCTTGTTTTTTCTTTAAAATCAATAGATTTTTCTGTTCGGAGCTTAACATATTGGCTTTATTTTGGTAATTTATGTTCATCCAAGGCAGTTTCCCCTTTAAAAAATATACCAAAATATACCCCAAAGATTCCAGATCATCTCTTCTGGATTGTTGGAACCCCAAATGTGAATTCATTGAGGTATATCTGGGAGTCCCGACGAGTCCCACGCCCTTTTGGAACTCTATATGTTCATTCTTATCGGTGAGGAATTTCTTTGACAATCCGAAATCAAGTAGATAAATGACATTCTGTTTCTTCATGTCTAATAGGAAGTTATCAGGTTTAAGGTCCCGATGGACGATGCCTTTTTCACTCAAAGCAGCCAATCGAGTCAATGTTTGATCGGCTATCAAAACCACTGTTTGCAATGTGAAAATACGTTCCAACCGATTGAAAACCATTTCCAGATTCTCACCTAAACGTTCCATTATCAAAATCGTTCGGTCCTGGAATGTACTACAATAGAATATCCGTGGGAAACCCAACGTTTCCTTTAACATATAAAGGAATTTCGCTTCTCGACTGAGAGTCCGATTGGAAAGAGAGATGGAATTGGTGGGGTCGAAGGTCTCGATTTTGACAGCGTATTGACTGGGAAAGTTTTTGGATTTGGAGGTGAATTTATGCAGGTAGGCTGAATAAATGCTGCCAAAAGAGCCTTGACCAAGTTTTTCTATGATTTTGAAATTTTCGAGAAGGGGAATTTTGGGAAGCAGATTGTCAAAAGTATTGGGGGTGGCTGACATTGATAACGATAAAAAAATTATAAATGTTCGGGATTATAAAATGACAAGATTTTCACTTGTTTAATAAGTGAGGGGGTAAAAAATAGAATCAAAGATAAAAAACAGAACGTACTGCCATAATAGTTAACAGAGTAATTTTTATTTGTTTTGAAATGCAATTAAATTAGTTTTAAATAAGGAAAATTTTTCAAAAAAAAAAAAAAAAATTAAAAAAAAAAAAAAAATCCAAATATGAGATTCTTATATTTTCGTCCCCGACTCCTTTTTTCTTCCTCATCGCTATTCCAAACCAAATTGTTCATCAATGGAGCTTTTCTCACTTCCTCCAAAGCTCAAACAATCCCAGTGCTAAATCCTGCAACCGAAACCCTGCTAGCAGAAGTTCAAGAAGCCACATCAGAAGATGTTGATTTAGCAGTGAGATCAGCGAAAAACGCTCTACCTATCTGGTCCTCAGCTTCGCCATCCACTCGAGCCAATTGTCTCTTCAAACTTTCAGAGATAATGACAACAGAAGCTGATAATTTAGCTTGGATCGAAGCCCAAAACACTGGCAAACCATATAAAATTGCCCGTCGAAACGATCTCTCTGGAGCAATTAATATGTTTAAATACTATGCTGGCTATGCTGACAAACTCCACGGTCAAACAATCCCCATATCTTCTGATTTTCTTTGTTTTACCAAGCCAGAACCCGTTGGAGTATGCGGACAAATCCTACCTTGGAACTTTCCTTTATCCGGGCTAGCAGCCAAAATCGCCCCTGCTCTTATAGCCGGCTGTACAGTGGTTCTCAAGCCTGCAGAATTAACCCCTTTATCAGCACTTTATCTAGCCAAATTCTTCAATGAGGCTGGGTTTCCAGCTGGAGCTATAAATATCATTAATGGTTATGGCAATAATACGGGGGAATGCCTTATCAAGCATCCTTTAGTGAACAAAGTGTCGTTCACAGGATCCACTGATGTGGGTCTTCATATAATGAAGAATTGTCACGTGAATGGATTGAAGAAAGTTTCTTTGGAGTTGGGCGGGAAGTCTCCTCTTATAGTGCTTGATGATGCGGATGTCGATTTTGCAGTGAAACAAGCTCAAGGAGGCAATTTCTATAATTCAGGACAGATTTGCATTGCTGGCAGCAGAGTCTTCGTTCAAGAGAGCATTTATGAGACCTTTGTGAAAAAATCCATTGAAGCCATTCAAAAAAGGGTTGTTGGAGACCCTTTTGATAAAAAAACAGAGCTGGGACCTTTGATGAGTGAGAAGCAAAGAAGTAGATATTTATATTATGTGAAGAAAGGTGTGGATGAAGGGGCCAAATTGTTGGTGGGAGGAAAAAAAATTGATGGAAAGAAGGGTTTTTTCGTCGAGCCTACAATATTTGCCAATGTTTCGGATGAAATGACCATCGCTAAAGAAGAGATCTTTGGTCCTGTGATGTCAATTTTGAAATTTAAAACTATAGAAGAAGTTTTAAGAAGGGCCAATCAGACTCAATATGGATTGGCGGGAGGGGTGATAACCAAAAGTTTGGAAAAGGCTTTGGAGGTAGTCAATGGCTTGAAATGTGGAACCGTTTGGGTGAATTGTTATGGGGTATTTGAAAGTAATGCGCCCTTTGGAGGGGTCAAAAACTCAGGGGTAGGAAAAGAGCATGGAGAGGCTGGAATAAAGGAGTATTTGGATTGGAAAACGGTGATTATTAAGCAAAAGTAGATGAAGTTTATTGATTTAGGCTCTAAGTATTGTTTTAGAAAAAATTGAGTTTTTTTGAATATAATAAATATTTTTCTAGTGAAAAAACACTTAAAAAATCAAAAAAATCAGTTTTGATTTCGAAACTAAAGCATCAGGTAACGCTTCAGCTTGATATCTCCGACAAACAACTCCAACTCAAAGCGAAATTCATCAATGGTAGCTTTCAACCCTCCATCAGATTCCTCAATTTTTTTTTTCTTTATATTGAAGCATTCAATCGATTTTATATCATTCCCTCCAAAAATCAACACATATTCATTCATTTTACTATTCTTCACCCTATAACTTTTATGCAAACACCTCGGGTTCCCAATATTTCCCATTTCCATAATCTTTATTTCATGATCATCTTTCATCTTTTCCATTATAAATGCTTTATTTGTATCCCCCGATACTTCTCTCCCCCCTAGAATCAAGACCTTATTTTCACTGATCACTTCAACAGAACTCGCTTCGATTCCCTCATCTAAATAGATTGCCATCGTCTCCCAAATATTCAAGACCTCATTATAGATTTCAATAGAGTTCTCACGCTCTCCGTTCCCCTTGTACCCCCCAAACAAATGGATCTTGTTTTTCAAGACAAAGGTCATGGAACTACAACGGAATTGGTTGACCGGAGCTATTTCCACCCATTTTTTATCATTAAGAGAATATCGTTCACATCGACTTAAAATGGCATCATTATCTTCACCATACGTTCTTCCAGCCAAAGCATAGACATAAGGCGCCTTGAAAAGACAATTGAAGGTGTAGCGTTCTTGCAACATTGGGGAAATAGATTGAGCAGTATGAGTATCCGAAGAATAAATAAATACCTTCTTCATGATTTGATCCATTTGATAATGGATACCCCCACAAATGAAATATTCATGATCATTGAGCTTCGCACCCGATTGGTAACAAAACAACTGAAGTGACAAAGGAACTGGCAAATTTCTTACTTGTGTTTTGCTCACATTGAACTCCATAATGAAAGGTTCCTCATCAGTGCCAAATAAAAAGAAACTTTCATTGAGCTGGCCTGCACCTTTATCTTCTGCTAATGATTTTTCTGGTTTGTTTTGTTTGGCTTGTTTAGCGTTTGAATGGGAGACATATAATGGTGGAGAGGAATGAGAGAATTTTTCTATATGATCTAAAGCCACAAAGCCTGTGAAGATAGCAGAAGGGACATCCGACCATTCCCAATTGTTCACACTTGCTTTCTCTACTAGGCTTGAATTATCCCCTCCGAAAATATAAAGGATGTCTTTATAGAGGAATCCCTTCTGGAGGACTCTGGCATTGGACATTTTGCTTTTGAAATGGACGGTTTTTTCGAAGAAATCATATGCAAGCACAGTCTTTGTGGGTCCTGCTCTGATTTGACCTCCGATGAGAATCAGCTCATCTTCCTTGATTGAAATCATCAGTCCACATTCGATGCCGCGATGCAATTTGAATGTCAATAAGTCCCATTGATTTTTTTTGCCGTCGTACCTTTCTATTACCTTGCTACGCTTCAATGGGCCTGTGTACCCACCAAAAACATAGAGTCCACCTCGATAAATGCAAACAAACCCTGTGCATCTTGGCTTGTTCATGTTGGCTAAAACAAGCCAACATTTGTTTTTTTGATCAAATGCCTCGACATGGCTCAAAAGCGCCACATCATCAGAACCATAGGTCCTCCCACCCATAACGAACATCTTCTCTTCAAAAATTGTTGACATATGTGTGTATCTTGCTTGATTCATCAATGGCAAAGGAATGATATTCTTGGCTATCGGGTTATAAATGAAACTCTTCTTGGTGATCTCACTATAAGTTTTATTAATTCCCCCCGACAATACAATTTTATCAGGCGCTAGATATAGCGCAGAAGAATAGTTCCAAATTTCAAGACCCTGAGGGATCTCATTGGAAGTAAACTTCTCTGTATTGGAATCAAATGCCAATATACAATCTTCCTTCCGTTCATTTATCCCAAATAGATAACATATGGGCATTTCTGGAGATGTTAGAAATTTAGCTGATTTTTTGATAGTGGAATGAGGCACACTGGATGGGTCCAGACTCGGTTTGAAAAGAACAAAACGTTCAGAACGTGTTTCTTCAGAGAAGGTCTTTCCTTTCTTGAGAACAGAAATACTGCAACCCATAGTTTTGTGTAATTTTTACTTGTTGTAAGAAAAATACAATAATTTTTTATTTTAAGTGAAAACAAAATAAGGACGATCATTTTTTGTTCAAGTCACCTAAAAAAAAAACAATAAAAAGGGAATTTTTGTTAACGATTTCATATAACCGAAAAAAATTACAAGTCAAGAAAAACTCCCCTAACAAATATCCACAATATCATAAAATCCTGAATTTCTCAATCTTTATCACCTCGTCACAGATCGGGCATTTATGTCTCACATCCTTGCAATCCTTCATATGATAAGGCAGGCAACAACAACAACAATAAAACCCCAAACAACATAAGAGTCCCCCCATGATATGTGTACTTCTCCCCGTATGGAATGTAATCTCCGTAATAATGTTCTTCTTGCAAAAAATACAATAGGCTTCTAAAGGAGACCTGGAATCTGCCACTAAGGTGCCTGTTGTAGGGGACATATGGCCTTGTTCCACCTCTAAACTTTCAAATTTAGGAGGTTCTAAATCAGGATTTTTTGGGGTTATGTTGGAATTATCAGATTTTTTGAACAATTGTAGGTTGTCTATCCGAGTTTGGACCATCTCCTCATCGGGAGAGGTCTCGGAAAGAAGGGGTTCAGATGGTTTTGTAGCCATAAAATCGGATGATTTTCCCTGATTGTTTATTCTTTTTTTCTCTTAAATTAATTACATATTTTGACTCTAGTTCAGGATTTTTTATCCTAATTTAAAATTAATTATATGAACTCCGGAACCACGGTCCCATTCACGTTCTTCAGAACCGCAAAACTACCATTTTTAGGCCGATTTTGGCCATCTGCCCACATTCGTAACAATCCCGCAACTCCTTCTAAAGAGGCCCATTTCGAAAAATCTGCGTTTGGCATGCCTTTTCTATTTTCTGGTGTGTCCAAAGTCTCACTAAAATTGAATTTTAATTTTGAAATAATGCTAATTTTGTACGGCAAAATAGTAGCAACGGTCGCATCTTTAGGTAATTCTTCAAGTTCAGCCATATTTAAACATAATGAATGAGTGGCGGTCTTCGATAAGGCATATGCAAGCATGCCTGGAGATGGTTCTTTGAAAGGGACGGCTGCTCCAGTTAATAACAGAAGACCATTGTTATTGAGATATCTGGTGGCCAAATGAGCAGCTTACCAATATATATAAAAAAACTTAATATAGGTTTTTTTTACTTAAAACTGCTGTGTAGAGGTTTATCTTGCTCATTTTTTCCATTTGGCTGAAAATCTCAGGGGATTTTATCGAACCTCCACACCAACCTCCTGCCACACACATGATAGAATCGAATTTATCAGAGATTTTTGATATTTGTTGATAGATAGAGGGGAGAGAACTCGTGAAATCTGAGTTCTCATTCAAGAGAATGTTAAAATGCGAATCGGTGTTTTGTCGAAGATCTATCGAAAGGGTTTTCCAAGAGTCCTTAAAATTCTTTATCACTGCCTTTCCTAGAAAAAGAGGTTTTTTAAGGAAGAAAAAGAAAGAAAGAAAGAACCCAGATTTCCAGAGCCCCCGACGAGAAGAAGATATTTGGAGTTCATTGACAAGGAAAAAATTCAAATTCGCTTAAATTTTAGATTAAAACAAAAACTAAAGAAATTACGGTGATTTGAAAAAAAAATTGTTGATTTTAAGAAATTTCCTGATTTTTTACGCTTTCTCAAGTTCGCGTTTCCTTCGTTTCATTTCCCTAATTTCTTGAGCATATTTTCTTTCCAGCGTCTTTTCACATGTTAGTGTATGTAAAAATCTCCTATAGGCATTGAATAGAAACAGGTTCAATGTAGGAACCCCACAAAGCAACAATCTAACCATCCTATTTTTAACCACTTTTGGATCCAAATTTTGTTGTTTTAAGGCCTTGTAAAATTTGAAGCCATAGAATCCCACTGGAGCCAAAAAGACAAAAGACACACCTTCCAACATGAAGCATGTCTGGTAGAAATGAAAGTATTTAGCTTCATCCAGGCCTAATGAGGCAATATTTTGGTCATTTTGGCTGAGACGTAGGAGGTTTAGATGACGAAATAGCTCGGATTCACCCCCCAATTGCCAAAGGATGAGCCGTTCCTGAAGCTGGGACCAAAGAGAAGAAGGAGAAGCCATGGTTTTAAATGAGTGGTTTGGGGTTTAATAATTGATTTCTTACTATTTTACAAACAACAAATTATTTAAATTTAGATTTTTTTTTTCGGTTTAAGTCTGAGTGCCCAAAGTTCAAATTTTATTGGCCAGGCATTTTGTTCCCATTCGTCTTGTACCAGAGGGGAATGAGCTTATCCATTACTTCAGGTTGGGTTGAAATTTCCTCTAGAACAATATGTTTCTTTTAAAGACTATTCTAATAATTGTTCGAACCTGGGGTAAAATTAAATAGATCAGGTAAGGGGTTGTTATTAATCCTGCAGTTTTCACTCCTCAACTCATTAAAAAACGGGTGCAAAATAGCTTGCAAAGGTCTGAGTCTTTCCTTAGGCGGATACACGAGAACTTTGCTCACGAGGTCAATTGCCTGTAGGTCGACTTTCGGCTTAAAAACCTAAAAAAAATCCTTTATTTTTTCATAAAACTCTCATCATTCGAACTTTATTCCATGGATGTGCCTTGATCTGTGGGAACCTGAATTCATTATAACTGGGATTCATATGTTTAACTTGTTCGAAGGTCGGTGTGCCCAATATTTTAATGATTTCCACCAATTGGTCCACTGCAGATTCCCCTGGAAAAACCGGTTCTCCTAGTAATAGCTCCGCCACCACACATCCCGTGGACCATGTGTCAATATCATTACAATATTCCGTGGCTCCAAAGATCAATTCTGGTGCTCGGTAGTATCTGGAACAAATGTATGCCACATTGGGCTCTCCTTTAATTAACCTTTTGGCAGATCCGAAGTCACACAGCTTTAAAATATGGGATGTAGGGTCGATCAACATGTTTTGAGGCTTGATATCTCGGTGGCAGATTCCCACACCGTTTAAATAGGCAATGGCTCGGAACATTTGATAGGCGTACAACTTGACTAGAATGTTGGGGAGCATCTGTTTTTGTTTACGGTAGTTTTTGAGGATTTTTGAAAGAGTCTCGGGGATGTAATCCATAACTATGTTGAGAAAAACCTCATCTTGCTAGAAGAAAGTTTAAAAATAGCATGGGAAATGATTTACATTTTCGCCTGTGGTGTAAAATGCATGACGCAATCTCACAATATTCGGATGGTTGAGCTCCTTGATGATGAGCAGCTCACGGTTCTTGTATCTTTTATCTTGGAAGACCTTTTTGATGGCTACCTTTTCACCAGTTTCCGCAACTGTGGACTAGAATTTTGAGAAAATAAAGGAAAAATTTAGTTCTTTAAAGAAAATACTAGATAAACGACGCCAAATGTGCCATTGCCGATGATTTTATCAGCGTTATATGTGTAGGATTGCTATGAGAAAAAAGGGAAAATTGAAAAAAAAATGAGAAAATTGCGAGTTGTTACCTTTTTGTCGTTTAAAACTTGTGAGGAGGTCATGGACAATTTTTTGTTCTCAGGGTCTTTGAATTCCTCCTTCTTATCTGTCACATGCATTTTGGTGGCCCCATCGTTGGCCCCGTTGGAGTTTTCGCTTTTTCTCTGGTTCATATGCAGCACGGAAAAAAAAATGCTTTTAAAAATGTTCGCTTTTGTTTATGAGAAATTAAAATTTATTGTTTTTTCGGTTTCTATACAAACTTTTTCATTTCTAAAACATCTTATGGGTGCCCTTTTATATTCTTCCAAACAAACCAATCCTCTTGATAAAAATATGTTCCTCTCATTAAAACGTAATAGGTTAAAAGATATCTTCGATTGCATTGAAGTCATTGATGATCAATATGCAGCGGCTTCCTATTTGGCTTATGAAGAATTTGAAGATGTTTTTTCTTCTCTTTTGGGGGATTGTGAGCCCTTTTTCGAGAAATTGCATGAACTCACTAGCGATAAAGCCAAAGTAGTCGACATTTATGAGTCCCTATCAATTTTCGCCTTGTTTTGCGCCGATGAATTCGACCAAAAAACGGCTTTTATTTTCAAATTATTTGACTTCGATTCATCTGATACTTTGGAGCTTTCGGAACTTGTCCTCACTATACAGGCGGTCATTCGAGCCCTTTGCAAAATGGCTTCTTTGCCTCTCCCAACGATCTCTTTTCTCGAGAATTTATCGAAGACCTGCTTCTCAATGATTGATCTCGACCATAACAAACACATAGAATTTCATGAGTTTGGCAAATGGGTTCGTGAGAATTCTGATTTCCAGGATTTCCTCTTGAAATATTCAGGCATTCAAACCATAGAAAACGCCAGGAGGCATTTCAGAGAATTTATGATCCATTATGAGGCGGTTTATGATTCCAGGATGAAAGTGAATAAAGAATGCATTTTCAAGGATTTGAAGGAAGCAATGGAAAATGAAATGAAGGACATCAACCCTGAGTATCTGGAGTTCTTATGGGATGTGATCATTAGTTCATCGAAGGAATATCAGGAGAAAAAGAAACAAGTGAACATCGGATTCAAACGATCTTTATCTCATGAGGTGACTTTCAATGACGTGAAAATCACCAAAGATGTTTTTATGGAGATTATGAAGGCATGGGCTGTTTTTTCAGCCACTGATATAAACAACTTCAACTACCTGAGCATCAATGAATTAAAGATATTATTTTGGCTGTTTGAGGGTGATGAGCCGAATGAGTTCCGTCTGAAGAGAGAATTGATTGAAATGGATAAAGATAGGACTGAGACTATAGATCGTATGGAATGGATGCAACATTTATGTGTAGAAGATTCGAAAACAGGTCATCAGATCTTCAGATCGAGTCTAAAGAAGATGTTCGATCAATATGATGTGGATAAATCAGGGACATTGACTGTTTTAGAAGTGAGGAATATGCTCAAGGATAGTTTTTCATCGTATTTAGGTAAAGTGCAGAATGAGGAAAGCAGATTCAATATGATGATGATGATCGATCAATTGGCTTTTGAAATAATGGATGAATTGAACCAGGATGCGGATTATAGCTTGAGCTGGGATGAGTTCAAGTTGTTTATGGATAAATGCATGGATAAACAGGAAAAACTAAGGAAATTCCTTGAGACCAATTTAATTTAAAATATCAAGAAAATATTGATAATTATAAATTATCTGAGTTTTTCTGCTTTAAGGTGGACAATTCAATGACAAAAAAGCGAATTATACTTTTTCTTATTAATTTAGACATCCAAAAAACTCAAAAATTGAAAAAAAATTCATAAATTAATATAAGATCGAGTGTCTTCTTAATTCCACTCCTCCTGAATTCTTCTCTATCAACACTTGTCCTTCCGAATCAAAATCTCTGGGTAGCATACGTATAGAGGCCAGACAGCTCATCAAAGCTAAAAATATCTGCAGGAGCAACATTAAAAGTAATGTGATATAAAGATAAAATATGCCATCAAGTGTAGTTACACAGATGCTATTCCCAACTTTCAACATTCCTTCATTTACAAAACTGCAATTCAAGCTTTTGCTTAAACCATTGGTCTCTGGATTGCTTGTGACCTCCAACAAAGTGTCAAAACTTTTAAAATCGGACTTGGTGGCATTATAAATTGTTTCAATCTCATTATCTAAATATTCTAATTTCTCTTTGTAAGTCTCCAGACTAGTAAGCATATCTAACGCCAACGCCTGTGTCTGCTCCTTATATATATATAAATTATTATAATATTCAATGATGGCATTTTGAACTGAATGAAATGTTGTGATGTTTGTGCTGCATTCGTTAAAAGCAGAGTCAGTGTATCGCAATGTAGCAAACATCTGTGTGGTTTCATTAAGAGAAATGCAAATAGTCTGCCCAAAATCCACATTCGTTTCCTCTCCACTGATATATTGCTCATCGTAAAGACATTGATCCTCATTGAAAACATATTCATCGGCGGTCACTTCACATAATCCATACGTGGTTTGATAACTTCCAACACTATCATAATTCGACCAAAGGTTGAGAGTTTGCATCACAGCAATCGGATGGTCTTCATCACTACCAGTGAATTTACCCGCCATATATTCATAATTAGTATAATAATCTGTTATTTTTGATATATCAGCATCTAAATATTTAGTTGAAAGTGTGGTATTGGTGAGATTTGTGACAGTTTCATATAATTGATCTGATAATGTCAACACAGAACCAAAAGGGTAATAAAAAGCTAGATTATGAGAGGTATTGAAGATGCAAAAATTCATGGTTTGCGACAAAGAAGAATTCAAATTCAACTCTGTAGAAATCTCATCAAATACCTCAGTATCTGTGAATGTGGATGTGTAAATCTCACAGCCCCAAACAGTCAGTCCCGAATAAAAAAACCCGAAGGTCAAGACCACCACCATCAAGAAGATCATCACACAATTTAAAATCCAAGCGCAATGCAAACAAAAATTACACAAGCGCCATTTGCAAAACCCAACCATAAGAAAACCCCAAAAGCCCAGAATCATCGGAAAGACATTTAACGAGAGGACAACTACCATTGCATTGAAGAATTTCTCCATATTAGTATCAAAACTTGAAGCTGTATGAGCTAAATCTCCGAACCCCTCCCCAAATAGTTCACCCATGACTTCAAAGTCATCTTCTCTAGAAACAAGAACATCGGAAAAGTTTTGGCTTTGGTTCACGAGAGAAATCGAATCTTCCAAAGCTGTTTCCAATAAATTAAGGAAAATCTTCCTCATTTCAAGCTCAAGTCTTAAATAATAAAGAGAGGTTCCTGAGACTTTAGATGGACCCCAATTGGATAGAAAAGTAGATGAAATATTAGCGTTCTCTTGGTTGGTTAGAGGGTTCGGATTATATAAGGTTCTATTATCATAAACGCTGAGATTCGTTTCGAATTCTTGCAGAATTTTATCATAGGAATTCATGGCATAACTTGTATTATATGTGGTACTATGGTTTAATGAAGGATCATTTGAGATTTTTAATAAAATTTCTGAAGCATTGGATAATTTGGATATTGTGTCAAATGTGCCAAGCCATTGAGTGTCTGTTGGATAGGGGGTATAGACCTCGAGAGCTAAGTTAAACAAGAAACATTTCGATTGGGAAAAACCTAAGAAAATGTCATTGTTAAGAATCATGAGTACTATTGCAAAACCCATCATTAAGCCTGAAATCAAAATACAAGAAAACAAGCCACATTTTTCACTAGCAGACCCTGAGTTGGAATTCAAATCTATCATGCAACATCGAGCGAAAAGTCGGTATTTTTTAATGCAGAAAACTTGACAAGAGAACAAAAAAAACAAAATCAACAGGAAACCCAACACAAATGAAAGCACATACACCGTCCATGAAACTAGGTTTAAAAGAGAAATATCAGGAACATTTGAAATGTTGAAATCTGAAAGGTATTCAATTTTATAATCGACGGTAAAATCGCCTAGATAAAAAAAGTTCGACGCTGTTATTGCCATTTGAGTCATTGTCGAAGGCCAATTCTCATCGTTGGTCTCATTCGCAGTTTGCATCGCTTCACAATCAGAAACAGTCCATAGATTTTGGAATAAATCCAAGTAATGACTCGAGATGTTGAGTGAGGCATCTAAATGGTGAGGGGATGAGGATAAAATTTGGAAATGTGGGGGGATTTCTGAATGTTTTGAGACATTTTGGGAAATCTGAGAAAAAAACATGAGAAATATTATGAGGAGAGACATTTGGATTTTGTGGATTTCCGTGTTTTTTTATAAAAAAAAATTCAAATTTTTAAAGGAAAAAAGTAAAAATATGTAAAATTATTTTTAGTTTCTTCAGCAATTATAATCAAATTAAAAAAATTTCTTTAATTGGGAAAAGATTATTAAATTTCTTTATGAACTAAATAGCGATTTTTCTATACAACATGAATATATATTCTTCCTTAAAAGTTTTTTTTATAACCATCTCTTCTCATCCATATTTTCAAAA
>Ga0302140_10007554_pt1 | contig 13603 bp, 9 predicted proteins | sample I_Bog_E1_1_FD_202095 | JGI IMG/M metagenome (GOLD analysis project Ga0302140, IMG submission 202095) | Peat permafrost microbial communities from Stordalen Mire near Abisko, Sweden - I_Bog_E1_1 | ecosystem: Environmental > Terrestrial > Soil > Wetlands > Peat | place: Sweden: Abisko, Stordalen...
GAAATATAAACACGTTTTATATGGGGGAACTGCTTGCGGACCCCAACTGTTTCAGCGTTTTAAAAAATAAATTTATCGTGATCGGTGATTTTGTGAACGACCTGCACATGACCTGCCTTGGCCGCATGCCAGGTTCGCTGATATTATGGAACAGCTATTTAACACTGTATAATAACCACGTTACCATATCCGTTAAATGGCTGCTAATGCTGGTTATTTTTTATTTTTTGATCAGTTATTGGATCATTGTCCATCCGGACAAAAAACTAAACGAGATACATAAAAAAATAAGGGTGCCTTTTTTAAGTAAATTCCTGATCAATTATATCTCATTTATCGGCATGCTGGTTTTAGTCAATGTTTTCTCCTACTTTTATTTTGGCACGTTTGTAAGTCTTTTTTATATTGCTACGTATCTTACTTTTATCCAGTTAGTGATTGAAAAGTACCCTGAATGGAAGAAAAATTTGTACGAGTATATTGTAAGTTTGTAATGATGGGCGTTACGAAAAAAGCCGTGGCTTTATTGTGTGTACTGTTTATCGCCAATACCTTATTTGGGCAATCGTATATCATTACCTATATAAAGGGACCGGTTTATCACAATAGCACGCTGTTAAAGCTGCACGATAGGTTGGATGGCGCAAGCGACCTTACCAGCAGCGATAAGACGGCGGAAATAGCGCTTTTCAATGCAGAAAAAGGCAAATTCAGGTTGAGTTTTGTAAACAGCAAACCTGTATCGAAAGGGGCCGCGGCCAAAAACTCGGAGTTATATCAATTGATGGTCGCTAATTATTTGTTGACGTACACAACTGAAAAAACGCTAACCTCAAGGGGTGATTTTGATCTGCGGAATTTTTTTGGCGACAAAGGCGACAAACTGCTGCTTGAAGGGGAATTGCTACCCATCAAATCGCAAGGTGTGAAAAACAACCCAGCCGACAAATATTTTATTTGTACACTTAACGGGAAAGATACCGTTTGCAATTTGATCCGAAGGAATAACGGTTATTTGATTTTTGACGGACAATTGTTTGGAAGATCGGCCGCCCCAAACAGCCTGGACGGTAAAGCAGTTACCTGCTTTATAAAGCGCGGATATGCACTGAATGGAAAATATATAGAAGAAACTTTTTCCGGCCCGGCAAATGTGACTTACCTGACCAGGGAATATTTACAGGACCTGGCGAAAACCTTTGAAGAGGGGCTTACAACATACTATGCCGGCGATAAGAAAAAAATGATAACGGATATTGAAAGCCAGTTAAGTTATTATTACGGTGATGGCTTTGCACCGGCTACTGAACAAGTATTAACCGACATTGTAAATTGATAAATTGGAAGCGGCAAAGCAATATTTTATCGGGAACGATATGAAAACCTGGTGGCTGCTTCTACTACTTTTAATCTTCATTACACCACCGTTTGCAGCCGGCGCACAAACCAAGCGGGCACTGATATTTGCCATCGGTAATTATCCCGAAGACAGCGGCTGGCCGGCCATATCAAGCTTACGGGATGACTCCATCGTTGTTAAAGCGCTGCGCGACCAGCAATTCAGCGACATTAAAGTGGTACAGGATGGCGGTGCTACGATTGCAGGCATCAAAAATTCGCTAAATGAGTTGATTAGCCGCGCCGAACCCGGCGATGTTGTGGTGGTCCACTTCTCGTCACATGGCGAGCAGGTAGAAGACCTGGACGGCAATAAACCCGACGGCCTTGAAGAAAGTATTGCAAGCTATGAAGCCAAACAACCCCCTTATGGCACGGAGCCAACCCAGGAGGAAATTTTAAAGCTCCGGAAAGGCTATTTCCTCGAAAATACTTTCGGTACCTACGTTGATAAACTGCGCGAAAAACTTGGCAAAAACGGCGACGTGGTTGTTTTCCTCGACCTTTGTTATGCGGGCACAGGTACCCGCGGTACGGCCAAAGTTAGGGGCGGAAAAGCGCCGCTTGTTTCGCGAGGGTTTTATTCACGCAAGCACACCGCGACAGGCAGCAATAAGCAAGTTATACCGCTAACCGACCAAAGCAACATGGCGCCCTACGTGGTTATTGGGGCTGCAAGGGCAAATGAACCTGACAATGAAACTTTTGACGACACCAGGCATGGCATAGGCCCGTTAAGCTACGCCATCAGTAAAGTTTTCGCCGGCCTGGGGCCTGAAATGACCTATCGGGCGCTATTTGCAAGGATACAGTCGGTGATGAACGCAAAATTGCCCGGGCAGCATCCGGTACTTTCGGGCAACGGGCAGGACAGGAAGTTATTCGGCGGTAATTTTATTGCGCAAAAACCCTACATAGTGATCAATACAATCAACGGCAATGAAGCGACACTGTCCGGGGGCGAATTTGTTGGGCTTGCCGAGGGCGCCAGGATTGCCGTATACCCGGCTGGTACCAACAACCCTGCCGAAACCAAGCCGCTGGCAACGGGCACGGTAACGAAAGCTACTTTATATGATGCGACGGCCCATCTGGACGCCGATCCCGGATTAAAACAAGCAGCACTGGGATGGGTATTTGTAACGCAGCAAGTTTTTAAGACAGGGGTATTGAACGTTGACATCGCGGACAATATTTCAGGCCTTGCGGCGCGGGGGCAGGCGGCCAGCGGTTTTTCACTGGCCGAAGTCGCCAGGATTCAAAAGGCAATAAGGAGTTTGCCGGGGGTTAAGCTCAGCGCCAGGCCCGACTTGAATATCGCCCGCGGAAAAGGGACGGTTGTTGACTCGCTCATCGTCAGTTCAACAGGCGTAACGTTCGATACGATAGCCAATGCCAGTAAAGATACGGCCCGTTTAAAAAGCAAGATCAAAGCGTATATCCGCTATTGTTTTTTAAGGGACTTGAACGTGAGCGACCACGAGGCTGATCTTGAAGTAAAGCTTTTGCCGGTGGTGAATGGAAGTCCCGACACAAGCTATATTGAACGGAATGACACCAGCTTTAACGCAGGCGACAAGATGGTGATATGGGTAAATAACAAAAGCGCTAAAAATTTATATGTAAACATACTGGATATGCAGCCCGACGGTACCATTAACGCGATATTGCCCAACAACAGCGAACGTATTTTTGCGGATGACCTGCTGGTGCCCGCCGGCTCATCGTTTACGTTTAAAAACTATACCATCACACTGGCGCCTCCATACGGCAAGGAAATATTTAAAGTATTTGCGTCGCCCGACAGGATCGACCTGGAAAGCATTGCCAACTCAAACGGCGCGGGCAGAAGAGGAAACCTGAAGCCTTTTGAGGCCCTGCTACAGCAATCTTTCAGTTCGCGCAGCGCGATGGATCAAACCATCGGAACCGCTGACGGCTCCAGCTATAATTTGTACTTCGATATCAGGCCAAAACCATAGCACGATTATTTTCCGTTACCCGGGAAGTACTGTTTCATTAATCTACTGAATGCATCAAGTTTCCGCAGGTTCGCAATGTTGGGGTCAGTTGTAAGCGTTTTGTAGTCCTTAAATCCTTTTTGCAGCGCCATCTCCAGATATTTTATTCCCATATCCGTATCATTTGCCAGCGAGAAACCGCAAGCCACATTGTAATAAACGGCAGGATCATTCGGGTAAAACTTGACCGCCTTTTGCAGGTAGATCAACCCGTTTTTATAATCCTTGCTATAAACATAGGCAAACCCAATATCCTGGAAATGATAGTTGATCGTACTGTCCAGACTAATGGCTTTGTCATAATAGTAGATCTCTTTGCCGTAATCTTTAACTTCCCGGTAAACGTTCGCTATTTTAGTGTATACCAGTGGACTGGCCGGATTGCGTTTTAAGGCCGTTTGGTAATATACCAACGCCTTGTCGTATGCCTTTTTATTCAGGTAAATATCTCCGAGGTTTAAATACGGCAAGGCGTGCGAAGAATCAGCCTCAATAGACTTCTGATAATAAATAGCGGCCATATCCGGCTTATTCAATTGGTCATAATCCGATCCCAGGTCGTTGTAAGAGCGTGCGTCAGTCGGCGCAAGCTCGACGGCTTTTTTATGATAAACAATTGCCGTATCGTACGAATTTATAAAATAATAAACGTTGCCCAGTGCATTGTACAACAGCGCGTTCCCTTTGTCAAGGCTGATGGCCTTTTTGTAATTAATTATGGCTTTATCGTATTGTTTAAGGCTGGTATAAATGTTGCCCAGGTTTTTGTAAGCGTTTGAATAGGTGCTATCCAGGGCGACGGCTTTTTGATAGTCAACTATCGCTTTTGCAAATTCCTTTTTAATATAAAAGCATGCACCAAGGTTATTGTAGGCTATGGCAAAAGTGGTATCCAGCTCAATGGCCTTTTGATAATTAATGATCGCATGGCCCACATCCTGCTGGTAAAAATACGTATTGCCCAGGTTATTGAATAAATCTGCATTGTTGGGCCCCAGGGTTATTGCACGCTGATAATTCAGTATCGCTTTATCATAAGTTTCCTGTTCATAGTAGATATCCGCCAGGCTGCTGTAAGCAGCGGACGAGGCCGTATCAAGCTGTATGGCTTTTTGGGCGTATTTGAAGGCTTGACCAACTCCTTTTGCGCCCAGGTTGTTATAAAACTCGCTAAGGGTTATATAATTGCTGATGTCTAAGCTATCTGTCGACAGCGCTTTTTGATAAGCGGACTCAGCCTTTAAAGTATCTCCTAATTCAAAATAATCATTGCCTAAAGCACGGTAAAGCGAGGGATCGGCAGCGTTTTTGCCAATGCCCATTTTTAAATAATAAACGCTGCTGTCTGTAAGGTTTACTTTATTGAATAAACCCGCGACCACGTAATAACCATGCGTGAAGGCCGGATCGTATGCAATAGCTTTTTTAAGGTACTTTTCTGATAATTTAAAATAAGGATCGTCAACAGAATTGCGCACCATGGTTTTCGCGCTTAAAAAGCCCATATTGCTGTTGGCATATTTATCACAGGGGTTGATCGACAACCCTTTTAAAAAATATCTTTTTGCAGAATCCAGCTTTCTTTGGCCCGTATACAAAACGCCGATGTTTTGGTAGGCCACGTCGTCCAGGCTGTCCAATCGCACCGCTGCGGTATAATGTTTGATCGCCAAGTCAAACTTGCCCTTTTCGCTGTAAAAATTTGCCAGTTCATTCTCGGGTTCGGCCCATTTTGGTGCGAGCTGTATCGCCTTTTTGATATAGAACTCGCAGGAATCGTTCTTCAGGTCGTACAACAAATGGCCCAGCATCAGGTAGTTGTAAGCCGCCGTGGTATCCTTTTTTATCGCCTTTTTTATCAGGGCAACACCCTGTTCTCTTATCGAAACGTTGTTAACCTGTTCATTTGCAGCAGCCTGCAGGAAATATAATTTGGGGTACAATGGGTTCAATATTTCAGGTTGATCGCTCAACAGGCTAACCGCTTTTTCCATCATTCCCGCAGCCTGATCAAATCCGGTGATGGATACTGTCTTCATTCGGCCAATCTGCTCTGCTATACCGGCGGGCACATTTTTTATTTCAGCTTTATTCGCCGTTCCGCCGCTGTTATTTGCAAATTCATCTTCCATGCGCTGGATATGAACGATGCCTTTTCCACTTAAAAACAAGTTTATTTTTTCCTGTCCAAAATTGATAAATGCGGTAGCCAATGAATATTTTGCATCTTCTGTGATCGGGTGAGAAGGCCATTTTTGTTTCATTTTACCATATAAGTCCTCAGCGGAATTTCGCCCTAACAGGTTCTGCGATTTAATGGCGGCAATAAATTTATTATCCAGCGCCGTTAAACCGGTATCGAGCGGGCCGCCGCCTGCGACAGATCTTTGCCCGCCGCTTTTACTTAACACTTTGGCCATAATGTCGCCATTGGTTTGCTGCGTCATGCTTTCTGCGAGTTTCCAATTGTGGTAAGTGCCGCTGTCAATATTTGCCACCGTTTTTGTAGACTCATCGGGCGAAAGAAAGACAGGTATCTGGACGGCATTGAATATTTTATTTGCGTCGACACGCACCTTGGTCCCAACGTAGCCCGAGATTTCAGCAAGCGACACCTTGCCGTCATTATCGCCGTTATTACTTTCCTGATCCGCCTCTCCGCTCAAACCGGCCACAAGGTACCATGTAAATAGTCCGTGTCCGTTCCCGATTTTCGGGCTTTCAATTGCTACCTGCCCTGCTCCGGTAGATAGCATTATAATGTCGCCCGGAAGTTGCGAAGCCGTAGATTGCAGGGATTTGGCAAAAGTGAGCGGGCCCTGCTCACCACCAGGCAGGGAAATGGTTCTGCAGGCGTCTACAATAAGCACTATTTCAACTTTTTGGTCAGTCAGCGGCTTTACAAAAAAATTCAGGACGTTACTCATTGGAATACTGCCTGTAGCCATATAGTTGTGCTCATCGTTAACAGGCGTGCAATCATACGGCAGTAAGAAGTATTCGTATTGATTCATTGCGTCGCCATGACCCGAAAAGTAGATATACAACCGGTCTCCTTCCTTCAGATGCTTGCTATTGAGCCATGAAAACGCATAAGTGCTGAAATCGGCCGCTTTTGCATTTTCGTTTATTCTGAAGCAAATATTTTCTGGCTTGGTATTGCCTCCACCGGGAGTTTCCAAAAAATCGCGGAACAATTCTGCGTCTTTGTCAGCATATTTCAAAGGCGGAAGGCCGGGATAACTTGATATGCCGAAAATAATGGCATAGGTTTCGCCTGTCACCGGTTTTTGTACGCTTGTATTGGTAATTTTGCCGCCCCGGGTTTGAGAAAAAGCGCTTAGAAGGCTTAAGCAAAATAGGGCTAAAAGCAGCGAAAACCTTGCTTCGACACTATTTCCCGGGTAAAATTTCCTTTCCATACTATACACCAAATATTGTGCGGTATACTCCAGCGGTGTTAAATATAATTAGTTGAAGATAATTATTTTGCGCGAATTTATTTTTTATCGAACCGCCGATTACTATATGTTCGCTCTTTGCATTTGATATTTTTTTGTAATTTACGATGTTATATGAAAATAATATTCTTCTTATTTGAACAAGACAATAAATCCTGATTTTATGCATAAGCCATATCCTTTTCTCCTTTTCGCATTAGGGTTGCTTTTATTTAACTCCGGCTGTATCGGCTCAAAACTCGGCTCCGCCAAACAAAATGAAAAAGTGGTAATGACGGCCCCTCCCAAACGTGATGTGATCAACTTTACTTTATTAAAAAAGCAGCAGGAACAACCGCTTACCCTGGCCAGCCGGGGGGCCAGCGTACAACGGGGTGCTGAAACCGCCTTCGCCGGGAGTCTGGTTTCGCTTGGTGTATCGGCAGTAAAACAGGTGATCGACAAAGAACATAAGAAATATACGGCCCAATGGAAACAAGGGCTCAACGACCTGTATTTTTATGACCAGCCCTCGGTGGAAGGTCCTTTTGACCCAACCGGCATGCAATTTAACGGCTTTAGCATTACCCGGAGCTTTTTAGACCATGACAATAAGATACAAACAGCCATCACAGCCGACTTTGAAGTAGATAAGGACTCCGTGCCAAGCAATGAAATTATCAATGACGCCATTTTCAGGCTGAAGCTTAAAAACATCAAAGTAAATTTTTCAAAAGCAAAAGTGCCGCTTGGCCGCGACACGGTAAATATTGATTTCAATATCATTTTTACCACATCGTTTATTAGCAGGGACGGTCAAATGTTCAGGGACCAGGTGCTGGGCAGTTTTATGCTGCGTTTAAGAAAAGCACCGCTGGACAGTACATCCGTTGGTTATAAAGAATATTACGACAAACTGAAAAATAAAAGGCTGGATGGGAAATGCTTTATCGTGCCACGTTCCTATGGGCATTATAAAACGGCCGACGAACGCATCATTTCCATGTATAACCAGGGCATGTTTTCCATCGCTGTTGATGTAACCGAGTGCTCAAAAGACAGTTTTGTAAATGAAATGTTGATCAATACGGCAAGTTCAGGCACCGATTTTATTCAGAGCGAGTTGATGAACGCTATTGGCAAGAAACTGGGAGGAAACTGACAAAAGGGACTATTAAAACTGATCTTTAATAGGCCCACCCACCCTAATTCCTCTTTCGAGCGCATGCTTTACGTTCTTCGGCAAATATCCGTCGACGGTTTGCATTCGCTCGATCACCGAAGGATCAATACACTCATTAAAACCGGTTTTCTGACCAATTTTTCGCAAAATGTAAGGATTGAATTTATGAATGAACGTCATGGAATCATGCTGTTTACCTTTGGGATCAGGTGCCAGGAAAATGGGGAAATTTTGGTTGGTAACCGCCATGCCCATATCGATAACCAGGCCGGCCTGTTTTGCTCTTTCGATCATCCACAGCAACGAAAGGTCGCTTAGCTGTTCTTCGTGATAGCCGCCGCCAACATTGCAATGCACGCCGGCAAACCAGCGCTGCTCCACAAACTGCTCGACATTGTTTTCGATAGCATGTTTGCTTTGCCGCCAAAGGTTTACATCAAATAAACCACGGTGTTCATCAATGGCCATTGCCTGGCAGGCATGTTTAACGATGCTGCTTAAGGTAAGGTCGTGAAATTTGTACATTTTCCGGTTCCACATCCTGAATTTTGTATGCGGTATACCCAGCGCACCGACGGTATCCCATACCCCTAAAAACTTTATTCCCATTTCAGGATAGCTGTTCTTATTAATAAACTGCTGCGAACGCTGTCCCCCTGCCCTGCTTTCGTGTGACCGGTCGCGGTAGAAATTATAAGCCTCCTGGATCAGGGTCAGGTCCTGGTTTTTAAGAATGCCGCATCTTCGTATCATTCCCGCCAGGCTGCGAACGGTGTAGGCGCCGCGGCTAAAACCCATCAGGTATAGTTCATCGCCCGGTTCATAGTTCCATACTATAAATTTATAGGCATTTACGATGTTATCCGAAAGGCCAATCCCCGTAGCCCCATTAATTGCCCGGGTAATTGCAGTGCCCAAAGCGCCCACCCCATTGTCGTAATGCTTTATTTGTTTAATATCCCCATCGCTTTTTGCAATTACAGCAAATATCTTTTGAACGTTCGATCGTACAACAAAGCCATCCTCAATGTTGCCCGGTTTGTTCCAGGTGCCGTCGCTGCAGATGACGATTCGTTTCATTTTGTATAATCTCTCTAAATATAGACCGGGGAAATCAAATTTCAAAATGCAGCGCAGCGATCAGTCTTTGGGCATGCTATCCAGGGGGCTTCCGTCGCCGGGGGTTTTTTATTTATGTACAGCGGCCGGTATTTGAGCGCCGGGTTTCCTTTTCAAAATAGCTGCGGCAATAACCGCGATCACCAAATGCTTATTCTGAATGTCATATTTCAATTACATAACATCTGTTACTCCTTATTTTTAAAAATTTGATAATCCGGCAAAACGAGTGATACGCCGCTTCCGCGTTTTTGTCCGTACGGTTTTGTCCAACTGAGTAGTCGCTTGCCGGTATAGAAAATACCGTTACAACTCCTTGGAGTGATAAGGCAATTATAGGTTTTACTTTACAAGGATTTAGCTAAAACATTCTGCAAACAAGCGATACGATGTTAGCCTTGCGGTTTGATCATAAATATGAGAGGTCGCCATCACTTCGTTAACACCGGTTGTACCGGTAAAATCAGATAGCGTCGCTTTGATCTTTTCCTGGCTGCCGATAAAGGCATAAGCCAGCATCTGCATCACCGCTTCTTCTTCAAAAATCGTCCAAACGCCGTCCATGCTTTTTATGGGCGGCTGCATGGGTCGTCGTTTACCGGTGATGATGCCCATAAACAGCTGTTTAAGCGAGGTTGACAGGTATTCCGCCTCGTCATCCGTCTCCGCAGCAACCACGTTTACACAGGCCATTACGTAAGGCTCCTGCAAATGCGCCGATGGCCGGAAATTTTCCCGGTAGATTTCTATCGCTTCGCGGAAGTGCGCAGGCGCAAAATGACTGGCAAATGCATAAGGCAGGCCTTTGGCCGCGGCAAGTGTGGCGCTGTCGGTGCTGGAGCCGAGTATCCAAATGGGGATGTCCAAACCCTCGCCCGGGATGGCCCTAACCGCCGCGCCGGCATTTGCTGCCGAGAAATATTTTTGCAGTGTCTCCACATCCCCCGGGAAATAAAATGCGGCATTCATGTTCTCGCCGCGGATGGCCCTTGCAGTAACCTGGTCGGTGCCGGGGGCGCGGCCAAGGCCGAGGTCGATCCTGCCGGGGTATAAGGTAGCCAGCGTACCGAATTGTTCCGCCACAACAAGTGGCGAATGATTGGGCAGCATCACCCCGCCCGAGCCTACGCGGATAGTATGGGTATTGCCTGCAATATATCCAATAAGCACCGAAGGCGCCGAACTGGCCACGCTTACCATGCTGTGGTGCTCCGCAAACCAGTAGCGCGTATAACCCAGCTGTTCGGCCTGCCGGGCGTTGGCCAGGCTGTTATGATAAGTATCTGCTATGCTCCTGTCCGCGGCAATGGTAGCCAGGTCGAGGACGGAATAAGAAATGTCTTTTAAAGAATTAGAACGCATGCCCCAAATTTACCACTTAGGAAAAGAAAGGATTGACCTGCAGGGAAGATATGACGCTGGTGAAACAAAGCACACCCATTGTTAACATGGCGTGACAACCCCCGCCAGGGCGGAAAAACAGCGCATTATTCATCAACAATTGGGATATGCCTGATTTTGTTTTCGCTTATCTCCCTCATTATTCCATTAAATCTAAGCGGGGTTCCGGTTTTGCTTTTTATTAAAAACTTTATCGGGAATCCCGGCGCAATCGGCCTGACCAGGTCAAAAAAGATCCCGTTGCTCTTATAATTTTCGCCCACCTCCACATCCTTTACAAAAACCTGCTGTATCAGCACATTATTAGTGCAATTACCTTCAATTTCGTGCTCATCATGCTGCATTAATACAATATATTTCGATATCGGCTCTACAAAAGTTTCCGCCCTCACCTCCAGGAACAATTCATTGTTGATGGATTTCGACAAGATTTTATACCCGCGCACGTTTTCATAGGTCTGTTCAACCAGTTTCAACGTAGTTTTTTTATTAATAACATCAATCATTTGCCTTAAACCGTATTCAGTACCGGCGGCAAACATATCGATATATAAAGTTTGCAGCAGGACGGCCGGCATTAAACAATCGTCCAGCTTTACCGGGATTATTTGCGCCTGGTTATTGGTAGCCGCATAAACAGCATTTTGCCAATCCAATTTTAGCAAATCGCTTGTCAGGCCGTTTTTTGAAACGAAAAAGAAGAAAAATTCGCATTTTGCCAATACCTCGTCTTTTTTGCCTGCTATGCCCTCGCAGGGTTGGTTGGTCCATCCATCATAAAACACTTTTTGGTTTCCATAAACTTCCGAAAGCTTTATGGCAAGGGGTTCAACTGTAGTTCTGTCGCGGATGTTAAGGCTCAAGAATATCATTATGTTTGATTTGTTGTAATGCCAACGTGCCGATTGACGGATTGTTTAAATTTTAATAAAACGCAGATTAACCGTTGGGCACAATAGTCGTCTAGAATATCTTCGGGATGAATATATTCAACACCTCCACCAGGATGAGGATGATGATCACCCATTCCAGCCTGAAACTGGTTCGGTATTGCAGCAGGTCCCTGAAAAGCTCGTAATTATCCTTGATGATACCCAGGCTCTCCTGGATATTCCGGAACCTTTCGCGCAGATCGAAGGTGCGGTTGAGGTCGTTGTGTATCTTGTTTAAGTTCTCGTCCTCCCATGTTTCCGGCGGCGCATCAAAAATATACAGGTTTTCGGCGATGCGGTTTTTCAGCAAAAGTGTTTTGCCTATGTATTTTTTAAGGTTTATGCCCGATATGTTCAGGCTGCCCTTTTCTTCCAGCATCTGGGTGTGGTAATTGGTTTCCTGCAGCAGCTTGGTGGTTTGCTCCTCGTAATAATCAAGGGCGACGGATTGCGAAACATTCAGCATGACCAGCCGCAGCACCTCGACATCCGCCCCCATGATCTCGATAGAATTAAAGCCTATTTTATTGCGGGCAGCGTTGGTTAGTATTTTAAATTCTTCCTCCAAACTCTCGTCGAATTTATTGCGGCAATAGGCGTATATCAGCCTTAAAAATTCAGAGATCGGCACGGCGTCGTAATTTAAAAAACAAACTACGCCATATTTAAACACGTAAAGGTAGCGGCCTTCGCCGGTAATATAAAACAACTCATCGGTATCACCAAAATACAATTCAGCCTTAAATAAGGCACGGAAGGCTTTTATATCAATGGTATCGGCTATTTGGTACGATAAAACTTGCACTAACATATTATAATATTTAGCATACTATAAAGGTACGCAAATAGTCGGCGAAAACCGCGCTGATGCGGTATATCAAGGTTTTCCATCGCACTCGCCCTGGCTGGTGTTCGGAAGTGTAGTGACCGGCACGCTCCGGTGCAATAAAGAACTGCCCGCCTGGTCACGTTGCTGATGCTCTTCGGGTCGTTTTAAAAACACCGGCGACTTCGCTGAACGATGTCCGTTTTCTACAGGTTACCGCTGTGTGTCATTTTTATCGGGACGGGCTCTTTTATTGAGCATTTGAATGGCTGTGCAGGTGCCCAGGTCAGGATTAGCCCAGGCTGAAAGTGTCCACACTACTTTTTTGCCAGGCGTTACCTCGAATGCTTGCACAGAACCTGCCCAATCGGCAATATTATGGTCGCCGCCCACCCAATTGCAAATTAGGGTGTTCCCATTGGCCAGGCGGTTCGCTGTTTGCGTGTTATACAGTTTAAAGGGTACGTCGGCCTGGGTCAGCTCCCACACGGTTTTACCGGATGGGTCTACCTCGCGCGTATACCCGGCCCCATCGCCGCAAAAAAGCACATTGCCATTATCTAACTTCATAGCCGACCAGGGCGATTTAGCGTCAACCGACCAAAGCTCTTTCCCGTCCAGGTCGAATTCCTTTACCTTGCCTTCCTTCATCAGGCCCACCATGATGGTCTTGTCTTTAGTCCAGCGGACATGGCGGAATTGTCCGTGGGTATTGGTGGAAATGGTTGGAATAATAATCTCTTTGAGCGTTTGCCCTGTAGCGGTATTGATAATTAACACTTTGGCCGGGTTGCCGTTCAATACCATCAGCACGCTGTCTTTCCCGATAGGCTCGCAGGAATGGGTTTCAGTTCCCTTAGGGCAATCAAACTTCCAAATGATTTTTTTATCCGGCGTGATGATCCCGGCGCCGGACATTTCCGCATAAACGATATTTCCGTTGGGCAGCATGGTTACATCATCATATTCCTGTATAACACCAGCAGACGGGCGAAGGGAAATCGTGTTCTGCCAGATCAGCTTGCCATTCCTGACTACAGACATCTTCTGCGAGTCCGGATGGCGGGTATCCCATTCGCCCACCATGATAAAGGATTTACCCTTAAGCCCATTGTCTTTCATACTTTGATAAGTTTGTGCGGAAAGGTTTTTTCCGAACAGCAACAGCGCCGCAATCAGCAGGCTAAGTTTCAAGGCTAATTTTCTCATATTGATTATGCTATCGTTTTGGTTTTGCTTGTGGTCGGTGTTTTCGCTGCACCACAAAGATAGGCGAGGGACTG
>Ga0302140_10007555_pt1 | contig 13599 bp, 11 predicted proteins | sample I_Bog_E1_1_FD_202095 | JGI IMG/M metagenome (GOLD analysis project Ga0302140, IMG submission 202095) | Peat permafrost microbial communities from Stordalen Mire near Abisko, Sweden - I_Bog_E1_1 | ecosystem: Environmental > Terrestrial > Soil > Wetlands > Peat | place: Sweden: Abisko, Stordalen...
AGGACAGTAACCATTGACTTAACTGAGCGCCTTTCTCGAGCAATAGCTTCACTACCGCCTCGTGCCCGCTCCCTGCGGCCCTAGATAGCGACTCTTGACCTGACTGAGCGCCTTTCTCGAGCAGCAGCTTCACTATCATCTCGTGCCCGCTCCCTGCGGCCCTAGATAGCGACTCTTGACCTGGCTGAGCGCCTTTCTCGAGTAGTAGCTTCACTACTGCCTCGTGCCCGCTCTCTGCGGCCCTGGATAGTGACTCTTGACCTGGCTGAGCGCCTTTCTCGAGTAGCAACTTCACTACCGCCTCGTGCCCGCTCCCTGCGGCCAAGGACAGCGACTCTTGATCTGGCTGAGCGCCTTTCTCTAACAGCAGCTTTACCACAGTCATGTTTCCATTCTCTACCGCCTTCGCCAGTGGCGACTGATTTTTATATCTTTGACGCTCTTGTCGGACACATATAGTTTTCTCTGGATATTTTAAGTAGTCGAAGTCTTTTCCACTCAAAACCTCGAATCTGTAACTATTTGTCCTTATGAAATACTCGTTAGCCTCTGACATGGCTCTTAGGTAGATTCCAACCATTTTTCCGGTTTCCCCTTCCACTGCGCAGGGGAGAATAGCAAGCTTGACACGTTGAAGGTGAATTCTATTGATATCCATAAAGCGAACCTTCAGATGAATTCCTTTATTATTCACGGATATGGCTCCGCTTAGGGTGCTGGAAGAATCCAGTGGGATAATCTTACTTGACTGGGCAAATGGCGCTGGGGAAGTTGCCAAAAGGCCACCGCCGCTCTCAGATGACTTCCAAGCGAAGAGACTCTGATCATCCGAGACCTTCATAATTTCTTCCTGGAGCCTAAGAAAAGCCCTCTCTCCCTCTCCGTACAGCATGGGCATGTTGACGCCAAATATGCCCATTAAGCAATACGCGAGATCTTCAAGCCTGGTTGTCTCCCTCTTTGAAGCCCAGGACATTCTTTGTGCGACACTGGCACGTCCGAGGTCAGCTCTTTGGAGGATAGTGTCAGGTATGCCGGTAATCTCCGATATAATCGATTGTAGGCTTGACTTTGTTCCAATTTCTTGCCATGCCTGGTCAAGAAATATTACCATTGAAGGGGCGATAAGCTCTTGCAGGGTCCATCCTCTGGTGAACCATCTGCTCTTTGAGAATTCGGCACCCACGGCCCCAGTCTGACCATTCACGGCGTTGGATGGCACATCGTCAAGATATGCGTAGCACATTCCGGATTCCTGGTACCAGCGGTACATGGAATTGATCGCTTCGGAGAGCTCCGCGCTGCTTGTCTTATCAATACAACAGGTGTCGATCCAAACATACTTGAATCCGTGTGCCGCGGCAGTAGAACAAGTCTTTCTGACCTTTTCGTATCGTGCCGCTTCTTTATTTTCATCGCGACGATTGATATCTTGGAAGGTAATCTCATCAACCCTCCACTTATGTGAAAGGATCGCGTATAGCGGAATCTCGTTGGCTCCGAATTCATCAAGCTCGAGCTTATCCGTTTTAAGCAGACGCATTTTCAGTTGCGTACATGAGTTCCAAATGACGATAATAGCCTTGCGAGGAAGAAATAGCAACTGCGTGACGTGGGCTGCTGAGCAGAAGGGGGAGAAGCCATCAGAATTACCACTGACATTGGGCAGAAATGTTGACTGCTAAAAATAACTCTGTCGGAAAAACACCGGGAACAACCCACCCCATCAACTATCATGAAATAGCCCATAACCTGATCAATTTCACTAACCTGGATTTTATGAATTATTTGCACGCCTTGAAAATTCTTTTAGCTTCGTTCCTCAAGGCTCTTTTAAGCAAACCGCCTACGGTTTTGCATCTCCTGTTCATTTCCCTACTGCGCCGAACAGTACTGTAGAAGCTTACTAAGCTGTCAGCCGATAGAATGTTCGAGATACCTGCTCTTACGCCGCACGCGTGACAATTATACGCCACACACGTGGCTAGGAGCTTATACCTGAGAATCGTGGCTAAGAAAAATATTGCAAGCCCGGGCGTGAACATAGTAAATTTCATCTCGGCTAATGTACATTACTCAGTACTAAAACATGTTGTCCCTCTCCTCGCAACGGCGAAACTCCCGGACTACATTCTATTCATCTCTGAATTTCTCTAAAATTCGGGGCCGTATTATTTCGTTATAGGACCTTTTCTAAAGTGCTCCGAATTTGGAAAAGACTTTAGTGGTCGCGATTGAACAAGGGGGGATAGTCGAAACAGCGATTAGTGGCATAAGTGAAACGATCGACAGTATAAGCAACTATAGTGTTTTCTCTATTACTAAGTGGTCTCCTTAGGGAGAAATAGTTAAAGAAGGTGCCATATTAATAACAAATTTGTAGACTTGGCAAGAAAAAATCTATGATTCCAAAACTAGAGATTTGTCTCGTGACACAGTGCGTCTCGGGACGCAGGGACAGACGTTAGATGACTTCCTCCTCTGGTCCGTCAAATTCCCGCCTGCCCCAAAGGTCTGAATTCAGGGCCATCCCTGTGTCTCAGATTGATTGAGGCTTTTCCTTTGTCTACAGAATGCTTTGCCTAAAATCAGAATGCAAGAACTCGAATGAACCAATCTCCCAACCTTAATAGTTTCTACTTGATTAATGAATTGTGATCCTTCCCTTCCTTCCCTTCAACCTCGTATACTCCTCCTTACTATTATCTAACAACCCATAGACTTGAGTTCATTTGTTCTTTGGCTGGTTCCATTTCAGTTCCCCCAATTGAAAGACTGCTATTTTGACCTGAGCTGCGGATAAGCATACCTGAATTTCGGGTTCACTTAAGATATTAAACTAATAGAATCGGCGAAATAATCCTCAGTATTATCCGATAGCATTCCAGTCTCCTAGAGACATTCAGCTCATACCATTTTCTCATTCTAACGACCCGCTACGATCAGGTACAAATGTGTCGTGCCGCCTATTGCCCTACTATAACCCCTGTATTATTACTACTGGCCCCATTCTTTTCCTTCTCCTTCTTCTTTTCTGCTTTGTTTTGCTTCCATTTGACCCATGCTATAACAATAGTCACAATTATTGTCAAAGCCGGAAAGATAATCGCGCATACAGTGCTGGCTGTACTAAGACGATTACTCCCACCGCCCGACCCACTACTTCCCCCACCGGAACTTGAAGTTGATGGGGTTATCGTTGGAGTAGGAGTACTTGTTGGCGTAGCTACTCCGGTGGCAGTTGATAGTGATGCTAGAGACGCAGATGTTAATGGAATACCACCGACGTGACTTGAAGTGGAGATTTGAATTGCCGCAGTGGAGGACACGGAGTTTGTCGCCTGGCCTACGGACGCCAACGGAGACGTAGAAGAAGATCCTATGTGTTCCCAGTCACTTAACTGCGTAAATATACTCATGTTTCCTGAAGCACTATGTGGGTCGCAAGAAAAGGGGAGGAGAACCGAACATACCAGTTCCCTCCCCAGCCGCAATGATTTGGCTCTCAGTGAGCACACTCGGAGTGCCGTTTATCTGGCAGTTATAATCATGGGTCGCGGCGGTTTCGTTCAAAGTTGCCGCTCCACAACTCGTGTAAACAGACTGCGCTAATTGCGTCTGAGCCGAAGCAAGGTGGCAGAGACATCCAATCAGTGTAGTTGTCGGTGAAAGTGGGCAACCGCTGGCTTCCGCGATGGAATCAGCGATGGTTTGTGCGCACGGCACATAGTTTTCAAAATCTGGGGCGGTTTGGCGCGGAGATAGAAGTGGTAGGATGAGTCCAAGAGAGGAGAGATGCATCTGGACTCATGAAATGTGGGTGAACACCGGTGAATCTCGTGAAGGAGTAGGGGAAGGCGAGGTCTTGGCATCTACCAACGAGCGAATGTAGCATGGTTCCATGCTTTAAATGCATTTCGAGATCTGGGCCGTGTCTCGTGCCAGCCAGAGCTGAGAGATGCTTGGCCGGGAGAACCAATTGTGAGTATCGTAATGTCGGTTGGCTTGCATGAGGCGCTTTCGGTGGACATGTATTCCCTAATGCGCTCGACTCAATAGCGTCCCGCAACAATGCCCCAGTCAAGATGGAAATTACAGGAAGGGGCCACAATAATTCGCGCATGGCAGATACACAATGGCCAATAATACTACGCAACATGTCTTTAGATGTGGTTGGTTGAATAAAGTGGGCCGGCTCCGAGGGTGTGCTGATACCGGTGGAATTCATAAGTTGCTCTTTGCCCTAGAGGCCTCGCTGCCAACTTCAGCCTTCGACACATTCTATGAACTTAAGAAGCTAAGAACCATTTGAAGTTCACCGCTTCTAGACGTCTGTCTCAGTGTGAGACTCTACGCTGTAGGTCTTGAGGATAATGTACTAGGCTAGCGTATACAGAGAAATCTTTCATATCTGGCGTGAGGCAAGACATTTGGGAAAGCCTCTGTCATCAATTACCACACTGAAATTCTAGGTTCCATTAAATATTTCATTCCAGATCTTACTTAACAAAAACAAACGACGGATACTTCTCATTGGCCTCTTCAGCCAACTTAGCACGATAACTCTGCAGTCCCGCCAGAAAGAACGCGCTATACTTCTTCTTCCCTTCAACATTGTCGTTTTGGATCCACGACTTTACCTTATCAAATACAGTCGCCTTTGAGATAGCTTGAACAGTCTCGGCCCATTGCGCCTGCGCCTTTGCATCTGCCTCCACGGTCTTGTCACCCCTCTTACCAGCCTCTTCAATGAGCTGAGCGATGAAGTCACCCTGTAACTCAATCGATGGAAGCATATTTGCAAATGGTCCACCAGGGCCAGTGACTGTGAAGAAATTAGGGAACTCGGAGACGCTGACGCCATACAGCGCGTTCGCACCACCTTTCCAGGCATCGGTCAATTTGAGGCCGTTGCGTCCAGTAATGTCGATATTGTGGTATGCACCGTCGACCCCGTCGAAGCCAGTAGCATAGACAATGACGTCGAACTCAAATGCCTGTCCGTCCTTGAGTTCTAGACCGGACGTAGTGATTTTAGCAATTGGATTGTCAGCGATGTCAACCAAGGAGACGTTGGATTCATTGAAGGCTTCATAATAACCTTGGGTGCATAGTGGACGACCGCCGTAAAGCCCCTTGGGCTGAAGGAGCTTGGCAGTCTTCGGATCCTTGACGATCTCAGCGATCTTGGACCTAACGAACGCCGCAGCTGTTTCGTTGGCATCGGCGTTGGTTCCTAGGTCACTGAAGGTCTCAAAGAAGAAACGGAACCCACCCCCTTTGTTCCAGACTCGTTCGTAGACTTCCTTACGCTCGGCCTCGGATGCCTCGAGGGCTGATTTCTTGCTCTCAATGAATCCCATAGCGAAAAGCGAGTTGAACACTGTGTCCCAGATCCCGTCGTAGTTCTGATAGATCTCTTTCTTCTCTTCCTCGCCAACCGGACGGTCGTTGACTGGAACGATGTACTGAGCACGCTTTTGAAAGACAGTGATCTGCTTCACCAGCGGATGAATGGTTCCTGTGATCTGACTTCCTGAAGGCCCGGTGCCAATGATGGCGATGCGCTTTCCACTGACATCAAGACGTTTGGGCCACCGAGCTGAATGGAAGGAGAGGCCTTGGAATGAGTCAACTCCTGAGAATTTTGGAATATAAGGGTTGGTCAAGATTCCGAGGGCTGTGAGGAAGTAGGTCGCGGAAAAGTGCAGGCCTTTGTCAGTGGCAATCTCCCAGCGGTTTTGTCCTGTATTGTAGTGGGCGGAAACAACTTCGTTCTCGAAGATATAGTCCTTCAAGAGGTCGGTTTTCTTGGCCGTGTCGAGGATTTGCTTCTGGAGAGCTTCCGCTGATAAGTAGCGGGTATTCCAATGGGGAGGATCTCGGTCATCTGAGAAGCGATAGACCCAACTTTCGGTATCGGTCTGAGCACCGGGGTACTGATTCCAATACCTGATAATACAAAGTTAGAGTTGGCTAATAACAAAGGAATTTCAGAATGGAAAGAGATTTCCCTTATTCTCGCAGATATAATCACTAAAACAACTTATAGTTATATACAGCAGGGAACCAGTACTCAGAGAAATACACCTACCAGGTCCCGCCGAGAGCGCTGCCTTTCTCAATGGCAACGACGTTCTTGAGATGGAGCTTACTGTGGAGGAGTTGAAGGAGTCGTAAGCCGCCAAATCCTCCACCTACGACGAGAGCGTCCACTTCCTTTGCGTCAAGCGCCATCTTGTTTCTCTGTTTTTTTTTTGGACGATTATAGAGAAGACGAAAAGTGAGAGCCAAAAGTTGACTGATTCGAAGTTGGACGGCCGTGACGTGGGAAAGAGGTCATTACTTATGGAATCTTACATTAGGACACGTCTAGAATAGCCACTATTCTATAGTCGTGTCCTCCTGGCATTTCGTGTCTAATCGTGCAATGACTTGCTCTCAAAATGGTGCCATCGTTTGAAGCCGAAAATGACGAATATTCAATTGATAAGTCGTTGGTTGGATATCCGAAAGAAGCCCATGTCGGCGCATATATAGGTGGTGGTACGATATGAGTGGGCGACTTGCGAAATAGAATCGCATTGCCAATGACCATTCAGGTATCAGCTGGTCACGCAAGACCACCGTTGGATGACGGAACAACCTGGCGCAACCTTCCCGCATCACGATCCCCAGACTGGAGTTGGGAACTGTGCGAAAGATAAGTGTCAGCCCACTGATAAGGATGAGGCTTAGAAGATGCGGGGTTGCCTGACCAGAATAATTAGGGAGAATATTCCGGCCGGAAGGAGAGAAAAGTGTTAGCATCCAACAAGGAGTCAGGGATGGCCCAAGGATCCTTTTGGGTCTTCAACAGGAAGTGTGAGTAGGAGGAAAGTAGCGCGAGGGTCTTTGCTGTTAGGGAACGGTGACAAACGGTGTTAGAACAGGTAATTTATATTTCTGATTAACATTATTATTTCAATTATATTCTAGCGCATGGTGTGAGGCTTTCTTGCTGTTTTACAACTCTGGGTATAGAGGCAACACCTCGCTTACCGAAGCATCGGTAAGTTTTTATGCGAGGAAAAGGTGGCTCTAGAGTTAAAGACATCCTACTCTAGATATACCTGCGATAATAATTCTAGCGCGAGTGATCATAAAGGGTTCATGTACTGTACATGTAAGCCAATTTTGAAGTCAATTTGCTAATCGAATGGTAGGACACCCCTTTCCTAATCGGCCTGCGAAAGTGATATCTAGCAATTATTATAAGGAAGAAAAGGAATTGGATGCAAATACAGCTGGGCGGAGAGAGATGGATGGAACGACGAAAGCGATGGACTCCCTTCCCCGCCGTCTGCGCCAGTGGAACTGGATGCGAGGCCCTGGTCGTGGCAAGGGGGATGAGAACCATGGGTTTCTGGAATGTAATAAAAAGATAGATAGTCCAACGAGGACAATTGGTCAGAAAACGCCCCTTGGGCCCAAGAAGCTCTTTCTCCTTCCAGACCTTCGCTCGTGTGATGATATATCTCAATGATTTGATCATCAAATAACCTCCTGGCCCCGGATCGTCTGCTGTCGGAATGGAAAGGCGCCAGCAAGTCGTTGCCACCCAACATGGGTGTGCAGGATTGCTCTGACTCTACCTGATTAAGCTCCTATCGATATTGCAGGATATATTACCTTTTAAATATCTAGTTTGTTCTTCACCATTATCTTTGGAATAACGTCCTCCCATCTTATGAGCATCAAAAATGCGCCTTATCGCTCAAGAAGAAATCCTCCCTCCTTATGCCACTACGATCACACATACTGCGAAAAATGCCACCGCGGTCATAGAGCACGATCGGGCTATCAAGTTCAACGACCTTACCTGCCTCCATCACTAGGATGCGATCATATCTACGCAACAAACGTCAGCCTGTGTACCTAAGTGTTTTGAACCGTGGATCAAGGGAAGCGGGAAAAACAATAGAGAGAAGCAACCATACCCGAGAATAGTTTTCAATCGATGAGCAATACAAAGCAACGTCTTATCCTTAAATGCCTTCAGCATTGTCTGCTGAATCCTGCGATCTGTCTCGAAATCAACTGAGCTTGTTGCCTCATCACAAACAATGATCTGCGAGCCTCTAGCCAGCGCTCTTGCTAATGCTAGCAACTGCCTTTGTCCCAGAGAGAAATTCAGTCCCTCGTCCTCAACTGCAGTATCAAGATGAATGCGTCCGCTTTTGTTTGACAATGCCTGCTCACCATCGACAAGATCAGCTTGCCGCAGCGCATTCCATAGCTCGAGGTCTTGATGTTCGTTAAAAGGATCGAGATTACTACGGATGGTGCCCCAGAATAGTGTAGGATCTTGAGGGATGATAGTCATGCGAGACCGTAAATCGTGCAGACCAATGGTTGCGATATTGATGTTGTCGATGGAGATACTGCCGCTTGATAGCTCGACTAGGCGGAAGAGGGTGGACATGATACTGGACTTGCCGGCGCCGGTGCGTCCGACTATGCCTATGTGCTCCCCTGGCTTTATGTGCACAGATAAGCCTTTAAGGACGAGTGGGAGCCCATGCCGGTAACGCATTTGAACGTCAGAGAAGAGGATTTCGCCGTTCTCTGGCCAGCTGGGCCGAACACCGCTAATGTGTAGGGGTGCTTCTTGCTCGAGGCATTCGCCGTAGTAGTGGAGGCGTTCTGTGGAGTTCATATGGTTCTGGAGTTCGGCGAATTGATAGACGGTGACTTGAATGAACTGAACGATACTCAACATATATGAAAGGACCAAGCCACCGGTACTTGGACTGACAGTGGAGCGCGATGCTACTATTAGGATACCGCCAGTGAAGATCAGTAGTTGCCCCACTGTATCAAGACGAACGTTTAGCCATCGCTGATTGGCAAAGGTGAGGAAGTACGCCCCATCCATTGAGTCCAGAGATTCCTCAATGGATTTTGTAAACTGCTTCTGCACCCCGTACGCGCGAATCGTGGAAGTGCCAGTGACAGCTTCGCCAAAGCGTGAGAAGACTACACTGCGCAATACAGCTTCATAACGCTTGAGCTCGCGAGCTGAAGCACGATAATACGACGCAGCGAAGAGGAAAGCTATAGTCAACGGCATTAATGCAGCAACGAAGTAATGGTAGTACGCGATAGTCAAGGAAAACACGGAGGTAATTGTGGCGACTAGATATAGGAAGAAGCGAAAGTCGTCAATGAGAATGATGTCCATGGTATCGACGTCCTTGGAAAAGCGGTTTATGATACGACCAATCGGTGTCGTATCGAAGAAGGACATGGGTGCTCGAAGCGCACTGGAGATGGCCCGGTGTAACATGACTTTACTAGCCGTTGTGCAGAGGAATGTGAGTGTGGTCGCGAAGCTGAACATAAGGAGTGATTGTAAGACACCCAGAGCTGCATAGATGCCAATGTACTCTCCCGTGACCAAATCGAACTTCTGAGATGTCCACCAAGACAGCCACAAGCTAGTGACGATATTTGAGCCTTGCGCAATAACCAAGAGGAAGCCGACGAGCCACAAATTCCAGATTGAGCTCGAAGCCTTGATGTACTCGCGATATACATCCCAACCGACGCTTCCAACGGCTCGCTCTTCTTGCTGCATCAGGGCAGCAGCTTTCACCTTAGGTGGGCCTTTCTTCTCCTCTTGGACTTCAATTTCATCATCCACGACTTCTTGGCTTTCCGCTTTCTCTTCGCTAGCTGTCGTCTCCATCAGCTTTTGAAACTCAGCATCTCCATCCATGAGTTCGCGGAAGGTAGCAACTTTGTGAATACCACCGTCCTTCATCCACACGACCCTGTCCACACGATGTAAGACGTGCAGCTGATGGGTCGCTAACACTCTGCACTTGTCGCGAAGAAGGCCACAAATCGCATTGTCCATGATATGCCTGCCAACATGCGCATCGACAGCCGACAGTGGATCGTCCATAAGCACAATATCAGCGTTAAAGTATATCGCTCTTGCAATATTCAGACGTTGTTTCTGGCCTCCCGAGACTGTAATACCGCGCTCCCCGATTTCTGTCATATCACCGCTTGGAAAAATTTCGAGGTCAGGACGGAGAGCACAAGCGTCGATGACTGTGTTGTACCACTTCTCATCAAAGTGCTTGCCAAATACCACGTTTTGCCTAACTGTCGTGTTTTGAATCCAAGCATACTGTGGACAGAAAGCTCGTGAAGATCCGAATGTGATGTTGCCTCTTGTCTTGCGCATGTCTCCTGCCAAGGCAGATAGAAGCGAACTTTTGCCTGATCCTACTGATCCGATAACAGCTATCAACTCTTTACGACCAATAGCAAGATTTATGTCGTTGATCTGGAACGGCTGCTTCTCTTTCTCATCGATTGAACTGACTGATGGTGTTGGCGGTGCAGATAGGGTCGAGCTCGTAGGTAGGCGTGTTCCCTTCGCCAAAATGTTAGACTGACCCTTCAGCTCCTTAGACCGATCTGTGGCTGCCTTCTTTTCCACCTCGGCTTGCTTTCCCTCTTGCGGTGGCCCTGCAGTGTTTCCCTCGGCATGATGCTGCGAGGCGTTCTGCTCCCAAGTGAAAGACGCATTGTCAACTGCGACAGCGTACTTGTTCCCAGGATCCCATGTAGCGTCATCCTGCAGCTCTTCTGCATCCAGAAACTTAGAGATACGTTTCACAGATGCATTGGCATCAACGAGCCGTCCAATAGCTACAGGTAGTAATTCCAGCGGAACACCAAGCGCATTGAACAGTGCCAACGACGAGAAAATTGGTGCCGCGTTCAAAACATGATTCGACAGGTAGTACGTAATAAAAGTCAACATGGACGCCAATATAGGCAGCATGACCGCAACAGACAAGATGCCGTTTCGTACGGACATCAACAAGAATATCTTGCGGATTTCGATCCTTCTCAGCTTTGCGAGCCGATCCAGGAAACTTGATTCCCAGCCCAAGAACTTGACGAATCGGACTGAACTAAAAATCTCTTGTGTCAATTGGACTCGCTGGTCCGTGATTTTGTTGATGGCTTTGCGCCGTGCCATCAGGCTTCGGGTTGCACGAGCGAGAAGAGGCATCATCAGGCAGATGAATGCGAAGCCTACGAGTGCGCTGTAGGTCAAGTTGACACAGAGCAAGCCGAGTGTGAGCAGAACTTGAATCGGCGAGGTCCAGCATCGATGGAATATTCCTGCAGCCAGATCGATGCGAGAGGTATCTGTTGCCAGTAGATTGTTGATCCTGCCATTGCTCCAACCTTCTTCGATGTCAGAAGCGCCTGTCTGTATTCTCTTTCCTCCACTTGATCTATTCCCAGAGCCTGCCTTTTCCTTGCCTCTGGATTGAATTCCCTCTGGTATTTCGTCGCAGTGGGAAGTATCTTTGCCACCAGCTTTTGCACGCCCTGATAACTTCATGGCTTTCTCGAAGATACAAGCAATCAATGTTGACCGCGCTTGGCCCCCAACCAACATTCCGCGGTAGTAGAACTGACTCATACACAAAGACTGGATCATCTGCATGCAAGTAATGCCGATCACAAGCCCGACACCTCTGTCGATAGGAGGGGAGGTGCCACGGTTAACCTTGGCATTATATGCCTCCTCGACAAAGATTATAAGGTATTTCAGTGTAAACGGAGATAGCACTTGCATGCAAGCAGCAGTAAGTTGGCACGCTCCTCCAATCCAAAAGTCCTTCTTAAATGTGTCGTAAATGGCCACGGCAAGAGGATCCAGCTTTCCAGGGTTGGCATTTCGTCTTTGCAGGGCCGTCTTCAATCTTGCAACCATCACATCAACGCTGCGATCTGGGTTTACCGCCCAGATGTCATTGAGCTCCAGCGGCCGTTGATAACCTACAGACATTAAGGGAGCTATCCATTGGAAGTATAATGACGAGAAGAAACCCGCTTGATACTCTCTGGTCACTTCCCGTTCTGAGGGGACAGGTGGAATATTCCTTTTCTTGAATGGATTCAGTTTCTCCTTCAAGGTTCTTTCTCTTGCTGCTTGGATCTCGTCACCGGGAGTAGCACTACTTGTAGCGCCCTTCTCCGTTGTCGCATTCTGGGTTTTCCGCCTGGCCTCGATTGAGCCCTGTGTGCCCCTTTCCCCCTGGTCTCCATCGTTCAGACTGCATGAGTCTTTTTCATCGCCCTCTCTCTGTAAATCCTCGTTTCGTTCCCTTTCTAGACCTAGAAATTGGAATTCGGCATTAGACACTGTCTCGGTTTGATCACTTGACTGGAGTTGAGAAAGATTTGCTTTCGGTGCCCCGTGCTGCTCTTCTAGGGGTCTGTTGCTGGCCATGTGTGAACGAATGCGGAGAGACGCTACTCGCAGGCGGAATTACTGCTCAAGGAAGAGCAATAGAAGATAGTTAAGTACGAACTGGCCACAAGCATCTGCACTTAAGAAAGTGGACAGTGATCAACAAGTGTGCACAATTAGCGCATGCATGCGCTATGCGGGGTACCTAGCTCGTGCTGTCCAAAGTAAGGCAGTACGCCGAGGCAGTAAGGCACCCTATGTGACATGCAAAGTCAGGCTCGTCAGGGAAGTATCCCTGCACTTCCTGTTAGCAGCTAGGATTGGGGGGCAAGAGACTTGCATGTTCTACGATATTGGAAAGTGGTGCTGCGCGTCCTTCCCTTGATCATCGTTTCGTTGCCAATAATTGCACGACAGTCCACGCAACCTTAACTTTCTGATCCGATCCACCAACAGCTTCCTCCAACTCACTCCAAAGATCCTGAATCTCATGCTCCGGTATACTAGGCAAGAAACTCGCAAACATGCCTTCCAACCAAGCAACATCTTTCTCCTAAATCCAATCCTCATCAATCTGAATAACTTCCCGTGCATCTCCCTCCCCCACCTTGCTCTCCACCTTCGGGGTACCCTTAATCTTCCACCTCTGCGCTTGGCTTCTTCCCCCAAAATGAATCAAAATTCTCCTCGCGCCTCTCTCCCAACCCTTCTCAGGGAACTGAACCGTATCGAAATCCGATGTTCCCTGCCTCACAGCACGGTCTAGAAATCCTTCCTTCTGAATCAATGGCTCAGTCTTTAGATCAAAGATCTTATCCCATGCATCTTGCGCTGCAAGGCTTCCAGGAATATAAGGTGCTCCATAGACACTAATAGCAACCGTTCCCCCTTTCTGCAACTGTCGTGCGAATTCTTCCATTGCGCGTGGGATGTCTGTCCAGTGTATTGCTTCACAGCATACTAACAAATCAACCGATCCATCCTCCAAAGAACTTTTCTCTGCTCCCTCCTGCAAGTACTTGATCGTTTTACTTCAGACCCAAACTCTTTAGTCAATCGTTCAGAAGCAATTTCAACATAGTGGTCGTTTACATCAGAGAGGATGACAGTCTCGAACTTGTTGGCGAGGTCTTGAGATGCGATTCCGGCTCCCGCTCCTACGTCGTGTACTGTGTCCCAGATGTTTGAGTGCGACGTGTGGTAGGTGTAGATTCGGTTGAAGAAGGAGGATGAGTAGAGTGGTCGGCACTTGATGTTTTCTGTCCAGCTGAAGCCGGCTGCCGAGAAGCCGGGATTTTCTGGGGGAGGTGGAACCATGATGTGAAGTG
>Ga0302140_10007556_pt1 | contig 13597 bp, 12 predicted proteins | sample I_Bog_E1_1_FD_202095 | JGI IMG/M metagenome (GOLD analysis project Ga0302140, IMG submission 202095) | Peat permafrost microbial communities from Stordalen Mire near Abisko, Sweden - I_Bog_E1_1 | ecosystem: Environmental > Terrestrial > Soil > Wetlands > Peat | place: Sweden: Abisko, Stordalen...
TGCTTCCATTTCAATATTTTCCAATAATAACGCTTTATCCATTCCAATCCCCCCATTATATATCATTCATATACCGTAATCATAATAATTTTTAGTCGAATAATATAGTGAATATTTGAGGGTAAATGGGAAAAATTAGTTATGCGAAATATGAGATATAAGTGTTTTATCTTAACTAGAGAAATGTAAATTCGGAGATAAAAGAACCGACACTTACTAAATTAAAAGTAGTCAGTAAAATTACCCGATAATAAAAAAATGATATTAAAGTCTACAATTTCTTCAATATATTCAACATATATATGCTTATGTGTCTTGAATATGAAATAACATATAAATATTTTACCAATTATCAGAAAAAATATTGTATTCTGATAATTGTGGTGCTATAATAAAGATAAGAAGAAAGCAATTTCTTCTAGCAATCCTAACCCTATAAAACAGATAAAATCAATTACAAATATCAATCTTTAAATTTAACATCTTATAGTAAATGTTAATTAGATATTACCAATTAAGACGTTTGACTAGTAATAGACAAAGCGAATTATAATGCAAGTTAAAATGACTAATCACAAATCATAAAAAGGTTTGATTAGTAACCAACAGGACAAATTAAGACGGAAGGTGATATTACTAAGTATAGATCTAGGTTATTTGAATAAAGTATATCTAAATAATGCTAGCAAAATAACTAAGATTTAACAATTTAAATTATTAAGATAATTCTAATTTGTTACAAAGATAATATGAATGTATTAGAAGAATAATCGCACATAGAAAGGATGATGAAAATCCAAATAGAACCATTTCACTTTAGAAAAGGGTTAGGATTTGCTTAATCACCAATTAGTTAATATATTTTGACTAATTGGTGGTTTTTAATTTATTCTAATTTAAATTTATGTTTGAAAGATATTATTTTTAAAATATAGAACTTTAGAATCTAAGAATTTGCTTGTATAAGATACAATATAAAAACCAAGGTAAAAAATTATACCTTGGTTTTTACTTTGCATATTCAAGTAGATTAGTGGGTTTATTTAGGCACATTCAAAAAAATAACAGGTCCATCTGCCAGCCTATTTTCCATCATCCTGCGTCAGCAGATTGCCCTAATAGGCCCACTCTGAGTACAATCTACTTCCTTGCCTGATGAAAAATATCCATGGCATTTTGGACTTGTTATTTTCTTTAATGTGCCTTATATATTTACTGATTTTCATTAAAGCTACTTTTTTCTTTCTATTAGCAGTAGAATAAGGAAGATTTTTTATTATTTCTAATTCCATCAGCTATACCTAATGCGTGCTATTTTTACTTGTCATTAATTTCATATTTGTTGTTAACAGCAATTTATATAAAAATGTTCCTACCAAAACAATAGACAGATTATGTGTTTAGATGTAGAAACTTTATTACAACATATATATCCTAAAGCTTTTTAGTATTGTTTGCTTATCTATAGTTTTTTATATAAACGAATTCTTAATATAAAGCTAAGTATTTTTTAATCTGATTTTAATCTTATATAGATAACATAGAATACGATAAAGGTAAATTATATTGAAAATTACTAAGCTTTTTAGCATTTAATTATGTTTTAAAGAAAATTTAAATAACGAAGGAAGAAAGATATGAGTATTATAGGGACTTTGATTAATGTAATACTATATCTTGATAAATATTTATATGTAAATGAAGATTATCTAAATAAAGCTAATAGAGTTTATGAGAAAAATGGGTCAATGGCAATAACATTTTTGATAGCTTTATCAAGGTTATATTTGTATGTACATTACCCAACTGATGTTATAGCAGGCATTATATTTGGCAAATTATGCTCAAATCTGATAGCATTGGATGAAAATTTTAAGATAGACAGGATGTGCATGTGATGAATAGAATAACTTCATCTGGTGTTAAAAATGTTTTTATAAATGTTGCTGTTATTCTTACCATATTGATAGGAATAGAGAGTATACTTATTGGTTATAATCATCAACTGGAACTTTTTACGGATATAGGTAATTATTGCGGTTTTATTAGCCCTAAAACACTGCAGTTTCATAGAAACTTATCTGTCATTATCGGATTTGGACTAATTTTTATTAGTTACCGTTTATTTAAGAGAATGAGAATGGCATGGATAATTTCAATATGTATGGTATTGAACTTAGCCTTCATGTGCATAATTAAATCAGGCAGCATATTTAAACCCACAACTATTGTTCAATTGGTTGTCATAATAATTTTGGCTACTAACTATCAGGATTTCAAAAGAGCATCTGATCCTATAAGTCTCAGGAATGGTATAATACTTAGTTTGATAGTTATAGCAATAATCGTGCTTAATACTTGTTTTACTATATATGTGTTGAAAATCAAAGCATCAACTGTAAATGGAGTGTATGATGCAATTTCTAATACTCTAAAAATGCTATTTTTAATTGACCCTTCTGTTTTAGGTAATGTGTCAAAAATAGAAATAGTGTTTGCTAAGTCGGGAATATTTATAAATTGGATGGGAATTATAGCTGTATTGATTTTTATTTTAAAACCACTGGTATATCAACCTATTGTTACTGGATTTGATAGAGAAAAGGTTAGAAAATTACTTAACGAATATGGATATAACTCTATTTCTTATGTTTCAATTGAAGATGATAAAAAATATTATTTTGGAAAAAATGTTGAAGGGGTTATAGCGTATGTTGTTGAAGCAGGAGTGGCAGTTTGTGCTGAAGACCCTGTGTGTTCTGATGAAAATCTGCCTCTGCTTATTATAGAATTTATAAATTATTGCAAACAAAATGATCTTGATATTTATTTTTGTCATACACTTGAAAAACATATTCAATTATATACCCAATTGGGATTTGACAATACTAAATGTGGTGAGGAAGCTATGTTTGACCTAGAAACCTACAACATTGCAGGAGGCAAAGCTGCTAAGATAAGAAATGCGATAAATCATGCAACGGCTTTAGGAGTTAAGGTAGTAGAATATAAGACTTTAGAACATAGAGATAAACGAATAGAACGGCAAATGCATGATATTTCAAAACAGTGGCTTGATAATAAAAAGAGTAGTGAATTATCCTTTATGTTAGGTACAATTTCACTCGACAATCCAATGGATAGGAGATATTTTGCAGCTTATGACAGAGAAGAGAATATGCTTGGTTTTATTGTATTCTCACCATTTGCTGGTGGGCAAGGCTATTTGGCTGATGTTACTAGGCGAAAAAATAATGCGCCAATAGGAGTAATGGAAAAGATTACGATTGAAGCGTTTAGAAAGATGAAATTAGAAGGGGTAAAATGGGGTTCTTTAGGTCTTGCACCACTTGCAAATGTTACAGAAGATGGGAAAATGACTGGCAAATTACTCGAATTTATATATGAAAAACTTAACAATTTCTACGGCTTTAAGTCGTTACATCACTATAAGAAAAAATATGGATGTACTGTGTGGGAACCAAGATATCTTGTATACTATCCAAAGATGTTTACACCTAAAATTGCATATTCAATAATAAAAGCACATAATTCAAAGGGTGTAAGTGATTTTATTTTAATTCAGCTAAAGTCAATTTTCGCTACTAAATAAGATTATGACTTATTTAAACTTGGGACATTTATATTATGTTTTATATTGTTTTATGTATTCATTAAGGCATATTCAAAAAAATAACCAGTCAATATGCTAGTCTATTTCGTGTTATACTTCGTCAGCATGTTCACCTAATAGCCCGCTATGAGGTAAACATACTTCCTCGTCTGACGCAAAATATACATCGCATTTTGGACTTGTTATTTTCTTTCATGTGCCTAACTAAATAATAAGAGAATATACGGAGGAATAATAGTTGAAAAATTATAATAATAATAATAATAATAGGGAAAATCATTCAATACCTTATGAAGTTGGATCAACATCGTCACTAGGTAGGCAAATGTTGAACAAGGTTCCGGAGATTACAATCTTCTTCTGGATCATCAAAGTGTTGACCACTGGAATGGGCGAGGTGGCATCTGACTATCTAGCCAACCACCTAAATCCGGTAATTGCAGTAGCACTCGCGGGAATTTGTCTAGTAGCTTCGTTGGTAATGCAGTTCTCAGTACGCCGATATGTGGCATGGATCTACTGGTTAAATGTCGTAATGGTAAGTATTTTTGGTACTATGGCTGCTGATGTTTTGCACGTTGGATTTGGCATCTCATACCTTGTCTCAACCACGTTCTTTGTGGTGGTGCTGACAATTATCTTCGCAACCTGGTATGCGAGTGAGAAGACTATGTCTATACATAGCATCTACACTCACCATCGCGAGGCTTTTTATTGGGCCACCATACTAACCACGTTCGCACTCGGTACAGCTGTAGGAGATATGACTGCGACAACCATGCACTTGGGTTATTTCTTCTCGGGTGTGTTGTTTGCCCTCGTGATTGCGATCCCGGCTATGGCCTACTGGCTGTTTGGTATGAACGAGATTTTTGCCTTCTGGTTCGCATATGTAGTTACGCGGCCATTAGGCGCCTCATTTGCTGACTGGATGGGGGTATCTCATGATCGTGGCGGTCTTGGACTGGGAACTGGGTCGGTCAGCCTGGGCTTAACGATTATAATCCTTGGACTTGTCGGCTATATGGCGATTACCCGTAAGGATGTTAAGGTCGGTGAATAAAGCCGTGTCACAGTCACAGTAGCAAGCTCACTTGCTCATAGCTTGCTAGCAATAGATTATAGTCGTATGGCTTTAAATAAGATATAGCAATCTATATATGAAGCTGACTTTAAGTTATCAATTGAAAAAATGTAATGTTTTTAATTATATAAATAGAATCACAAACTAATTACAAATTAGTTTGTGATTCTATTTATTGTATGTAAGATTTAATAGTGATTTAACATTATAAATTATATAAAATGTGTTTACAAATGAGCACTTTACACATATAATGAATTTGGGTTATTATCAATTGAGAACAAAAAGGTAATGACTGTATTTTGTAAAAATTTAATAAAATTATTAGGTGAGGCTCCTATGTACAGGATATACACTTTTGACGAGCTTTACAGAGCTCTTTTTTTATTAAATGAATCACTTTATGTGCATTCATGTAATAAAATGTATAGAAATGATTTTAAATTCTAAAGCTAAAGGGAGTGATAAGTTTAATGGACGATGACCCGTATTATAAATATGGAAAGATAAAAATTAGAAATTTATTATTAGAAAATATAATAAGGGTGTACTTTCATTAAACTTTGCATTGTACACCCTAAAAGAAAAGGAGTGTGTTCAATGCAATTTAGTAGTGTTTATCTAAGTAGATTATTAGGTAATAAAATCTATACACCTAATAAAGAAGTAATAGGAATTTTAAATGATTTAGCTGTTGATATAAATTTTAAGAATCCTAAGGTTACTATAGCTGTTATTAAAACAAAAGAAGGAATAAAATTTATTGATATTGATAATATTAATATTTCTAAAGAAAAAGAACAATATGATTTAATATGTAATAAAGTTCAAGATAAAGATTTAGGTAACTGCATGCTACTCAAAAAGTATGTTTTGGATAAACAAATTATTGATGTTAACGGTAGGAAGGTAGTTAGAGCTAACGATGTTAGATTAGTTATCTTATCCTCAGGTATGTTCATTGCAGCAGTAGATATTGGAATGGAAGGAATATTAAGAAGGATTGGAATTGCTAAACCATTAAAAAGATTAGGACTTAAAGTATCAAGTAAACTAATGTTATGGGATGATGTTCAAACAGCTTTTGCCTCAAAAGATATTTTGCTTTCAAAAACTTATAATAAGTTGCATACACTGCATCCCTCAGACCTTGCAGATATAATTGAAGATTTTGATGCAAATACAGGAGCAATTATTTTTTCTAGCTTAGATAATGCAAAAGCTGCAGATGTGTTAGAAGAATTGGACGAAGATGTACAAGTAAGTCTACTTAGAATACTATCTACAGATAAAGTAGCTGATATCCTAGAAGAAATGCCAGCAGATGAGGCTGCTGACGTATTGGATGGATTAAATGAAGATAAAGCAGAAGAATTGCTTAACAATATGGAAAAAGAAGCTTCAGATGAAATAAGAGAGCTTATGGAATATGAGGAACATCTAGTTGGAAGTATTATGAATACTGATTTTATATCATGTCCAACTAACTATACAGTAGCTGATGTAATAAATGATATCCGTAAAGCGGAAGAAGAAGTTGAGCAAATTTATTATGTTTATGTTGTAAGTGATACACATAAGCTTATTGGAGTAGTATCTTTAAGGGAATTGATTGTTTCTACTCCTGATAAAAAGTTAGAAGATATTATGGCTAAAGAAGTTATATATATGCAAGATAATGATAAAATAAGTGATTTAGTGAAAGCTATATCAAAATATAATTTATTTGCTATGCCTGTAGCTGATGAACAAATGGAGCTCATTGGCATTGTAAGTATGAATGATATTATTTATGAATTTACTAAGCACAATAAAAAATATAGATAGTTGGAGGTACCAAGAATGAATGCAAAAAGAAAAACATGGATGGCAAGTCTATTAATATTTTTAAGTGTTTTAGGCCCTGGAATTATAACTGGTAGTGTTGATAATGATGCAGGTGGTATCACAGCATATTCTGTAGCTGGTGCTACATATGGTTATCAATTGCTTTGGTCATTAATCCCATGTTTTATTGTGCTTGTTGTAGTACAGGAAATGAATGCTAGAATGGGTATAGTCACTGGAAAAGGATTGGCAGACTTAATTAGAGAAAATTTTGGGGTTAAGGTAACTTTCTTTATATTTATTGGGCTAATCATAGCAGATATAGGAAATACAGCTACTGAGTTTGCAGGAATTGCAGGTAGTATGCAGGTTTTTGCAGTAAGTAAATATGTATCAGTACCTTTGGCTGCTATTGCAGTATGGATTCTAGTAGTAAAGGGTACTTATAAAACTACTGAAAAGTTATTTTTAGTTTTTAGTTTATTTTTATTATCTTACATTGCTTCTGCATTTCTTGCTAAACCAGACTGGCATGAAATAGGTAGTGCTATAATTCATCCTACTATTGAAACTAATTTTGACTATATAAGTACGGTTATTGGTCTTATCGGAACTACTATTGCTCCTTGGATGCAGTTTTATATGCAATCAGCAGTTATAGAAAAAGGTCTTAAGCTTGAAGACTTTAAATACGAAATTTGGGATGTAGTTGTTGGTAGTATTATTACAGTAGTAGTTGCTTTCTTTATAATTGTAGCTTGTGGAGCAACACTTAATAAAAGTGGAATTCAAATAGAAGAGGCTAAGGATGCTGCATTAGCGTTGAAACCACTTGCGGGAGCTTTTGCTTCTCAAATATTTGCTTTTGGACTTTTTATAGCGTCTATTTTTTCAGCTACAATACTACCTTTGGCTACAGCATTTTATATTTGTGAAGCTTTTGGTTTTGAAGCTGGTATAAATAAAACATTAAAAGAAGCACCAGAGTTTTTCACACTATTTACTATTATAATTATTGTTGGAATTTCTATCATATTGATTCCTGGAGCGCCTTTAATTCAGATAACATTAGGGTCACAGGTTATAAATGGTATGTTATTACCAGTAGTTTTAATTTGTATGATGCTTATAGTAAATAATAAGGAAATTATGGGGGAATACGTAAATAATAGAACTAAAAATGCAATTGGATGGGTAACGATTATAGTGTTAATTATATTAACAGCTATTTTAACTTTTGAGCCTTTAATAACTTATTTTACCAGCTAATAACATATAATATAAAAAGAGCACTATAAAGTGCTCTTTTTATATTATATGACTTCTAAGTATGTTAATTTATTAGGGGTAACCTATAGTTTATCTGTTTTATCACTATCAATTAATTTATCAGAAATAATTGAAAGATTAAATGAAAAGTTTGGAACCTATATTCAATGCTTCATATATTTTGCTACTTCCTAAGTATGAATTAATTAAAGAAGTTCCTTTGGAATAGCATCATTTGGTAGTTTACCATCCATTTCTAAGTAATAATGTTTTATTGTATTTAGATTTTCATCTAACTCATATACAAGAGGTATCCCAGTAGGAATATTTAAACTTGCAACTTCATCACCAGGTATGTTGTCTAAATATCTTACCAAGGCTCTTAATGTATTACCATGAGCAGATATGATTACATTTTTACCTGATTTAATAGCAGGTTCAATAGTACTATGCCAATAGTCCAGCACTCTTTTTTCTGTATCATTAAGATTTTCTGTAAGAGGAATATCTGAGTCTCTCAAATCCTTATACTTTAATTCTAGACCAGGATATCTTTTATCTGTCTTTTCTATTGCGGGAGGGCTGACATATACAAACCGTCTCCATTTGTTAACCTGTTCTTCTCCATATTTTTTAGATGTTTCTTCCTTATCTAGACCTTGAAGTGCACCATAATGTCTTTCATTTAATTTCCAGCATTTATGAACAGGAATCCACATTAATTCCATCTCATGAAGAACAATCCATAGTGTTCTAATAGCTCTTTTTAATACTGAAGTAAAGGCGACATCAAATATAAAACCATTTTCTTTTAAAATTTTACCAGCCTTCCTAGCTTCTAATAATCCATCTTCTGTTAAATCTACATCAGTCCATCCTGTGAATCTATTTTCTTTATTCCATATACTTTGACCGTGTCTTAATAAAACTAGTTTAATCATTTTTTCACCTTACCTTCTTATAAAATTATAAACATTATTTATTGTTTTATTCTATGAATTAAATTATACACATTATAAATAAATTTATAATGTGATAACAAGAATACCTTTCAGCAGTTGCTACATCTAACATGGTAATGTTTTTACACATGCAATAATAGCAGTCATCAGATGTAAATATTACTTAATAATAAGTATATTGGCAATTATCCGAGTGTTATTAGGCGGGTAAGAATTGATTAAAAATTAAGTATTAATTGTAGTAATATGATATAATATCCATAATTGAAGGCTTATTGTAGAAAATCATAAAATATAGGGGGAGAATAGAACATTAAGAAATAGAACATTAGGAAATAGTATTTAATAATGTATTAATTTAACTAAGGAGGATATTGTGAAAAGTATAAAAGCAAAATTGATATTATGTTTAGGGGTGCTAATAGGGATTATATGTATAGGATTAGGTGTAATTTCATTTATAAATTCATCAAATGCACTAACATCAAATTTAGGAAAGACTCTTCCTAACATTGCAGAACAAACAGCGAGTAATATTCAAGGAAGAATTGAAGGACATCTAAATTCATTAGAGGCTATTGCAGCAATAGATGCAATAAAAGATCCTAACAATTCATGGGAAAATAAAATGCCCATTCTTTTAGAGGAAGTCAAAAGAATGGGAAGCATTAAACTTGGGATTGTAGATAAAAATGGAGATGCTAAAAATACAGATGGAAATGGTGCTAGTATTAAAGATAGAAAATTTTTTCAAGATGCATTAGCTGGTAAAAGCAATGTATCAGATCCAATAATAAGTAAGACAGATGGATCTTTAGTAGTTGTATATGCAGTTCCTATTAAAAATAATGATGAAGTTGTAGGAGTATTAATTGAAACAACAGATGGTAATAAATTAAGTGAATTAACTAATCAAGTTAAAGTTGGAAAAACAGGTTATGCATTTATGATAAGAAAAGATGGGGCAAACATTGCTAGTAATGATAATAACAAGGTCATTAATATGTATAATCCAATTGAAGAAGCAAAAAAAGATTCTAGCCTACAACAATTAGCAGATATTGAGGGAAAAATGGGCGCAGGAGAAACAGGAATAGGTGAATATTACTATGGAGGAGCATATAAATATGTAGGGTATGCTCCGGTAAAAGGAACTGAATGGTCTGTAGGAGTTTTGGTATTAAAAACTGAAATGTTGTCAGAATTGGACACTTTAAAGATTTCTGTTATATTATCATCTATATTATTTTTATTAATTGGAGTTGCGATTGTTTACATAATTGCTAATAGTATATCTAAAGGAATAAAATCAACTTCAAAACATTTAGAATTATTAGCAGAAGGAAATTTATGTGAAGAAGTTTCGCCTAAATATTTAAAACTAAAAGATGAAGTTGGGGATATGACTAATTCAATGAAAGTAATGCAAGAATCCCTAGGAAAAATGATTAGAAAAATAAAAGAGAATTCTTCAAATATTAATATGCAATCAGAAAACTTATCTTCTGTTTCAGAAGAGATAGCAAATGTATCACAAAATGTTACAGAAGCAATATCTGAAATTGCAAAGGGGACAAGTACTCAGTCTGAAGATTTAATAAATATAACAGATATTCTTAATGAGTTTAGTAATAAGTTATCTGGAATGGTTACTGAAATACAAGCTGTAGACTCAAATTCTAGAGAGATTAATTTAATGGCAAATGAGAGTAGTAGTGAAATGAATGAATTAAATCAATCTGTGACAAAAGTTAGTAGTTCATTTAAAACATTTAGTGGTAAAATTATTGGACTTGGAAAAGATATAAATGAAATAAATGAAATTACGAATATAATAAATAGTGTTGCAGAGCAAACAAATTTGCTAGCATTAAATGCTGCTATTGAAGCTGCCAGAGCAGGAGAAGCAGGTAAAGGATTTTCAGTAGTAGCAGATGAAATAAGAAAACTTGCTGAACAATCCAAAATATCATCAGAAAGCATTAGTAAACTAATTAACGGTATATCTAAAGATACTGATGTTATAGTTCAAGATTCTGTTACTATGGATGATGAATTAATAAACCAAGTTAAGATTATAAATAGTTCAATAACATCTTTCAAAAAAATTATAGAAGCAGTGAATGAAGTAATTCCTAAAATTGAAACAGTTAAAAATTCTGCTGAGGGTATAGATAATGATAAGAATGTTATTTTGACTAGAATAGATGGAGTATCTTCAGTTTCAGTTGAAGTTTCAGCATCTTCAGAGGAAATTTCTGCATCATCAGAAGAAATGAATGCTTCCACAGAAGAAGTATCAGCAGCAGCACAAATACTTAACAGTATGACAAGTGAAATGATTGAGGAAGTAGATAAGTTTAAAGTTTAAAGTTTAAAAGCAAAGAATTTGAATAAGAAAATTGAATTAATATAAATTTTATGGTATGTTTTTTATATAATATTTTTTATCGGTTGGACAAACTAAAGTTTGATTTCAAGAAATTTGTTTCCAGGGTGGGAGACTCTTATTTGAGTTTCCCACTTTTTATTTTTCTAGATATATTAAATTAAGAACACTAGTCTTAATTTATAATAGAGAGGCAGTGATGATAATGTTTTATGTATTAATTGTACTTTTAGAAATAACTTTTATATTACCAATTATATCAAAGAATGTAGAAAGAAATCTTGAGATTTTTCTATTTTTGGTGGGGGTGTTAGCATCTATTACTTCAGGTGTTTTAAATAAAGAACTTTTTTTCTATATTGTTATTGTTCAAAATAAATTTATGTATGTAATAGCCTTTGCCGTATTAATAGGCGGATTTTTGTTTAAAGCACTAACTACACATGTAAAAGGAGCATTAACATATATCTTAAAACATATCCCGTTAAAGTTTTTTATATTTTTATTAGTAGTGATTATAGGTCTTTTATCAAGTATAATAACTGCAATTATAGCTGCTCTTCTTCTAGTAGAAATAGTTAGTATACTTCCAATTAGTAGAAAAAATAAAATAAATATTAATATAATTTCATGTTTTTCAATTGGGCTGGGGGCGGTATTAACTCCAATAGGTGAACCATTAGCTACAATTATAGTTTCTAAGCTTGATGTGAACTTTTGGTTTCTTTTAGAGGAGTTTGGTATTTACATTATACCTGGAATATTAATTCTTGGAATTATTGGAACAGGGTATGCTATGCAAGAGAAAATTGAAACAGATAATGATGAAGAAGTTATTATAGAAGAAACAAATAAAGTGATATTCATAAGAGCACTTAAAATTTTTCTATTCGTTATTGCACTAGAATTACTTGGAGAAGGCTTTAAACCAATAATTGATACTTATGTAATATCCCTTGATACTCGTTATTTATATTGGATTAATATGTGTTCTGCAGTACTAGATAATGCAACATTAGCTGCTGCTGAAATAAGTGCTAAAATGTCACCAGTACAAGTTAAAGCTGTATTAATGGGCTTAATTATTAGTGGGGGAATGATGATCCCAGGTAATATACCTAATATTATTTCTGCTGGTAAATTAAAAATTAAAAGTAGAGAATGGATTAAACTCGGGGTTCCACTTGGAATCACTATTATGGTGATATACTATGTAATTTTATTTGTAATATAAGTATTTTTTGCTGTAATATGAGAAATTAAATTTAAAATCTTTCAATACTATTCTGATGCAAGATTCTATGATTGCGATATTGAGGTGCATATATTTAAGATATTGATACTAAACAGTGGATCTATATCTTAAATATATGCTATTTTTTTAGTCTTAACATCGCAATAAAGCCAACTAATATAACGACTTAATTATATTAAAGTATTAGAAAAACTAGGTGAGGTTCATGCTATATTTTTAGTACAAGATTCTAATTTTACTGTTCCACCAAAAACCCAAAATCTGTAGCCTAAAAAATTAACTACTTGAGCAAATACCATTGCAATAATTTTTGTGAAAAAAGGATTCATAGAACTATCTTTCATTAATATACTTAAGGCTATTAAGCTTACACCCAGTGAAGCTGAATTAACAACAATAAATTGAACAATTTCCTTTGTCGTTTTCTTATTTGTTTTCGTATCATTAAACGTCCAAAATTTATTGCAAATATAACTATTTAAAGTACCACTGCAATAGGATACTATCTGGCTTATAACATAGTTAATACCAAAAAAACTATTTAGCAGGGAAAATACTCCAAAGTCAAACATAGTATTTAAGCATCCTACGCAGCCAAATCTTATAATACTTTTATATTTTTCATTATTTATAAAGGTGTTGTAAATATTTTTAACAATAGTCATGTGATCCGCTCCTTCTAATTTATTGATAAACTGAAATTTGATTTACTTTAGGCATACTGACTTGTTATTTTTTAAAATATGCCTTATTGCTATATTTAAGAATAGTGTATTTATAATTAATATGAATAGTATTGGTCTAATAAATGTAGCTAAACTCCACAAAATTAATAGAATATCTAATAGTATTACTGACATTCCAAGATACATAATGTTACGACTTATTTTAAATTTGACTATATACTTATAATAATTCTTATTTGTGTCAGTTAAGTAACAAAAATGTGTCAGTTAAGTAACAAAACTGCCATATAGCTGTTACATATTCAGATAATGAAAAAGAAACTATTTCAAATATTAATGTTAGACCAGTTACAGTACGAATCATATAATTAGGCACAATCAAATAAATAACAAGTCCATTTGCCAGCCTATTTTCCATCATGCTGCGTCGGCAAATTGACCTAATAGGCCCGCTATGAGGGCAATTCGTCTCCTTGCCTGATGAAAAATAT
>Ga0302140_10007572_pt1 | contig 13586 bp, 19 predicted proteins | sample I_Bog_E1_1_FD_202095 | JGI IMG/M metagenome (GOLD analysis project Ga0302140, IMG submission 202095) | Peat permafrost microbial communities from Stordalen Mire near Abisko, Sweden - I_Bog_E1_1 | ecosystem: Environmental > Terrestrial > Soil > Wetlands > Peat | place: Sweden: Abisko, Stordalen...
AATACTCGCAATGCCCTCGAATTCAGAGAAAAAACCTGTTTCGCGACCCTTGATCGAGTAAGAAGACCCCCAACCCCCCGTGGTTCTAAGGTATCAAGCTAACAAGCCACAGGTACTTCAGAGCCACATCGACTTCCACCCTCCCGCTGGTCAAAGTTTACGTCGGCCCCCAGCGAGAGCTCTTCATCTTCCCCGAGGCCCTCATCTGCGATAAGCTCAAGTTCTTCAAGGCAGCATTTCAAGGTGGCTTCCGCGAGACCACCGGGAAGACCATCGACCTTCCAGAAGATGACCCGATAGCCTTTTCTTTGATAATGGATCGTGCTATGACTGGTACACTTTATCTACACGAGCATTCAATAGATAAAGAGGAGGTTCAGATGCAGCTTTGCAAGGCATACGTTCTGGCGGATAAGCTAGGTGAGAAGGATATTGCGATGTGCGTCAACATAGCGCTTCTTGAGTTCATATATGGCCCCGGAGAGCTTCGGATCATTTGTCCTAGAGCTGCAGTCTTTGTGTACAACCACAAGATCGAGATGAACACACTACGCCGGGATATGGTGCAGATTATGGCGGAGTCCTTCGATGGATGCTTTTCTGCTGAAAGTATGGAGAAGTGGTTGGAGTCTGCTACCAGCCACCCGAAGTTCCATGCCGACACCATGATAAAGATCAGACAAAACCACGCGTTGGAGAGCCATGCACGATCTTGCAACCTCCCGTCTTGCAAGGTTCATACTGCAGAGTTCATGGCCCAAATCGATAGGTCTGAAGAGTTTTTGTGATACATGGGGCATATCTGTTTCATCGTCCAGGACTTGGGACTTAGTACCGTAGCATGGTAATGCCCCAGAAAGAGTGATTAGGAGAGGATCAGGAGAAGTGACAACACTTGGCGGGGTTTGTTGAAGAGGAATGGGAGACTCCGTAATCTCTCTCAATACAAAGACAACAAGATTTGCATTTCAGTGTTCAAGCTTATATGACTATCTAATTTTTGTTGGAAGGACTGGCTCATAACGCATTCCTCTAATGTTCGCGATGGGAGATTTAGTCAACGCCCCGCGGTTAGTGGATTCATGCTTGACTGAGAACTTGCCAAAATCACCAGCAAAGGATTGTTCGTCAGACATGGACTTCTCACAATCAAATTACCGTAATCTGCGATCACAGTTGCTGAAGAAATGTAGCTACTTATGCCACGTATTGTTGCTCCAAATCTCCTTGAGACAAAATCGAGCATGCGAAAAGGGGTATCACGTGATATCAACAGAGTCTTCTTCAATCTATTTCATCTTTTAAAATTGGGCAGAGTATATTGGCACGATTAGATCCAGTCATTGGGAGTGCATGAAGCTTCTCGGCATGGTAGGCGAGTAGTGATGACCGCTCGCTGCCTACAACAATGGAAGTGTTCGAATGGGGCATTCCGGAATGGAAATTGACTGGTTCATCTTCTCCAAAACAACGACACTGCTTGCAAGAAATCTTTGACCACCGAATTGAAACTCACTGAGAAGTTCTTTTCCTTGAATGGCGCATCGCTTAGCTTCCTTCCTGTTCAGGAGAGCTCGTTGCTCTGCGCTCTTTCCTCGCTAGTCGCCTCGCTTAACGAATTCAAGTTCAACGTCGCTCCGCCTTCACCTTCCAACTTCTTCAACCTTCTTCATCATCTCGAGTCAGAGTTGCAATCTCTGACACGTGCTGGCGCAACCGGCTCAGCATCGCGTCGGTGTTCATCGTCAGTCTGCGACGATTGTTCGACCGTCCACCATCAGCGCTAATCCTCAGCATGTCTGGTGCTTCTCGATCCGGCCTACGCAGCAACTCGACTCCTGCCACACCAGTGTTGAAGACTCGAGTCAGCCTTCCCTTCTCCACCACACAGCCAGCCAACAATTCTTCACTCTCTATCGACTCATTCGAACTCGTATCCCACGAGCAGACACAAACGCCTGTCAACATCAAGAGTTCCAATCCCAGCACCCCAAACGTGACAGTCATGGCAACCACCAAAGTCAATACCTCCATTGCCGTTCAAGCTACCAATCCTGCTGCAAACAGCCGCAAGCGAAAATTCCATGAGTATATTCATCCCATGATATGACACAAGAAAACAGACTGATTCTCTCCAAGGTTCTTCAAAAATTCCAACACTGTTGAAATCATCGTCGGCCCGGAGCGCGAGACATGGATTCTCAACGAGGACTTTCTGTGCGACCGCTTGCATTTCTTCAAAGCTGCTTTCAAGAGTGGTTTCAAGGAGTCGGAGACCAAGAAACTCGAGCTGCCTGAAGACAACCCGGTTGCGTTCGGACATCTGATTGAATGGATCTATACGAGGCGCCTTGACTGCAGCTTCTGCGAATGCTTACGTTGCGAATGTGGAGATTGCAGTGAACACAACAAAGACAATGAACTGCCTGAATCACATCATCTCCTTCAGTGGGCTTGGCTTGGGTTCTGTCTGATAAAATTGGAAGCAAGGAGCTCGAACTTGACGCCCGCGATCAATTCAATTCGTGTATGGAATTGATACACGTAACCGCCATGCCCGAAGCAGTTGGGTTTGTCTTTGAGAAGATGCCGGAAAGGAGTCCATTCAGAAAATATTTGATGAATCACTTTGTAGAAACCTTCTTCTCGCCTCATTCAGGCCTTGATGCTTTCACACAAGCAACAGCTGCGAGTAAGAACTTCAACAACCTTGTTTGGAAGGAAACCAAGGACCATACGTTGAAGGAGAAGAAGAAGTGCCAAATCTACAACTGCACGGTACACAAGCCTGCAAATGAAAAGGACAAAAACTAACGGAGGGTTGTGAGAAAGTCGAGAGGACTTGCAAATTGCATTGCAGAATATTCTGAAATCATTTTACAACGGGCACAGGAGACAGATGGCATATGATAGCAAAACAATATCGCAATGATCAAGTATGCAAACTTCCATTACAGTACCACGTGAATATCAATCTAGCCACCACTCTCCCAGATAATATCAGCCAAACTCCAGCAAACAAGAACCTCACATGTACAACTTTTTCCAGCCATCATCACACCATGCTCAAACATGACGATAAGCATCCTCCCACCTCGGCTCAGTCTTAACATGCACACCCTCGCCAGGCATTGCAGCTCCCTGCCCAACATGCCTATGTCCACTTCCGTTTCCATGTCCATGATGTCCATCATGCCCATGCCAAAGCCCCTCAAACGGATCACCCATCCCCATCTGCATCCCCACCATGCCATACCCCGTCCCAAATCCCTGCCCCATCTCCATTGACGGCGGAGCATACATACCAGGCAATCCCTCATCACCCTGCATCCCAAAGCTAAAGCCCATCTCATCCATCTCGCCCATCTCCTCGAACCGCTCACTCGGCCCTGGACTCGGGCTTGCGGAAGCTTCGCGCACGTACCGGCTGCTGGACGGCGTATTCGGCATCGTCCTGGGCGTCGGCAGTGACTCTGCAGTAGCGTTCATGGACATAGAATGGAGGCCTGGCTCGAGCTTGACGCGCTTCTCTCTCCCCAATCGCTCCATCCCCAGTCCTTCTCGCTCACTCTCCACCGTCCCCTGTCTACTCCCCATCCCAGGCTCGGTTTTGACTCCCTCGTCGTCGCCGGGCTCCTCTTTTTTGCCCTTCCCTTTTCGACTCTTTTTCTCCACTTTCTTGCGCGGTGAGTTGGGACCGCGTGGACGTCGGACGGTGGCGGTGCCGTCCATTTGCTTCTTGAAACGGCTGTAGCGCATCCGTGCTGCATGGCCGTTTGTGATTTCCTGTGACAGGATTGGGTCGTGGGCTACTTTGTTCCAGTCGATCTTCCATTTTGCGTTAGCTTGCTTTTCTGTTTTGCATTTCCTATTCGAGAAAGATGTTTGGAGGGCAACGGTGATGGAGACGGTGTGGCGCAGGAAGCAAAAGGGGCTGGGTGGGGGTGGCGAGTGGTGTGAGGTAAAAGTGGAGATCCGAAAAAGGGGGAGGTTGGGGAACAAGCGAGGTGGCGAAAACAGGCAGGGAAGTGAGTGGAACTGGAGGGGAGGAGACAGGGAAAGGGGGCGGGGTTTGTGACTCACGTCTTTGAGACATTTCTGGCTGAGGATGGCGTACAGCAGCCGGGTGATGGCGGTGTCGTTGGGCATCCTGTCGGTTTTGCGAAGGCTCGCCAAGGTGGTGGCTGGGTGGTGTGACTTCGCGATCGGTCGCGATTTTTCTTGGAGAACGCGAATTTGAGGATTGGGAGTGCTTGAGTGCTGGACTCGTCAATTCGAGGGGGGATTTCGAGAGTTTTTCTGTGCTGGAGGTTGAGGGTGCTGTTGAGCGAGACAGTGAGGAATGAATTGTGCGAGCTTGACCGCAAAGCACAACGGCACTGGATCTCTAGAGAGTTGGAACTGGCGGTGTGATATGGCAGAGAAGAAGATGTGCGGATCGGTGAGGGGAGGAGGTAGAAATAACTTCCCAGCTCACGCACTTGGCTTTGAGAATGGCGGGGGCTGCGTGCATAAGGAACAAGTATGCGTGAGCTCGACACAAGGAGCCACTCTGGCTCAGTCACAAAGACTTCCTTTGTATGCAAGATGGCGCGGGAAGGGGCTCTGCTTAATTGAAGCTTGTGTGAACGATGCATGGGATGGACAAGAGCTGCAGGCTAGCGGCGCAGGATAAGGGAGGGGGGCTGATACACAGCGATTGCTCGGACCGTGTCCCACTAGGGAATGGAGCTCAGAGACATGACGTTGTCGCGGTTGCCTGGAATTGCAGTGTGTTTTGGCTCGTTGATCAGGGCAACGGGAGGTGGGAGAGTTTGCCAAGTCGCAGCGTGGCTGCATGGCCATTGGAGGTCGTGGTCGGACGCGCACCGCGTAGAGTGCATGCATGAGGCTAGCAGGGGCTGGGTGCAGCTCCAGCATCGCGCAACAAGCGTGACTTCGTGATACGAAATAAAAGCAGCCATGCTTTCTTTAGATCCTTGCTCTTTCGGGCTCTTTCAGTCTACGGGACCCTCCCGCGGTAGTGGTTCTGTACCTTGCAGGGAGTCATCCTTCCTGGCCGCAGACCTGGCCAACCACTGCGGGCGGGGGACTGTGTAACGCGGAGGGAAAAAGAAACGCTGAAAGGGCAAAAGCATGCAAGAAAGCGACTGGTTTATGCAAAGGCGGGAAACTGTGACTCAAGTGGATGGATATCTCCTAGAGATAGAGAAATGATAGGCCGGTGCTGGGCTCTGGCCATCTCCAGCTCCGCCAGCCTCGCATTCACTTTTCAAGATAGAAGCCGATCCTGCCGGGTAGAAGCTTCCCCTCTTAGTGGCCTGATAAAAGTGTGAAAGTTGGGATGACGGGGTATTATTCACAGTAAAAAGTGGTTGGAGTAGACTTACGAGTGAATAACCAGCCTTGTCTGACCGCCCCTCCCCTTCCTCTATCTCATACCCACCATCGCTCTTCATCTTTCCAATATCCTGCCTGATTCATCTTCTACCCACGACCAACCCGTCAACACAACTCATACATTTCCTTGCCTCCCTCCTCAAAGACATTCCACTCCCAACAAAATCGCAACAATGCCCTCCTCGCAGTGGGATCACAAAGCGGACAAGGATCTGCTCCTGGCAATCATCCTCAATGGAGAACTCAAAAGCATCAGCTGGCCTTTGATCGCCCAGAAGATGCAAGCAAAGTCTTACACCTTCACCCACGAGGCATGCCGGTAGGTCCTTCGCTCCTCCAGCGCATCATTAGTCAGGCGCTTTCCCATCAGCTGACCCCTCCACCCTGCACCTGCATCCAGCCCAGGCATCCACCAGCCTGAGGCTAATATCACCTTCTCATGGTGTACACTTGCTAACGCATCACCTTGTAGCCAACACTTCCAAAAGATCCGCAAGGAGTCTCGGGACGGAGCGGGCGCCTCGACTCCACCCTCCGCGAAGCGACAACGCACAAACGGAACCAAGAACGGCAGTTCTCGCAAGGGCTCCAAGGCTCATGGCTCCTTTGCAGAGGCTGTTGATGACGACGATGATGAAGAGGACTTCAACGCTTCACCATCGAAAAAGCAGAAGTTCAAGAAGGAACAAGGCAAGGAGAATGGAGAGGAACAATCTGCATACCAATTCAAGATCGAGCATGGCGAGGTGATCGACTTGGAGAATGATGAGTACATCTCCCCTTCCCTTCACCTCCATTTTAAACACCATACTAACTCGCTGCAGCATCTATGAAGGATAAGCTGCTCACTCCTCCTCTTATCGCCGCCGCTACTTCTCAATCTAACACTGGCTGCTCGCTGGAGCTACATGGAAATGGTGCTGGACCTTTGCTTGTGGACGAACATATTGCCTGACTTTGATCTGAACAAACGTTTCCTTTTCTGCTTCTCTTTTCGCGATGGCCGGCGTGCCTGGGTAGATGCGTTCCTTTTCTTGGGCGGTTGATGCAGTGTTTCCTTGCTAAATGCTGATGCATCGCTCGTTGGGAAGACACTTCTTCTGTACCGAAACAGCGTCCTTTACATATGCGATCCGTTCAATCAAAAAGTAATACAATCAATGCTTAACGCTGAGAATGTGACTGTACTGAGTGCTGCAAACATGCCATAATGTGCTCCTCACTGAGGCCTGCTGCTTAGCCTGCAGAAGCACTGCTCTCTTGCTCCCTCGCCTAGACTCGACACCTACAATGCAATTGATAAACACTCATCCATTGAAGTCTTGGTGCTGTTGCATCGTATCGCTGCAAGATGCTGGGGAGTGGGGAAGAGGCGGGGTTGCGAAGTCGGCAGAAATTTGAGGTTGTCGGGAGAACACCGGCATTCCCCGGAACTCGGCGTTATGATTTTCCTTGCTTGTACTCTATCACTTACCTTTTATGATCGACTTGCTGAACTTATTTGAGAGAGTATTCAAGATGATTGATAGTTCTGTGCTGCTTTGTCTCCATGGAATGATTAGATCTGCTGCGGAAAGAGGAAGGCCAGTAAAGTTTGAGTTGCAAGCAGCTCCCAAACTCCTTGAGAACGAACCTAAAATCCATATACACCGCCGATACATCAATAAATTCTCTCCCCTCAAGCAACGTCAGGTAACGTTATATAATAGCACTTTTTAAATCAACATCCCCGGTTACTCGACATCCGCTGGCACTCTCCAATTAAACATTTCTTATAAGCTTTCCGTGTTTGCAGACATCCAATTAAAATAGAGCACAACCTACCCTCTGCAAAAAAAACCCCTTGGTTTCTTTCAATCTCCTCGTCGATTAGCCAATCTTTCATGAGTTCTCTTTCGATGAACTCTCCACAATTCGAGAGCAAAGAAACTGGCTATCAAGTATGCCAAGCCACAGAAGATCTGAGCATACAAGAACTCCCGGGATGAGTTTACTCTTCTCAACTTCAGAGCTATGACTTCGGAGACTTAATTTGTTAGTTTGATCGGCGAGAAAGGAGACATATGGTACACTCACATGTGCAAGGTAGAACCACCATCATCCAAGCAAGTGACAACATCGAAGGAAGCTCCTTCAATCCCACAACCTCAGCGCTAACAGGAGCTATAGTCTACAGAACCATTAGCATCCAACTCTCGGTCAAAGTCAAAGCTTCTTACCATCCAAAAGACACCCAATATTCCCCCATTAATAACAGCAAAGAAAATCAGAGCACCATACGAAGTCGCGGGCACCCAAATCGCAAAAACACTCACAAAGCACAAAAACGTAATCAACGCCGCCGTCTCAATCCTACCAAATCTATCACTCATGACTCCAACAAGCGGTCTCCCCACCGCCGTACCCAAATTAAGCAATGCCGTAACGGCCGCCGCCTGCGAGCTCCCCAATCCAATACTCCGCGCAAAATCCGAGAGCGAGAACAATAAAATCACATACCCAAACATACTCACGAACCCCCACGCCAGCGCGAGGAACACCTCATATCTTCGGAACAGCCTTACATCGAAAGGATGTAATTTCGGCTGCACGATATGATTCCGGCTTCGAATCGCACAGGTGGCGAGGATATTCATTCCCGCGCTCACAAGTCCGCAAGTTCTCAACGCCCAGGCTAGAGAGATGTGACTTAGTATCGCACGCACGGCGAACGTGAACAGCAGGCCGCCGATGCCTGAGCCGGCGGAGCAGATCCCGTTTGCCATGCTGCGGCGCTTGAGGAACCATTGAGGTAAGACGGCGATGCTTGGGATCCAGGTTAGTCCGATGCCGAAGCCGACGAGCAGGCCTTGAGACAGATAGAGCTGCCAGATTTTACGGGAGAACGAGGCGGTTAGGAAGCCGGTTGTTTGGCAGATGATTCCGAGGGCCATGGGGAGGTGCACGCCGTATTTTCGGGTCAGTGCTGTGGCGATGGGAGAGACGATCATGGCACAGGAGAAGTTGAGGCCTCCGATTAGCGCGAAGTCGAAGGAGGTGCCGTCCGGGAAGACGTTGTTTTGGAGGTAGTAGGATAGGTAGACGCCGTAGGACTGCGGTTTGTTAGTCAAAATGAATGAGAGGGAAAGGGGGACAGACGGAGAGAACGCCCCATGTGAAGGCGTTTATTGTGAAGCAGCATGCTACGCAGACCCAGCCGTAACCACCATCTGGAGGGGAGTCTCGGATTTCCTCGACGGAGAGCGAGTGTGTGAAAGTGGTGTCTGATACATCGTGAGATTGTTGAAGAGATTCAGTGGGCATTTCGTTGCAGACGAAATTTGGTATAAAGAAGACTAAAAGTTTTGCTTTCTGTAGTAGAGATCGCTCGATGTATATGGGAATCGAAGTTTATTATATCCAAGCGGAAGACCTCCGCTGCCCCACTCTCGAGCTGAGTTTCTGTGAAGAATTAGCTGCCGCATTGCCGTGATGATGTGTCAAACAATTTCTCAAGTAGGGAAATATTTTCCCGATTTTGTTCTGTATCTCTTCATTCTCATTGTAGACTATAGAAAGGTTATGATTGGCATGAGAGCTGTAGCAGGGGAAGATTTTCCCTTGCGGTGCACTAATTTGAGTCACCACTTATCGATTGCTTGCCTATGAGGTCAGATGACGAGTGTTGCTATATTATTCGATGATGAACAGGGGAAAATTCTTCATATACGAGCTTTTGTTGGTCTGTTTAATTGATTCTTGATGTCAGAGGTCCTAGTTAGTGGTCAAGTCGTGGCCTCGCTAAGAGAGCAGGGGAAAATTTTCCCCTGTTCATCTCAAGTAGCATTATCATCGACGCACAGAAGAAGTACCCCGTTCCATAAGGGCTCTGTCTTTAGTAGTAGACATTAAGAAATGAAAAAAGATTCTTAACTCTCAAGTTTATTTGCGGACTGTTGACGTAGATGGCTGGATATGGAGGTAGTACTTACATTGCCATTACCCCGCAATGCGGGGTACTACTTCTACACAACTCAACGCCTCTGAGTTCGACGACATCACAATCATAGTTTATGAAATCAAAAGGGTGAAGAGATAACTTGGGAACAATGCTGTAAGCTTTATTAATTGCTAGGATTGCTAGCCTAGCTACAACTTCAATAATACTTTAGTTCAGTACAACAGGTGTCACGTGACCAGAAAGAGTTCAACACTCGAGGATAGATCATTGTGCATCGATTATGTTACTTTCCGCTTTACCGCAATTAGATTTGATTGTCCTCAGCTGAGGTAAAGGGAAGGGGTTGCCAAACTGTACCTCGAGGGCAGGACAAGAGCATTATTGCACCATTCGGCTCCACGTGAGCCTAGCGTCAGAAAATGCCTCCAAAACTTCTAGCACCACGAAGATTCCTTTTTATTACGGTAAAAGCTTATTAATTAGTGTTTTTGTCTGCTGCAATTGCTTCTTTTTCGTCACATCGCGACCTGCGGGTGAGCTGTCACAACGCCCTCGCTTACTCGGAGGGCAAATCCTTGCTGCCGCCCCTTGTTAGCGCACGGCTCTCTTCCCGTTGTCCTGGGTGCAGGCAGCAAAGCAATGGCATGGAGAAGATAAGAAAAGTGAGATTTGATTCGAATCCTTGTCGCAAGCCATGCTTTGGGATAAGAGTGGGCTGGTTGTTGGCGGAAAGATCTGCGGGCTTCACTGCCCCCGTACTTAACTAAGCTGTTACCCTCTTTTGGCCCTCAAAGAGACCTTGACTTCTTGCATTCTAAGTCTTATTGTTATTCGACCTACTTAATCAAGCTCTAGATTTTCAAATTCAAGAGGTCGTCTATCCACTACAGTCACGTATGCTTACTTCATCATTCTTATATCTTCCTAGCTACCAAGACACCATGCTGACTTGGACCTTCTTGCATGGACAGCGTCTCAATTTCCTACTTGACGATTCTCAGGATTGCTCACAAACTTGACACAATGTCATCGCCAAGGGTCAAATCTGCAAACGCCTGTCAGCACCTGTTCACAACAGTCCTCGTGAATATGAAGAACAAACCTGATGTGAGTTCAATTGCAGCTGTTACTTTCAACTTTCTCTTCAGAGAGCACCCACTTGCAACGAAGGCGGATATCTGTGATCTCATTTACTGACTACGTTGAAGGTTGACTGGAATCTTGTTGCTGCAACAGCTGGCTACAAGACGGCGGCTTCAGCTCAAGAGATGTTCCGCGTATTCATGAAAAGGTCCAAAGGTAGTCGTCCCGTCGACGGTGCACTGCCAACGCCACAGTCCCAGAAGGACGCGACTCCTACCAGGGCCGGAACACCTCCTACACCTTCCAAGGTAGAAAAAAGTACGCCCAAGAACACAGGCAGAAAGCGCAATTTTATTTCTGAGAATGGTGAAACGGGCAGCGGGAAAAGGCAGAGGATCAAGAAAGATGTGGGCTCTGGAAAGGGGAGGAATGTGCTTGTCCCAAAGGTGCAAAAGCAGCGACGGGCAAGAAGCGTGATTTCGGATGACAGTGACGCATATGGTGAGGCGTGAAGCAAATTTCAATGCCAATGGGAAGGTTTGAGCGCTGATTTCTTGACCATGTTGTGCTTCTTCTCCAGAGATTTGCTCTGATGTTACCAAATACCATTCCTTGATTGCAACTTTTCTGATGCTCTGATTTTTTACATATGCAGATTTGAAGAATTATCTCCACTGTTAGTTGTCATACTCCGAACTCTCGGAATGAGGTTCAATTACCTCTAGCATTGGTATGGGCAGTGACAAGTGAGCAAAATATTCCGTTCCCGTGGCTGATGAGCTGCAAGGACCTTGATAATATCGAGGGTACCTTGCTGTCAGCGGCCTGACAATTGATAATAGCGCGGACTTCCCCCCTCTAGCGCTGTCACGGACATAAAACGTGAAGTGATAGGCTACATTTATGAGCTTTCCCAATACTTGAGAGCAAAAAGTTCATCGCTTTTCCTCTTCACGTCTACCAGGGGACCTTGCAGATCTCAGGCGGGGCCAAGCTCTCAACAAAAGTGTCTCACGGTCAAGAGTTCTAATAGCAGCATGAAGGAACTAGAAAACGTTGAGACCGAATTAGAAGAGTTACTGAGACATCAACCACTGATTGGGCTTGGACTTTTCCCTTCACCGCCAATCCCTTTCTTGAATGTGGGGGATCTTGATTGCATGAGCGAGAGGGGGTGGCGTCAGCCTGTGCCTGCTGAGAGGCGGGGTAATGTTGCTGATAGGCTCTGATCGTCTCTCAGGGGAAATCGGGAAATCTCTCATCCTACAGAAGGGCTTTGACCAGAAATCTTTTTAGTGGCTTGTTCGAGCAGGCAACGGCAATGGAAAGTCATTAGAGAGCTCCTGTAGTTTCCCGAAGCAAGGTAAAAGTCAAACTATTCTTGAGCATGAGCTGAACACTTTTTAGTCAGATTGCAGATTACTTAACCCTTTTAGGATCTAGGATCCGAACCACTTGTTGGCAATTGCGTTGAAAGGTACGCTTTGACCTGGTCGCATCGAGCTATTGAAGTTGTGCTCCTCGAGTCGGTGAGCAAACCCCTTGAAAGCCTTGTCTTTGGTGGGGGCAGGGCTTCTGCTCCCTTGCGAGCGAGTCGGTACCACGACTAGTGCCTTCGTTTTGCACATCATGAGTTGCACAAGAACAATCGAAGAGGTTGAGGAAACCCAGAACGTCCTCTTTCACTCCGGGACAACAACCTGGGCTTCCGCAGATGGTGGCCCATCGCTAGCGGGAATCAGACCCCTTGTCCCTTGATTTTGAACTCCCACACTGTTCGCCTATTCCTTCTCTCCTTATCTCACAGCTTCGGAAGCAGTCTCTAATAATCCAGCGCCTAGCAAGGTAAGGGTTATGCTGACCCTTGCCATCAGCAGTCGAGCAGGCAGGAAGTCTTCAAGCGCGGACCATTCTGTTGTTCACTCATTCAACTCAACCAAAAAAAAGGTTCAACCTTGATACTATAGTTGTATTTGATTATACTAGAGCCGAGATGTATACTTCGAAGGCTGAATGAGAATCTTTACATGCTCCGCCTTGTTATTAATCAGCTCCAAGAAGCCACCTTCAACAGCTTTTTCGAGGGGCACAATGGACGTAATCATGTCTTCAGCCCTGATCTTCCCACTTGCAAGTATCTCCAGAACATCTTTAAAATCCTCGTTCGTGTAGCATATCCCACCCATGAGCTTAACCTCTGTAAACGAGAAGTTGTTGGGGTTGATGAGCAGCGGCTTCTCGTGAATAGCAACATTGAACACAACTCCCCCTGGCTTGACGACTGTCAAAGCAGTGTCTATAGTTGACTGGATACCTGTGGCATCAAAAGCAATGTCTACTCCGTCTCCGACGAGCCGTCGTACGGCATCCAGTACAGGATCCAATGTCTGACTTTCAGTTGTTTTTGAAACTGGATTGACAACCAAATCAGCTCCAAACTTCTTTGCTTGATTTGACCTCGTTTCAGCCACCTCGCTGACGATAATATTCTTCGCGCCCTTCGACTTCAGTAAGAGAAGAAGAGCAAGTCCAATTGGTCCTCCGCCCAAGATAACCACATCTTGACCAGTCTTGAATCCAGAAATCCGAATCATATGAGAGGCCACAGCCAATGGCTCAGCCAGAGCAGCAGCCTTCAGTGACACGCCTTTGGGAAGAGCTATGCAGCTGAATGGCTTCACAACAATCTCATCTGCGAAGCCTCCTCCATGAGCATTCATGCCATAGGTTGCCCAACTCTTGCAGAGATTCAGCCGTCCTGACTTGCAGATTCCGCAAGGTTCTTTGCCGTGATGTCTGTCGTCAAGTGACGGATTGATGGCGACGTTTTGACCAATCTTAAATCCTGTAATGCTAGATCCAACCTCGAGGATGGTGCCTGACATCTCGTGGCCCATGATAATGGGCAACTCGGCACCGGTGTGCGGGTTCTTTTGACCTGGCTGAGGTGGGAATATTGGGCCTCCGAGATACTCGTGGACGTCTGAGCCACAAATTCCACAGTAGGCAATTTTCACTCGTATCTCGTCATTGCCACACTTTCTATTCAGGTCGAATTGGTGAGCTTGTGTGAAAGCAAGCTCGGTTGGGAGCTAGCACTTACTGTGCTTTTACATTCTCGATCCTTATATCTTTCTTCCCATGGAATCGAAGTGCTCGTATG
>Ga0302140_10007576_pt1 | contig 13578 bp, 11 predicted proteins | sample I_Bog_E1_1_FD_202095 | JGI IMG/M metagenome (GOLD analysis project Ga0302140, IMG submission 202095) | Peat permafrost microbial communities from Stordalen Mire near Abisko, Sweden - I_Bog_E1_1 | ecosystem: Environmental > Terrestrial > Soil > Wetlands > Peat | place: Sweden: Abisko, Stordalen...
CGCGGCCATCGGCTATGAAGTCGCCGTGTTCGACGGCGACGCCAAGGCCGGCGGCATGATGCGCAGCCAAATCCCGAAATTCCGCCTGCCCGACCAGGTGATCGACGAGGAGGTCGCCTACGCCCTCGCCATGGGCGGAAGCTTCATGGCCCATCGCCGAATCGACAGCCTGAAGGCGCTGTTGAACGAAGGCTGGGACGCGGTGTTCGTCGGCTGCGGCGCGCCGCGCGGCCGCGATCTGGAAATTCCCGGCCGGCGCGAGGCGGCGGCGAACATCCGCCTCGGCATCGAATGGCTCTCCAGCGTCTCCTTCGGCCATGTCGAAACGATCGGCCGGCGGGTCATCGTGCTCGGCGGCGGCAATACGGCGATGGACTGTTGCCGCACCGCGCGCCGTCTCGGCGGCGAATCGGTCAAGGTCGTGGTCCGCTCGGGCTTTGCCGAGATGAAGGCCTCGCCGTGGGAGAAAGAGGACGCGATGCACGAGGGCGTCGACATTCTCAATTTTCTCAGCCCCAAGCGCTTCCTGCACGCTAACGGCCGGCTGGTCGCCGTCGTGTTCGAGAAGGTCGCGGCGCGTTACGACGCCAAGGGCCAGCGAACGCTCGAGCCGACCGGCGAACCCCAAGTGACGATCGAATGCGACGACGTGCTGGTCGCCGTGGGGCAGGAGAACGCCTTCCCCTGGATCGAGGCCGAGAGCGGCGTCGAGATGGGGCGAGGGGCGTTGCCCGTGCTCGACAAGGTGACTTTCCAGTCGAGCCGTCGGGAAGTGTTCTTCGGCGGCGACGCGGCGTTCGGCCCGAAGAACATCATCACCGCCGTCGCCCACGGCCACGAAGCGGCGATTTCGATCGATCTCTACTGCCGAGGGATGAGCCCCGCCGCGCGCCCCGCCGCGCATACGAATCTCGTGAGCCAGAAGATGGGCATTCACGAATGGTCGTTCGACAGTGAGATCACGCTCGACCGGCGCTTCGTCGTGCCGCAGGTCGAAACCCGCAAGTCGCTGAAGAACCTGCGCACCGAGGTCGAACTCGGCTTCGATCTCAGCCAGGCGCTGGGCGAGGCGAAACGCTGCCTCAACTGCGACGTCCAGACGATCTTTTCCCCGCCCGCCTGCATCGAATGCGACGCCTGCGTCGACATCTGCCCGGTCGACGCCATCACCTTCACCGCCAACGCCGCCGACGAGGCGGGCCTGCGCGCCGCGCTGCTGGCGCCGGCGCTGAACTGGCAACAGGCGGTCTACGTTTCCGCGCCCGTGAAAACGGGCAGGGTGATGGCCAAGGACGAGGACGTCTGCTTGCATTGCGGCCTGTGCGCCGAACGCTGCCCGACGGGCGCTTGGGATATGCAGAAGTTCATTCTCGATCTTGCGCAAGCGGGGCCATGATGCCGATCGAAGCCGTCAACGATTTCGTCATCCGGTTCGCCAACGTCAACGGCTCCGGCTCGGCGAGCGCCAATCTGATGTTCGCGCGCGCGATTTTGCGCATGGGCGTGCCGATCGCGCCGCGCAACATCTTCCCCTCCAACATTCAGGGGCTGCCGACCTGGTACGAGGTCCGGGTCAGCGAGGCCGGCCGGCGCGGCGCGCGCGGCGGCGCCGACATGCTGGTCGCGATGAACCCGCAGACCCTGGCGCAGGACATCGCTGCGCTGGAGCCCGGCGGCTATCTGTTCTTCGATTCCACGCGGCCGATTCCTCCGGCGATGCTGCGCGACGACGTCGTCACGCTCGGCATGCCCCTGACGGAAATCTGCAACGCCGAATATGGCGATCCACGCCAGCGCCAGCTCTACAAGAATATCGTTTACGTCGGCGCGCTGGGCGCGCTGCTGGACATCGACGCCGAAGTCATCGAGACGCTGATCGCCGAGCGTTTCAAGGGCAAGGACAGGCTGCTGGAGGCCAACGTCCGGGCGCTGCGCCTCGGTTATGCGGAGGCGCGCCAACGCTTCGTCTGTCCGCTCGGCATTCGGGTGCGCAAGGCCGACGCGGTCGGCGACGCGATTCTGGTCGAGGGCAATTTCGCCGCCGGGCTCGGGGCCGTCTATGGCGGCGCCACGGTTTGCGCCTGGTATCCGATCACGCCTTCGACCTCGCTGGCGGAAAGCTTCGAGAGCCACGCGCGCCGCTTTCGCATCGACGAGCAAACGGGCCAGAAGAACTACGCCTATCTGCAGGCCGAAGACGAGATCGCCGCCATCGGCATCGCCGTCGGCGCCGGCTGGAACGGCGCGCGCGCCTTCACCGCGACTTCCGGTCCGGGCATTTCGCTGATGCAGGAATTCCTCGGCCTCGCCTATTTCGCCGAAATCCCGGTCGTGCTGTTCGACGTGCAGCGCGGCGGCCCTTCCACCGGCATGCCGACGCGCACGCAGCAGTCCGATCTGCTGCTCTGCGCTTTCGCCAGCCATGGCGACACCAAGCATGTGCTGCTGCTGCCTGACGGCCCAAACGAGGCGTTCGAATTCGCCGCGCTGTCGTTCGACCTTGCCGAACGCCTGCAAACGCCGGTGTTCGTGCTGCTCGATCTCGACATCGGCATGAACGCCCACCTCTCAGAGCCCTTCGCGTGGGACGATTCGCGGCTTTATGATCGCGGAAAAACACTCGACGCGCTGGCGCTCGAGGCCGCCCAGAATTTCGGCCGCTACGACGACATCGACGGCGACGGCATCGCCTTTCGCACCCTGCCGGGAACCCATCCGACGCGCGGCGCCTATTTTACGCGTGGCACCAGTCGCGACCGTTTCGCGCGCTACACCGAAGATTCCGCGCCTTACATCGACAATATGGAGCGGCTGCTGCTGAAGTTTGAAACGGCGCGCAAACTCCTACCCGCCCCGGAAATCCGGCGCTCGGGCCATCCCGCCAACGTGGGCGTCATCTATTTCGGCTCGACGGGGCCGGCGATGGACGAGGCGATCGATCTGCTCGCTACGGAGGGCATCGAGGTCGACGCCTTGCGCGTCCGCGCTTTTCCGTTCGCCCCGGAAATCGCCGATTTCGCGCGTCAGCACAAAACCTTGTTCGTCGTCGAACAGAACCGCGACGCGCAATTGCGCTCGCTGTTGACGATCGACCTCGAACTCGACCCGGCCCGGCTGATTCCCATCCTGCATTTCGGCGGACTGCCGATTACCGCGCGGTTCATCGCCGGAGAGATCGCTCGACGCCTGAACAAACCCGCCGTCGCGCCCATTTTGGAGACCGTGTCGTGACCTATCTCGGCAAGCCCAAATTCCAGCATCCGGGGCTGGAGGCCAATGCGCTGGGATTTACGCGGCGCGACTATGAAGGGGCGATGTCGACATTGTGCGCCGGTTGCGGCCACGATTCGATCACCGCTTCCCTGGTGCGCGCCTGTTTCGAACTCGGCCTGCCGCCGCACCGGATCGCCAAACTCTCCGGCATCGGCTGCTCGTCGAAGACGCCGACCTACATGCTCGGCCAGAGCCATGGCTTCAACGCCGTGCATGGCCGCATGCCTTCGGTGCTGACGGGCGCCAATCTCGCCAATCGCGAGTTGATCTACCTCGGCATTTCCGGCGACGGCGACAGCGCCTCGATTGGGCTCGGCCAATTCGCCCATGCGATGCGACGCGGCGTCGACATGGTCTACATCGTCGAGAACAACGGGGTCTATGGCCTGACCAAAGGCCAGTTCTCCGCGACCGCCGACCGCGGATCGAAGAGCAAGAAGGGCTCGAGCGCCGCCGACGAGCCGATCGACCTCTGCGCGCTCGCCATCCAACTCGGCGCTTCGTTCGTCGCGCGCAGCTTTTCCGGCGACAAGGGCCAGTTGACGCCGCTGATCAAGGCGGCGTTCCGGCACAAGGGCGCGGCGTTCCTCGACGTCATCAGCCCTTGCGTGACGTTCAACAATCACGCCGGTTCGACCAAGAGCTTCGATTACGTGCGCGAGCACAATATCGCCCTCAACGCGCTCGACTTCATCGAGGGCAGGGACGAGATCGCCGTCGACTACGCGGCGGGCGCGACGGCCTCCGTGATGATGCACGACGGCGGGACGATCCGGCTGCACAAGCTAGCCGACGACCACGACGCCGGCGACCGCGCCCAGGCGATCAATGTGATCGAGCGCCACCGCGCCGCCGGCGAAATCGCCACCGGGCTCCTCTATGTCAACGCGGACGCCGAGGACATGCACGCCATTCTCAACACCGCCGCCCGGCCGCTCAATTCCTTGAGCGAGAAGGACCTCTGCCCAGGCTCGAAAGCGCTGGCGGCGATCAACGCGTCGCTGAGGTAGGGGAAGCGAATCGGCGCCTCTCGAAACTCATGGGACCAGGCGCTGTTGCGACGCGACTTTGCCGGTATTGACGGCGATCCGCGGCTGCGCCGCCGATCTCTCAAAAATCCTTCTTTCTTGAGAGATCACAGTTAGAATTCTCCGGAGGTCTCGCGTTCCCAGCAGCATGAAAAAACGACGGCACGGATTGATCGGATTATGCCGTGGACTTTTGCTATCCTTAGGCAGTGAGTTCGTTCATATTTCGTTTACGGTATCCGTTTCGTCGGTTTTTCGCGCTTGGTCCGTACGGGCTAAATGCTGGGGAGTTTTTCATGCCAAAACTCGCATTTTTGCTGACTATCGCCACCGCTCTGCTCGGCGCGGGCTTCGCCACGCCGGCGCATGCGCTGCAAAACGCCTGGGTTTCCGGGCATGGCAAGGACGCCGCGGGCTGCGGGGCTACTTCGAATCCGTGCGCAACGCTGCAATACGTCCATGATCACGTAATCGCCGCTGGCGGCGAAATTGATATTCTCGATCCCGCTGATAGTTACGGTCCGATTATTATCAAAAAATCGATTAGCATCATAAATGATGGGGTTGGCGCGGCTGTCTTGCGGCAGACCGGCAAAGGGCAATCCGTTATCACGATAAACGCGGGAACGAACGACGTCGTAGATCTGCGCGGTCTCACGTTGGAAGGCCTTGGCGCAGCCCTATACGGACTCAACTTCAACTCCGGCAATACCCTAAACATGCAGAATTGCGTTATCCGGGAGTTCCAGATTGATGGGGTCTTCGCCTCACCGAGCACGAGCTTCGCCTTAAATATTTTGGATACCGTGATCTCGTCGAATGCCAGCGGGGGCATCTATATCTTACCCACTCTCACCCCTCTAGTCACTGTTTCCTTGAAGCGTACGCAACTGCTCAACAATTACAAACGAGGCGGGTTTGTGTTTGATGGTGTGGTCTTTGCGGGCGTTTTTCGGGGCACGATCGCCGACAGCGTCGCGAGCAACAATCTGCTCGGATACGGCATCGTGAACGGAAATTTTTTGGCGACCCTAGAAATCGTGGGCTCCCAAGCGGTCAACGGAACAACCGGCGTCTCAGTGGATGGCAAAAGCGCCACAATCTTTCTAGGGTCCTCGACCCTCGCCGGCAACTACACGGCCGTCGGCGTATCGAACGGCGGCATCGTCGACACCTACGGCAACAATTTCGTCAGCGCCAGCGGCAAGAACTCAAATGGTGACTCCAGTTGGAGTCTTATGCAACCGACGCCAATGCATTGACGCCGCGAGCCTCCACGTTTCTGGCTTCACCGCATGGCCTTTACGGTCAGTATCGAGCTTCCTGATTGACCGGCTTGGCTTCGTTGAAGCCGGATTGAAATTTGACAGGGCTCGCCGCGCTGACGGCGACCAGAATGACGATCATGACAGCGCCGATCAAATACAGCATCGCCCCTATCGGGGACGTCTCCAGTTTCGGCGATATGGCCGGGATGAAAAGCCATAGAATCGTCGTCATGGAATAGGTCACCTTTGCGGCCTCCGTCTTGCCAAAGGCGAAGTCGATCTTCTGCAGCCATTGATCGCGCCCCGTCAGACTGCGCACTTTAGCGCCGAACAGGAGCGGCGAGCCAGGCCGCGCGCGCAAGGCTCGCTGAGGCAGCACGTCCTTCTCCAGCTCCTGCGCGCGCGCCCTGAGCCAGTCGCAGGTCTGTATGTTGCGAAGCTCCCAACGAAAGATCGTCAGCGTCGCGAAAGCGGCGAACAAACAGGCGGCGGCGAGCGCGGCGCTCGGAATGCTCTTCACGCTTTCGGTTCCGAGCAAGGTCACGATCGCGCTGCCGCTGAGGAACGGGACGATGCCGATCAGTTTGAAGCTGATCTCCTCGGTCGCTCTGATACTCGCGCAAGTCTCCCCGTAAACCTGCGCCGCCGTAATTTCCCCTTCCGCCATATCCCCTCCCGCAAGGCCGACGCCGCGAATTGTTGCGCTCGGTCGTAGACGCCGGCTCCAAGTTAAGCGCAATACGGCCGCGGACAAGCGGATTTCGTCGCTGCGCCGGGAAATGAGCGGGCCGACCTGCTCCCGCAGTCCCTTCTCCCCAGTCTCTCGAAAGGCCCCGATTGTCGGTATGGAGCCGCCGCTGAAGCGATCGTGAATTTTGACGCTCGGTCGATCTCAAAACACGCGCATGGTCGCATCGAACCCTCTCGCAAGGAAAACCACGACGCGAAAAAGGATTACCGATATTTTGAACCTTTCGTGATCCCGGCGCGACTTATCGGCACGAGGTCGAAATGATCAGGTTGACCTCGCCACAGTGGGAGTTCCGCTCATGCGCAAGTTCGTCGCCTTCGCCTTTTTCGCCGCCGCCGCCCTCTTCGCAATAACCGTTTTTCCCGCGAGCGCCTACACCGCCAACGCCGTCGCCGGCGGCATCGACATGGGCGGCGGCGCTATCGAAGTTGCTTCTCCGAGCGCCACGATCTTCGCTTTCAACCCGCAACCCGACCCGCCGGGCCTCGTGGACGGAGATGACGGATACGATCGCAGCTAATATGGATTGCGCGACAACCGCGCCGACCGTCCGGGCAACAACCCGGCGGTCGAATTCTTTGAAACCCCATCCAAATAGTGCCCATTGCTTTCGATAGCCGCGCAATTCGGGCAACAGTGGCTGGACCGCATGTCTAGACTCCCTCGCCGATCACTTCGCGCAAGTCGCGGCCGGCAGCCATTCGATCTTGGCGAGTTTCGCCGAAAGCGCGAACGCGCCGTAATCGAGCTTCAGCGTGCCGGAGACGCCGTTTTCGTAAAGGTCGAAGGAGAGCGTGTATTCCGGCGGTTGATCGCCAGCGGCTTCGTCGAAATAGGAGATCGTCACCGGCCAGCGGCGGATTCCGGCGAGTTGGTCGGAGACGTCGGCGTCGGCGCTCTTGCCCTTGGCGGCGCGACCGATCACGGTCAGCGTCGAGAACACTTTCTTGCCGGTGTCCGAGCCGTCGTAAACCCGGGCCTGCAGCGGGCCCCCTTCGGCCTTCGCCGTCTGGATGATCCGCTCGATGTGCTGGGTCGGGAACAGAATGTCCTGGCCGAGATCGACCTTGGCCTCGGTCGGCTTGGCGAGATCGACCGTCGTCGCGCCGCTCTCCGCTCGCGCCGCCGAACCGGAAATCGGCGGATCCTCGCTCGTGGACGTGCGGCCTTCGATCTCGAAGCGGAGCGCCTTGCCGGCGCCGTCCTCGTAGGTGATCGAACTGATGTCCGACGAGATCGGGTCGCCTTCATTGCGTTGCAATTGCGTCACCTGGCGGAAATTGGAGGCGTAGCCTTCGCAGGCCGAGCCGCGGAATTCATAGGCGATGAGGCCGGAAGCCGAGATCGGGGTCTGGCCGCTCGGCGGCGAATGGCCGTCCGCGCCCGAGAGCGAAATCTCATAGGCGGCGCGATGGGCCGCCAGCGGCAGCGCCGGCTCCGCCCGCGCGAAATCCGCCGAGACCCAAAACGCCAACAGCGACAACGCGAGCCTTAATTTCATGCGAGACCCCTGATCGAACGAGCGTCAATTCTCGCCTTTGTTTCCGGCGCTTTCGTGACCATTCGCTTACGCGTCCGAGCCTTCTTCGGGCAGGGCGCTCCAGGCTTCCGCGATGGCGCTCTCGCCGAGCGGCTCTTCGTCGGGTCGCAACGCGTCGCTGTCGTCGGGCTTGGGAATGCCGAAACCCAGCGGCAGCCTGCCGTCGAACAGCCCCGCGCCCTTGAGCTCATCGAGCCCCGGCAGGTCGGTAATCAGGTCCAGGCCGAAATGGATGAGGAACCCGGGCGTCGTCCCGTAAGTGACGGGCCGGCCCGGCGACTTGCGCCGCCCGCGCAATCTCACCCAGCCCGCTTCCATCAGCACGTCGATCGCCCCCTTGGAGACCGCGACGCCGCGGATGTCTTCGATGTCGGCGCGGGTGACTGGCTGATGATAGGCGATGATGGCGAGCGTTTCGATGGCGGCGCGCGACAGCTTGCGCTTCTCCTGGTCGTCGCGCGCCAGCAACCAAGCCATGTCCGGCGCCGTGCGGAACATCCAGCGGCCGGCGACGCGCACGAGATTTACACCGCGCTGCGCGTACTGGCGTTGCGCCTCGGCGAGCGCCGCCTTCAGGTCGCACCCATCCCGCAGCCGCGCGCCGATCGTGGCTTCGTCGAGCGGCTCGGGAGAAGCGAACAGCAACGCCTCGATCACCCGCACGTCTTCCGCGGTGAAGCGGGTATCGGGCAGATTTTCAAACAATTGCGCGACGACGCCCATCGGTTTTCTCAAACCTGGTTTCCTCTCGACGATTCGAATTCAGCCTTCGCCGCCGCCCCAAGGGGGCGGACGAAGATCGGCGCGAAAGTCGCGTCCTGACGCAATTCTATCAGCCCCTCGCGCACCATTTCCAGCGACGCCGAGAACGACGACGCCCGGGCGCTGCGGCGCTGCTTGGGATCGACAACATAGGCGATGAGCCAGGAATCCATCGAAGTCCAGTCTTCGATCGTCCCGATCATCCGGGTCAGTGCGTCGCGCGCGTCGGCGAGCGACCAGACCTGCCGCACTTTCATCTGGATCCGCGCCCGCGCATGCTTCTGCGATTGCGTCGCGTAGGCGGCGAGCAGATCGTAGAGGCTGGCCTCGAAGGTGACGGCCATCCGGGTCGCGAGGCCCTCGGGCGCGCCGCGCGCGAACACGTCGCGACCGAGCCGGGACCGGTTCATCAGCGCTTCCGCCGCTCGGCGGATATCGCCCAGACGCTTCAGCCTCAGCGCCAGCGCCTCCGCGAGCCCAGCGGCCTCGACGGCCTCCGCCTTCGGCGGCTCCGGCAACAACAGCCGAGATTTGAGATAGGCGAGCCACGCCGCCATGACGAGATAATCGGCCGCCAGCTCCAGGCGCACTTTACGCGCCGCCTCGACGAAGGCGAGATATTGATTGGCGAGTTCGAGAATGGAGATCTTGGCCAGATCGACCTTCTGACGCCGGGCAAGCTCCAGCAGCAGGTCGAGAGGACCCTCGAACCCGTCGAGATCGACCGTAAAGGCGGGCTCGCCTTCGATCCGGTCGTTTTCGAATGCGTCGCCCGGCTCGGGCGCTTCCGCCCGCCGAATCGCCTTGATCGCCATGGGCGGAGACGATGAACGCTCGGCGGGGCAGGGGCAAGCCGGCTCGCGCGCCCATCCACAGCTCACATGCCCACGACGACGGCGAGCCAACCTTAACCAAAGAAATAAAGGTAAACAAACGGTTTCAATCGCACATTCCGTCTTACCGGTTGCTTCGGCGGCTGGCTCGGGTAGTCTAGACAAATAGACGGAAAGACGAAATCGAAACCCCTTCGTCTTTCCACAGTCGAGATACCCCGCGGGTCGCCTAGGTCCGCCGCATTTCCTAGGTCCGCGGGGTTGGCCGGTCTGACGTGACTTCGGAGTGGCCTCCTCAAGGTCGCGCCGGACCGGCCCCCTTATCTCAATATCTCCGGAACAGGCTGATCAGCTTGCCCTGGATGCGCACCCGGTCCGGGCCGAAAATCCTCGTCTCATAGGCGGGATTGGCGGCTTCCAGCGCGATCGAGGCGCCGCGCTTGCGCAGGCGCTTCAGCGTCGCCTCGCCCTCGTCGATCAACGCCACGACGATGTCGCCGGTTTCCGCGCTGTCCTGTTTGCGGATGATCACCATGTCGTTTTCCTGAATGCCGGCCTCGATCATCGAGTCGCCACGCACTTCCAGCGCGTAATGTTCGCCGCCGCCGAGAAAGTCCGCGGGCATGGCGATCGTCTGCATGCGGGTTTGCAGCGCCTCGATCGGCGTGCCGGCGGCGATGCGGCCCATGACAGGGATCATGACGGGCGGGTTGTCGTTGGCGCTTGACGACGCGGTTGGCGCGGGCCGGACCCGGCCAAGGTTGCCGGCGATGACGCTCGGCGAGAATTTCTGCGGCCGGGGCGCCCCGACCGTGGCCGATTCCGGCAGCCGCAACACCTCGATCGCGCGGGCGCGGTTGGCGAGCCGCTTGATGAAACCGCGCTCCTCGAGCGCGATGATCAACCTGTGGATTCCGGACTTGGATTTGAGGTCCAAGGCCTCCTTCATCTCGTCGAACGACGGGGGCACGCCTTCAGCCTGCAAGCGCTCGTGGATGAAGCGCAGCAATTCGCTCTGTTTTCGTGTCAGCATGTCAGTCCCCTGGTGGGCGGCGTCCGCCGCGATTCGCGCCCAGCGCCAGAATCACGACGACCCGTAAACAAATCGCGAACAGAAGTTACCTGTTCCCCATGCGTTCTGCAACCCGGAAAACGCGCCGACGATACGCAAGGGACAATTTCGACCCCGGTAACGTTGGCAAATTGCCTGAAATATTCACCGTTCCTTCGCGGCCGATTGCGAAAAAGGGATTTGGATGGGCGCGCCCCACCGTCTTTGCGGGGCGGTCATGGCGGCAAGCATGTCAATCAGATTTACGCGCCCAGGGTCAGCGATGACAGCAAGGTGTCGCGGGGCAGCACGATGCCCGTTCGCGTTCCGCGCCGCGCGGATAACGCCGATCGCCGGAAAGCGCCTCCGGCGGAGTCGTGTCGGGCTTGCTGCTATTGGCAACCAAAAACGTAGTCTTCGCGAAGATTTGGCCGATTTCCCGCCCCCCATAGTAAGTGCAATGCGCGGCCAAGTCGCACAGTAGCACAGAGGATAGTGACCTGTTGCCCGGCTGCGAGTAGCCGCTAAGGCGGCGTCAGCAAATAAATAAAGGAATCCGCTGGCGGGTTTCATGCGCCCAGGCTGTCACGGATGGAGCGTTAATTTACTAACGGACCTTAGCTTGAGCGGGTCATTCAGGACAGGCTAGCCGACTTCGATGGACGCTATAGTCTGCGTCCATTCGCGACCGCAAAAAAAAAGCGCCCGCCGTTTCCGGCGGGCGCATCTATCTTTGTGCTGAAGTTTTCAGTAATCCATTCCGCCGCCGCCGCCGCCGCCCATAGCGGGCGCGGCTTCCTTGGCCGGCTTGTCGGCGATCATCGCTTCGGTGGTGATCAGCAGGCTCGACACGGAGGCCGCGTCCTGCAGTGCGTGGCGCACCACTTTGGTCGGGTCCATGATGCCGAGTTCGAACAGGTTGCCGTAGACCGCCTTCTGCGCGTCGTAGCCGAAGGCATAATCCTCGACCTCGAGCACCTTGCCGACGATGATGGCGCCGTCGACGCCGGCGTTCTGGGCGATCTGCCGAGCCGGCCACTGGATCGCCCTGCGGACGATTTCAACGCCCGTGCGCTGGTCGGCATTGTCGAGTTTGATGGTCTTCAACACGGCCATCGAGCGCAACAGCGCCACGCCGCCGCCTGGAAGCACGCCTTCCTGCACCGCGGCGCGCGTCGCGTTGAGGGCGTCGTCGACGCGGTCCTTCTTCTCCTTGACTTCGACTTCCGTCGCGCCGCCGATGCGGATGACCGCAACGCCGCCGGCGAGCTTGGCCAGCCGCTCCTGGAGCTTCTCCTTGTCGTAGTCCGAGGTGGTGTCCTCGATCTGCGCTTTAATCTGCGCGATGCGGGCTTCGATGGCGGCCTTGTCGCCGGCGCCGTCGATGATCGTGGTGTTTTCCTTGTCGATACGCATCCGCTTGGCGTGGCCGAGCATCTCGAGGGTGACGTTCTCGAGCTTGATGCCGAGATCTTCGGTGATCAACTGGCCGCCAGTGAGGATGGCGATATCCTCGAGCATCGCCTTGCGACGATCGCCAAAGCCGGGCGCCTTGACGGCCGCGACCTTGAGTCCGCCGCGCAGCTTGTTGACGACCAGGGTCGCGAGGGCCTCGCCTTCGACGTCCTCGGCGAGGATGACGAGCGGCTTGCCGGTCTGCACGACCGCCTCGAGCAGCGGCAGCATCGTCTGCAGGCTGGAGACCTTCTTCTCGTGGATCAGCAGGTAGACGTCTTCGAGTTCGGCGACCATCTTCTCGGCGTTGGTGATGAAATAGGGCGAGAGATAGCCGCGATCGAACTGCATGCCTTCGACGACGTCGAGTTCGGTCTCGAAGCTCTTGGCTTCCTCGACCGTGATGACGCCTTCATTGCCGACCTTCTTCATCGCGTCGGCGATCATCTGGCCGATCGCCTTGTCACCGTTGGCGGAGATCGTGCCGACCTGGGCAATCTCGTCCGACTTGGTGACCTTGCGGCTGTTCTTGATCAGATCGGCGACGATCGCCGCGACGGCGATGTCGATGCCGCGCTTGACGTCCATCGGGTTGGCGCCGGCGGAAACCGCCTTCGCGCCTTCCTTGACGATCGCGTGGGCCAGCACGACGGCGGTCGTGGTGCCGTCGCCCGCGGTCTCATTGGTCTTCAGGGCGACTTCGCGCACCATGCGCGCGCCCATGCTCTCGAATTTGTCGGCGAGCTCGATCTCCTTGGCGACGGTGACGCCGTCCTTGGTGATGCGCGGCGCGCCGTAGCTCTTCTCGATGACGACGTTGCGGCCCTTAGGGCCGAGCGTCACGCGCACCGCATGGGCGAGCACATCAATGCCGCGAATCATCTTGTCGCGGGCCTCGGTGGAAAACAGTACGTCTTTGGCGGCCATTTAAGATTGTCCTCGATAGCGAATTGCGAATAGCGAGTGGTGAGTAGGGGGTCGTTAAGGAAGGGGGCGGCTCAGGAATGGCGATGCGCCATTCGCTATTCGCCGCTCCCCGTTCGCCTCAAGCCAGCACGCCCATCACGTCGCTTTCCTTCATGATCAGCAGCTCCTGGCCGTCGATCTTGATTTCCGTGCCGGACCACTTGCCGAACAGCACGCGGTCGCCGTCCTTGAGCGACGGGGGGATGCGCTTGCCGGCTTCGTCACGACCGCCGGGGCCGGTGGCGAGCACTTCGCCTTCCTGCGGCTTCTCCTTGACGGAGTCGGGAATGATGATCCCGCCCTTGGATTTCTCTTCGGCGGCGACGCGCCTGACGAGCACGCGATCATGGAGGGGCCGAAACTTCATCACGTTCGTCCTTGAAAGAGGTTTGCTGAATTTTTGTGCAAAAGGGGCCGGATTGGCGCCGACCCACCGCAAGTAGGGCTCCCAGAGCGCGCCCGCAAGGCCTCGAGCCGAATAAATTGGCACTCTCATCGATAGAGTGACAGCCAGCCGCCGATATTTCCAAAGCTCGAGGCGCCTGCCAGAAAGCATCCTCAGGCGTGGAAAAGGCAGGTTTCTCGGCGGCGACTCGGATAGGCCTGAACTATTATTTCGGGTTCCGGAGAAAACTTTCGTCCGGTTGCGCA
>Ga0302140_10007578_pt1 | contig 13574 bp, 11 predicted proteins | sample I_Bog_E1_1_FD_202095 | JGI IMG/M metagenome (GOLD analysis project Ga0302140, IMG submission 202095) | Peat permafrost microbial communities from Stordalen Mire near Abisko, Sweden - I_Bog_E1_1 | ecosystem: Environmental > Terrestrial > Soil > Wetlands > Peat | place: Sweden: Abisko, Stordalen...
TGAGTGGATTACTCGGCTTGCAAGCCGATGCGACCGATTGTCATTTGGATTTTGCTCCTCACGTTCCCGCGGATTGGAACGCGTTCTCCGTCAGCAAAGTTCGTGTTGGCCCGATGGCGCTGAATCTGAATTATCGGCGAACGCCCGACAACGTCGAATTAGAAGTGGAATCCTCGGGAGCGGGAAAATGTTTGATGCAGTTTTCCCCCGCACTAAGCTTGCGCGCGAGGATTACACGAGTTCAACTCAACGGCCGACCGCTCCACTTTCATATCGATACCAATTCCGCCGATCAGCATGTAACCCTGAGCGTGCCGATCACGGGCAACCGAAACACATTAGAAATCCAGATGAAAGACGACTTTGAAATCGGCGAGTCGACGGATCTCCCTTCTTTAGGGGGCCCCAGCCGTGGTCTGCGAGTGCTCTCCGAGTCATGGTCGGGGGCACGGGACTCTTTGAGTCTGGTATTGTCGGGCGCTGCAGGAGAGACTTATGAACTCTCAGCGTGGAACCCCCGCCAGATCGTTTCGGTGCAGGGCGCTGAGATGGAGAGGGGAACGGATCAGATGGCGAAGGTCCGGGTGCAGCTTCCGGAAGCGGCGCCTGGCATCGATCCCAAGGCTACCGATCCGCGGACTACAGTTACGTTTCATTTTGCGGCGCAGTAAACGTTATTTTCGTAACATGGAGGACCGTCACACGATGTCCATAAATTTCAAAGCTGGGATTTTAATAACTTTGTTGGCGTGCCTGTCAGCTTCTTTTTCGCAAGCCCAGGGACTGTCCACGGATAGCCAAACTCATCAGTGGTGGCAGGACGCGGTCTTCTATGAAATCTATCCGCGCAGTTTTGCCGATACTAATGGAGATGGCATTGGAGATCTCAACGGCATCGACTCGAAACTCGATTATCTGAAAGATCTCGGCGTGGATGCGATTTGGATTTCACCCTGCTACCCCTCGCCACAAGTCGATTTCGGTTACGACGTTTCGGATTATGAAGATATTGATCCCATGTATGGAACGTTGAAAGACTTTCAGCATCTGGCAAGCGACGCTAAGCAGCACGGCATACGGATCATTATGGATTTCGTTCTCAACCACACTTCGCCGCAGCACAAGTGGTTCGTCGACTCGGCATCCTCGCGCACTTCGGCGCACCGTGACTGGTACATCTGGCGCGATGGCAAGGCGCCAGGTATTCCGCCGAATAATTGGATTTCCGGTTTCGGCGGCTCGGCATGGCAGTTCGATCCTAAAACTGGCCAATACTATTACCACTATTTCGCGGTGGGCCAGCCGGATCTCAACTGGCGCAATCCCGCGGTAGAAAAAGCCATGTTCGACGTGACCCGTTTCTGGTACGAGCGCGGAGTCTCCGGCTTTCGCCTCGACGCCGTCGATTTGTTATTCGAAGACCCGAATCTTCATGACAACCCTGTTCTGCCGGGCAAGAACGATTTGGGCGATCCCAACATGGAGAACAAATACAACGACAAACTGCCCGAGGTCCATACCGAATTGAAGAAGTTGCGCAAGGTGGCCGATGAACATGATGCCGTCCTTATCGGAGAAACCTACACCTCGAATCGAGAAGAACTAAAGGAATATTACGGCGATCACGATGACGAAATTCAAATGCCGATGGATTTTATGTTCTGCACCGTCAACAAACTTTCCGCGAACGACTTCAGAACTCAGATAGCAAACGCTGAATCGACCGGAGGCTGGCCGGTTTACGTGATCAGCAATCACGATATGCCGCGCTCCTACGACCGTTACAGTGACAAGCTTCACGGCGATGCGCGAGACAAGGACCAGATCGCCAAGTTAATGGCGGGGATGTATCTGACCCTGCGCGGCACGCCCATCATGTATTACGGCGAAGAGCTGGGCATGGAGAACAACGACCCGGTGCGCAAGGAAGACGTGAAGGACCCGATCGGAATCGCGGGATGGCCCGAGGAGAAAGGCCGCGACGGAGAGCGTACCCCGATGCAGTGGAACACCTCCCCGAATGCCGGGTTCAGCGCAGCGAAGCCGTGGTTGCCGGTTCCCGCGAGTTATAAAACTCACAACGTGGCGAGCGAATTGGAGGATCCCGACTCAGTTCTGCAATTCTATAAACATCTGCTGGCGCTTCGACACCATGAGCCGGCGCTTCTCAACGGTGATTACGTTGCGTTGAATCAGGAGAATTCTAACGTCCTATCGTATGTTCGCCGCTATAGTAATGAAGCAGTGGTCGTGGCGCTGAATATGTCCTCGACCGCCCAGCAGATCAGCTTCAACCTCTCCCAACAAGGCTTTTCTGCGACCAAGGCCACCATTTTATTGACGACCTCTTCGCCGAAGTCCAGCAGCCTGGATCACATCTCACTAGATCCGTTCGCGGTTTACATCGCGCGAGTGTCCCGATGAAAAGGGGTCGCGCAATCACACGAGAGCTGCGCCGGTTGATGTGCGCTTTGACGATCACTTCGATTGGCGTACTGATGTGCATAGCGATGTCCGCTTCCGTGTGGGCTCAATCACAGGCTAGCCCGGGCGCGGAACTCTCCAGCTTGATCTCGCCGCATCCTTACGTTCAGAAGCGGGCGTCCAGCTACGACCGCACTGGCGGCAACGAAGACTTCCGCAAGATCGCTCCAGGAGAAACCCTGACTTTGCTCGACGATTCCGGTCCTGCCATCATTACGCATATTTGGATCACGATCGCTTCCTCGGAAAACTACCATTTGAAAAAATTGGTCCTCCGAATGTATTGGGATGATGAGTCCTCACCCAGCGTGGAAAGTCCCATTGGCGATTTTTTTGGCCTCGGCCTGGGAGACTACTTTCTCTTCGAGTCGACTCCACTATCCGTTGCGCCGGATAAAGCTCTGAATTGTTTTTTTTCGATGCCTTTTCGCAAGCGAGCCCGCATTACCCTGACCAATGAAGGCAAAGAAGCGGTCGACGCGCTTTATTTCAATATCGATTATCAGGCTTTAAATAAAGACTTTCCCGACGACACCATGTACTTTCACGCGCAGTACCGTCAAGCTGCTCCGGCGAAAGGCTGGACCAATCAGTGGGAGGCCAACGACGCGGCTGTGATTAACGAGAAGAAGAATCTGGAGGGGAACGACAACTACATCTGGATGGAGGCAACGGGCAATGGGCACTTCGTAGGCGTAACCATGTCGATCCTTCAAAATCAAGACGGATGGTGGGGCGAAGGAGACGACATGTTTTTTGTGGACGGAGAAAAGCGTCCTTCCATCAACGGTACGGGGTCGGAGGATTATTTTCTCGGCGCATGGGGTTTTGGCGATCATTCTTTCTCTTACGCTTTATTCGGGGCGCCAGTGAAAGGCCCGGAGTTCGCCGGGAGCCGCTCTTCCGTATACCGCTTTCACCTGGACTCGCCAATCCCTTTCTCTAAATCTCTCCGCGCGACCATCGAGCACGGCCACGCCAACCATCGCTCCGACAATTTCTTTTCCGTCGCGTATTGGTATCAGAAGGAGCCGCATGCGGCATTTCCGAATATGCCTTCAGTCGAGAAGCGTCTTCCCCGCATCTATCCAGTTGGAGGTCCAGGAAATGCTGTTCGGTAAGAGTCCCGCTGGAAGCGTCGCGCCAGTCGTTTTCAAAATCCTGCTGACAATTGGTCTTTCTATTGTGGGTATATTTGCTGCTGCGCAAGATAATCCTCCCGAACAACCCATCGTGGTCGGATACTTTCCGCAATGGGGCATTCACAAACGATTCTTCGTCAAGAATCTTGTCTCTCAGGGCGCGATGGGGATGCTCGACCAGATCAATTACTCGCAAGGGCACATTGACGCGGACCACGAATGCGCCATCGCGGATGAGAATGCAGACTTGAACTACTCATTTTCCGCGGCAGACAGCGTGGATGGATCAGCCGACACGCCCGAAATGGTGCTTCGCGGAAACTTTCACCAGTTGCAGGAACTCAAGCGTTTGTATCCGGACATCAAGATCGTAATCTCGCTCGAGGGAAGTGCGAAATCGTTTGCCGAGGCCGCGGAACCAGAGAATCGTTTCGCCTTTGTCGCATCCTGCATCCAGACTTTTATCGAAGGCAACTTCGGCAGAGGAATCCAGGCGCCGGGTCTATTTGACGGCATCGATCTTGATTGGGAATATCCGGCAGAAGAAGACAAATACAACTTTCTTGCGTTGCTCTCGGAATTTCGACGGCAACTCGATGCGGCCGGTCCCGATCACCTGCTAACCGTCGCCGTGGGAGACTACGGCGCTTCCTACCAGCATCTCGATATGACCATGGTTTCTATCTATGTTGATCAAGTGGGCATCATGAACTATGACTATGGTGGACCTTGGAGCAGAAGGACTGGCTTGGTCGCCCCGCTCTACAGTTCGCCGGGAGATGTCGGTAAGGGCGGGGACGTGGCGGCCACCATTCAAGGCTACAAAGACGCCGGTGTGCCTGCGTCAAAAATGTTGCTCGGCCTTCCTTTTTACGCTTATGCCTGGAATAACGTTTCGCCCGTCAACCATGGGCTGTTTCAAATGGGCGAACCGCAGCGTGACGATTTTCCCTACAGCCACATTGTTTCCATCCTCAGCAAGTTCACCGCCTATCGCGATCCCCACTCCATGGCCCCCTGGCTTTTTGATGGGAGCACGTTTTGGACTTACGACGACGAAACCTCCATTGGCGCAAAGCTCGAATACGCCCGGCAGGAAGCTCTGGGCGGAGTGATGATTTGGGAATTGAGCGGAGATACCGCGGATGGTAAGTTACTCAAAACGATCTCCGAGCAGTTCAGAAATTACAATGACGGCGACGACGATGATTCCGCAGTCAGCGAAACCCCCTAAGTCCGGAAAGTAAATTTTTAAGGAGCAACTATTTGAAGACACGAGTGCCGGTGTTCGCATGCTGTCTCGCGTGTATCTTGTCCGTAACTCCCATCGAAGCGCAGACCATCCAGGTCGATATCTCACCGGCTCACGCCATTAATCATTTTCGACCCAATGAAACGCTGGGCGCGGGCGTCGATCGCATCCCCTCCGAGGCCGTCGATACTGGATTGACTCAACCGAACTTGGGCCGAGCCCTGGAGGCCGGTTGGCAGCCCGTGAGCTACCGCAACAATACAGAGTTATCCATCGAGGCCTGGCACTGGAATTCCCAGGGAACCTGGAGCGAACCCGGCGAGAAAGGCTACTTCACCGGTTCGACGACTCCCGCCGAACCCATTCGCCACTCCTACGGATACTCGCTGCCGCACCGCGGTTTCACGCGAAATGATGGAACCCCCAATGCGGGTTATTCCCGCATCACCGATGGCGATGAGAAAACTTATTGGAAGAGCAATCCTTATCTCACCCAGCACTTCACCGGCGAAAGCGATTCGCTCCATCCGCAGTGGGTGGTGCTTGATCTCGCTCAGGTGCAGCAAGTCGACAGCATTCGCATTCTGTGGGCGGAGCCTTATGCCACCCGATTCCTGGTACAACATTGGATCGGGGAAGATCCCATGCACAGCCCCACGCATGGAACGTGGCAGACCTTTCCAGCCGGTGCCATCGAACATGGTCACGGCGGATCCGACATCCTGCGCCTTCAGCCTCGCGCGCTTCCTGTGCGTTTCGTGCGCATTCTGATGACGGAGTCCAGCAACACCTGCGCAGCAGGTCATGCCTGGGGCGATCCTCGAGCCTGCGCCGGTTATGCAATCAGCGAAATCTACTTAGGATCATCTTCCTCTGGCGGCGAGTTTCACGACATTCTGCGGCACACTCAAGATCAGGAGCAGACGACGACCTACTGTTCTTCCGTCGACCCTTGGCATGGCGCCTCTGATCTCGGAACGACGCATCAGGCCCAGGTGGGATTTGATCTCTTCTTCACCAGCGGCATTACTCGCGGTCGTCCAGCGATGATCCCCATCGCGCTGGTTTACGACACACCGGAGAATGCGGTTGCAGAGGTTGCTTATCTCGAAAACCACAAATACCCCATCTCTTACATTGAGATGGGCGAAGAAATGGAGGGCCAATACTTAGGTCCAGAGGATTACGGAACTCTCTATATTCAATGGGCCACCGCGCTTCACCATCTCGATCCCACGTTGAAATTGGGTGGGCCGGGGTTGGGCGGATTGAATGAAGATCTCGAGTCCTGGCCCGGGCCCAACGGCAAGACATCGTGGGTCACTCGTTTCATCGACTACCTCGAGCAGCACGGCCATATCCAGGATCTGTCATTCTTTTCCTTCGAGCACTATCCCTACGACGGCTGCAGAATTCCCTGGGGCAGCCTATATGACGAGACAGAACTCGTAACTCACGTCCTGCAAATCTGGCGTGACGACGGAGTTCCGCCGGGAACTCCTATGTTTATCACCGAGGGAAATCTCTCTTCGGCCGCCAGCGAAACTTACATGGACATTTTCTCCGGCCTCTGGCTCGCCGACTACATCGGTTCATTTCTGGCCGCCGGCGGAAACGGTGTCTATTACTTCCACTACTTGCCGCTGCAGATGGAGCATGGCTGCAATGATTCGCCGGGAACTTACGGCATGTTCAGCGTCGATGCCCAGTACAAAATTCAGCAGCCGTTGGCGCAGTTTTTCGTGGCCCAACTCATCAACCAGGAATGGGTGTCGCCCGGCGGACAACCGCACGATGTATATCCCGCCAAGAGTGATATTGACGACGGTGCAGGACACCCCCTGGTAACCGCCTACGCCTTGAAACGCCCCGATGGCCAATGGTCGTTGCTGATCGTGAATCGCGATCAACAGAATGCTCATCGTGTGCGTATTGAATTTCAAGACCAAAACCAGTCTGCAAGCTCGTTCATTGGATCGGTTGAGCTCTCCACTTTCGGAAAATCTCAGTATCAATGGCATCCCGGCCACACCCGCTATGTTGGCCACGCAGAATATCCCGGGGAACCTTCGGTGGTAGCGGAATCATTCGGCCACGCAGATCCGGATGGCCCAATACTCCACGCCGAACGGAGTGCATCAGCCGACACCACTTACGATTTGCCTGCAGCATCTGCCGTTGTAATTCGCGGTCACATCCGAGCACGTTAGGGGTCAATGAGAACGCTGGATAGAATACGAACAAAAATGAACAAGCTGAAACCGGCAGTCCTCGCTCTCTCGATTGCATTCTTTGTTCCCGGCGCTGTGTCCGCGCAGGACACAAATTTCGAACCCGAACGTCAGCAGATTCCTGTCCCCGACTGCCTGCACGCAAAAGATGTATGGGACATAAAACCCTGCACCGAAGACGAACACAATGCGTGGCTCGCCGATATCCGCCATTGGCGAAGCGAACACCTGATCCGCATTGGCTACGATGGGTCGCGCTACGATTTGCCTGCCCTCAAATGGACGCAGTCCAGTTTTTTTCAGCCGCAGATGATGGTGCAGGACCGCTATTTCTACGATCCGGTCGCACGCAGCTATACTGTCGACCGTTATCTCGATGATCTGGAGAAACGGTATGGCGGCATCGACTCGGTGCTGATCTGGCCGACCTATCCAAATATGGGCGTCGATGATCGCAATCAACATGACTTGATTCGCAGCATGCCCGGAGGCCTCGCTGGCGTGCGGCAAATGATTGCCGATTTTCACCGCCGCGGCGTGCGGGTCCTTTTCCCCATGATGATGTGGGATCAGGGTACGCGGGATCCCGGCGAGCCCTGGCCCAAGGCTATTGCCGAACTCATGGCGGAGATCGGGGCCGACGGCATCAACGGAGATACTCAGGACGGAGTTCCATTCGCATTTTCAGCGGCTGCCGACAAGGTCGGACATCCCTTGGCCTTTGAGCCCGAGGATGGTCCGTCCGATGAAGCGCTGGCATGGAACGTCATGACGTGGGGGCAGTACAATTTTCCCTTTGCTCCTCTCGTCGACAAATACAAATGGCTGGAGCCGCGCCACATGGTGAACATTTCCGACCGCTGGAATCGCGACAAAACGAATGACCTGCAGTTCGCGTTTTTCAATGGCGTCGGGTGGGAGAGCTGGGAAAATGTTTGGGGAATCTGGAATGGGATCACACCGCGCGACGCCGAAGCGACTCGTCGTGTGGCATCGATCGAGCGCGTCGTGGCTCCTTTCTTGACCAGCGCGGAATGGGAGCCGCTTGCTCCCACCTTGCGCTACGGAGTCTTCGCCAGCCGTTGGCCTTTGGAACAACAGACGGTGTGGACCATCGTGAATCGCAACGAATACGACGTTCAAGGCCGCCAGATCGAACTGACTTCCGGTGAAGACACGCGCTACTTCGATCTCTATCACGGAACCGAACTGAAGCCCGAAAGCAATTCACACGGACGAGTCGTGCTTAGTTTCGACATCGAAGCTCATGGCTATGGAGCGTTGCTGGCGACAAAAGCGCCTCGCAGCCCCGGCATTCAGGAACTCGTGTCAAAGATGAAAACGATGACTGACAAACCATTGGCGAGTTACTCGCATGAATGGAAAGTATTGCCGCAACAAATTGTGCCCATCGCCGCAACTCAACCTGCGTCGACCCCGCCGCCCGACATGATAAAAATTCCCGGTGGAGACTTTCTCTTCGACGTACAGGGAATTGAGATCGAAGGCTCCGATGACATCGGCGTGGACGTGCAATATCCCTGGGAAAATTCTCCACAACGATTCCATCAACATCCCATGCAGGTGAGATCATTCTGGATCGACACCTACCCCGTCACCAACGCTCAATTCAAAAAGTTCCTGGACAGTACGCATTATCATCCGCCGGACGATTTAAACTTCCTGCGCGATTGGAAGAACGGAACATTCCCCGAAGGCTGGGATCACAAGCCCGTGACCTGGGTTTCTCTGGAAGATGCCAGAGCCTACGCGGCATGGGCTGGAAAGCGTCTGCCGCATGAGTGGGAATGGCAATACGCGGCGCAAGGCGGCGATGGGCGCATGTACCCCTGGGGAAGCGATTGGAATGCGAGTGCAGTTCCGCTTCCCGACAAGAGTCGGCACATGCGCGGGCCCGATGCCGTGGACGGCCATCCTCAAGGCAAGAGTCCCTTCGGAGTAATGGATTTAGTTGGCAATGTGTGGCAATGGACCGACGAGTTCACCGATGACCACACCCGCGCCGCCGTTCTTCGGGGAGGGGAGTACTATCAGCCGCAAGGCTCCATATGGTATTTCCCTAACACTTATCAACTAAACCAGCATGGCAAGCTTCTGCTGACAGCGCCTGGTCTTGATCGCTCCGGCGGAATAGGTTTCCGTTGTGCACGAGATATGGAATAAAGGCCATTTAGCCACTGTCAGATTGAGGGCTCAAGATGAACGATCCAACCAACGACCAACAAAAGACGGACCAGTATTCTGGAGTGCGAGATCAAAAGATCCGTGCGGCATTGGATCAGCATTGGGCGGCGTCCGATGCCAACGATTTTGAAACAGAACACCTCATCTATCACGACGACGCGGTGCTCGACTATCCGCAGTCGGGCGAGCGAACCCGCGGTCGACGCAACATACAGGGCCAACGCTCCAGTCAACCGAGCAGAAAGCGGTTCACGGTTCGACGAATCATTGGCGGAGGCGATCTTTGGGTCACCGAATTAATCATTACCTATGACGGCAAGCCCTCCTACACCGTAAGCATCATGGAGTTCAAGGACGACAAAGTTGCACGAGAAACACAGTACTTTGCCGATCCATTCGAAGCTCCCGCATCGCGCGCTCAATGGGTCGAACGTATGCACACATAACATCGAGGCGCGAGATTCAGTTCACTACCTTAACCGTAGGTGAGTGTCGTGCTCTATATGGACCAACTAGTTTATCGACTAGTTTGCTCTATGAGATAATTCGTGCATGAAAACCGTAGGTGCGTTCGACGCCAAAACTCACCTCAACGAACTGCTTCAGAGAGCCTCGAAAGGCGAAAACATTCAGATCACGAGGCGCGGAATCCCGGTTGCCAAGCTTTCGCCGCCCGACTCCGGCCAGAAAGAAGATGGTCGCGTTTTAGCCGCCTCCATCCGCCGGCTGCGCCGCGGGGCCACTCTCGGGAAACTTTCCATACGCGAGCTCATCGATGAAGGCCGCCGCTACTAAGCGCTTCGTCCTCGATGCGTCGGTGGCCGTCGCCTGGTGCTTTGAGGACGAAGCAAGCAAGTTCACCGAGAGGGTTCTCGACCTGCTTGCGGCCGGCGCCGAAGCCCTGGTTCCCGCCAATTGGCCGATGGAAGTCGCCAACGCATTGCTGATCGCAGAGCGCCGTAAGCGTATTCTCCTGGCGCAGGTCACGGCCCTGCTTCAGAGGATCGCCGCTCTGCCCATCGCGGTCCTCCCCATCGACGCGCCCCGCGCCTTCGACCACATCCTGCCGGTTGCGCGTCAACAGTCTTTATCCGGATACGATGCCGCCTACCTGGACCTCGCACTGCGGCAAGGCCTCCCCCTGGCCACGCTGGATGCGCATTTGCGCCGCGCGGCGAAAACCACCGGCGTCGTCCTGCTGTCGTAGGCCACATCCAACGCAGCCTTCCATCATGCGCGGTTTTGTGGGTCATGCCCCCGGGAATCCGAACATCAGCCACGACTGATTGGCTACCCAGTGCGGATAGAGCTCGGTCATCTGATCGAACAGCTCCTGGTCGGACTTCGCGGTTTTCTGCAGCCGATCGAAGTCCTCGAGGTAACGCTTGGTGTCCTGGATCGTCGAGGGAGAGTCGGGCGCTCCGGGCTTCTTGTGACCGGCGACAACCGTCGTTGGATTGAGCGCCGCTAACCGGTCCAGCGCCCCGATCCAATTCTTCCGGCTCTCTGGGGTGGTGTCGCCGACGTACATGCGGCACTGGTTGTACACAACGTCGCCAGCGACAACCAGGCCGATCGATGGAACGTAGAGAGACGTCGAATCGGGGCAGTCGGTGCGGCCCTGCTCGATGATGCGCAATTCGTGGCCCTCGAGAGTGAACGTGCCGGGCTCATAGGGCTCAGGTGGAACCAATTTAGTCGGCACTTGCCCAGGAAACAACCCGCGAGCGAGCCGTTCCACCGCGGGAGTGAAAGACGTCTGCATGGCTTTCACCGCATTCGGCGTTGCGATCGCCCGAGCGCCGGGGAAACGGTCGAGCAGAATGCTGAGGCCGTAGAAGTGGTCGAAATGGGCGTGCGTTATATAAATGGTCTCCAGGTTGCGGTTGTGCAGAGCGACCCAAGCCGCGAGAGCCTCGGCCTCGGCCACTGTCCCCATTGCGTCTACCAGCACCGCGTCGTACTCGCCGAAGATTAAGGTCGACGTGATCGGGTCAAAGCCAAACGCTTCGCCGAACGGCTTGGGCCGCTCGCCGACCATAGCCTTTCCCGGGGCGGTAAAAACGTTCACACTAAGCGTGTTCGACCCAAGTGTGTTCGACTCATGCGTGTTCGACGCGCTAGGTGCGGGCGTCCTTATGCGCGTGGTCTCTTTGAGTCCGTTTGTGGCGGCCATCCGGTGCTCCTTTCGATTGCTTCGAAATGCAAATTCCGATTGAACCCGCAGGATGACGTCATCAAAGCAGAAGGGTGGGGTTTGAACAATTGGACGATGGTATCGGTTGCCCAATGAATTGTGGTTCTTGAAGCAGTCGAGGGCGACTTGAGTATCGTTGACAACTAGAATTTGTGACACGAATTTCTGGGACAGCACGCTAGTGCAGGAGCGATTCCCAGTTGGCTGGCACCCTTCCTGCGGGTCCAGGGGCGGGCTGACTTTTTGGATGTGAGTGCGGAGGAAGCAACTCTACACCTTTGGTCGTGATCATGGCTTGCTTGTCGTAGTCGTAGAACCAATCCTCACCCGGCTCGAAGCTGGCAATGATGCGATGTCCTGTCGCCACCGCGTGCTTCGATGCATGCTGGCTCGGAGAACTGTCACAGCATCCGATGTGCCCACACTCCGCGCAACGGCGGAGGTGAAACCACCAACCTTTGGCTGACGCCAGGCATTCCATACATCCATCGCCACTTGGTTTCGAAGCTGGGTTGATTCCGCGGTGATCTTTCTTCATTTCGATTTTTCCTTTAGGAAACTCCGATTAAGCCCACAGCGCACAAGGCAGGTTTCTCGATTCCGGGACATTGCCCGTAAAGACGGGCCATGCCGCTCCGCTCGAAATGACATTGTTAGTTAATCAGGTATTCCCTGGACGTTACAATCTTCCCTCGACGTTGCATGTCCAGCAACGAATTCACGCCACCAGTAAGATCTTCCCGCCACCACCCTTTTCTGCCGTCGCTTGAGCCTCGGCCGCTTCACGGAGTGGCAGTTTCTGGCTAATCGGGATTACCAGCTTGCCATCTCGCACCGCTTCGGCCATAAACTCGAGGGTCTTCCTGTCGAATTTCGAGAATACGTGCACCACCTTTACAGAAGGATACTTCGCGGCGTTCTGCGGCAGATCGACAACCGATGAATACACTCCTCCCAGCTTGACCTTGGCGATCAGCGTCTCGGCGAGTTTTCCGCCGACCGTATCCGCAACCGCATCCAGCTGCGGAAGATTCGCGATCGCAGTTTCGTCGTCGGTTGCGACCATCTGACCGGCGCCCACAGTCTTCGCCTCGTCTATCTGCATCTGTCGCTTCAAAACCCCCGCGATGACAATCGCACCACGTGCCTTCGCAGTGAATACCGCCGAACGCCCGACATTTCCGGCAGCCCCTACGACGAGAACCGTCTGGCCCTCTTTGATTCCCGTAGCAGACATGAGCTGATTGCCGGTCGTCGTCACCAGCGGCAATGCCGCCGCTCGGATCAAATCGAGGCCCTTGGGAACTTTCGCCAGAACAGCGGCTCTCACAACGCAAAGTTCGGCATAAGTATTGTCCGCCATTGCGAACACCGGATCGCCGACGGAAAAGTCTTCCACTTCCGGCCCCAGCTTGAAAACAGTCCCCGCCATATCGACTCCTATGAGGCCCGGAAACTGGAGGGGATAAAAATCCTTGGTTAATCCGGCACGCCGCTTGTAGTCGATCGGATTAACGCTCGTCGCGGCGACTCGCACCAGCACTTCGCCCTGACCCGGAACTGGGTCAGGGTAGTCCTCGAACTTGAGTACTTCGGGGCCGCCATATTGATGGACAACAATTGCTTTCATGATTCATCTCCGGAACGGTGCTCACAGTCACTAACCAAACTTGGATGGAGCGAAGCTGGAATCGGTTAGTGACACTGTAGACTCCCAAAAATTAGAAAGTGGATTTCTTAGCTCTGCACTCTCCGTTCGCGCGTTGCAGCGCCTTTGGCGGCAGCCTCTTTTCTGTTCTTTTGAGGATGAATGCCCAATTCGTGCCAAGACGTTTCCGCGAGGTTAACGTTGTAGTACTTTGCAGCTTTCTCGATGTTCGCGAACGCCAAAGCACGGTCGGCATCGGAGACGTCGATGACTTGATCGAAGCGCGAGACCGCGTTACGCACATGTTCTGCATCGGTGAGTGGTTCCTTACGCTGCTTGGGGAAAGCGTAGACGCTGTCAGGTAAATCGCTCTGCGTCGTTAGCTTTCCGTGTTTCTCGTGAGGTTTCCAGGTCG
>Ga0302140_10007591_pt1 | contig 13561 bp, 12 predicted proteins | sample I_Bog_E1_1_FD_202095 | JGI IMG/M metagenome (GOLD analysis project Ga0302140, IMG submission 202095) | Peat permafrost microbial communities from Stordalen Mire near Abisko, Sweden - I_Bog_E1_1 | ecosystem: Environmental > Terrestrial > Soil > Wetlands > Peat | place: Sweden: Abisko, Stordalen...
ATCTCCAACCGCGCAGCCGAATCCCCATCTTTCATTCGTCACGCCTGCGATGTTGGCAACATTTGTGAAAGTTCCATCATGATTATTGTGAAAGAGAGCGGCATGAGGCGGTTCGGCTTTGCCGTTGAGTGCATCGTAGGTTGAGCCGTTGACCAAGAAGATGTCTAGCCAGCCATCGTGGTCGTAGTCAAGAAGGCAGACGCCGGAGCCGATGGTCTCAAGGATGTACGGCTTCTGCGGAGTGCCCATCTTGTGCTGCCACGTATTGAGTCCGGCTTTTTCCGAGATGTCCTGAAAAACCACCGGTCCGGTTTTGACGAACCCGCCCGCCGTGATGGGCCGCTTCTCGGAGTCGAGTACAGGGGCGAACGTGCCGCCGGTGGCCGACCCGCTCTGTTGAGGCGGAGGCGCCGATGGTCCGCTGCCTCCGTAGAGCGGTGCTTGCGAGGGCTGAGCGTCCTGTGGAAATGCTGTTCCGCAAAGCAGTAGAAGCGCGGCTGACACAGACGCCAAAGTCCGGCGCCGAAGGGCCGGATACACACAAGTATCGATCAAGACGTGACCTCACGAATGGGGGAACCCAATGCATCGGATTCTCGCGCGTCAGATCGCGAATGTCTTCCGCCGATATGAGGGGCTTGGCCTCAACCTATTGATTGAGACGTGGAGCGGCAGGTTTGGGTCAAGGCCCTGGCTGGATAAATCTTCGCAGCCATTGTATCTGGATTCGTAGGTTCAGGTGTTTGTATTCTCATCCAATCGGATGAGCCAGGCGCCCACCCTTTGTTCCTTGTGGATGTTTTGCACGATAGTGGAAGATGGCACGAGGACAGGCGCAGGCGGCCTCTCAGCACGAGCATTTCTTCTTTTCAATCCCGGCTCAACAAGAAAGACAATCGATTCCATTTCAGGACGCAACCATTCATGGGAGTGCAGCGATGAGCGCAACGCCAGGCAAGATCTCCAACTTTGAGACTCGACGGACTGCGCAGGCAGGTTCATTGATTTGGGCGCTTTATTTGATAAGTGTGGGGGGCTGGTTTCTCAACATGGCGGCCAATGCAAATGGACAAGGGACCCTTGCTGCGCGCTCCGATCCATCGGCGATGCGGCAGCATTACGAAGCGGCATTCCGGCTTCAAAATTCGGGCGATCTGGTGCAGGCGAACTCCGAGTACAAACTTTTTCTTTCGCTGGCGCTGCATCGCATGGCAAATGGCGAGGCGAACCTGGGAGATTATGCTCACGCGAGCCGGCTCTACGAGGAGTCGCTGAAACTGACGCCGGACGATGGTGATCTTCAGATGGACTACGCCAGCGCAGCGCTCGGTGCGTCCGATTGGAAAAAGGCAAAGACTCTGGCTGCGGAGGTTCTGGAGGAGCTCCGGAGCCATGGGCAGGCGCCCGGCCAGCGCGCTGTTTCAGTACTTGCGGAGGCTTTGTTGGAATTGGGCGAGCATCAGGCTGCCCTGGAGCAATTCAAGGCCGCTGCCGAGTTGCGCCCGGGCTTCGATTCTTCCGCTCAATTGGCGGCTGCATATCTTGTGCTTGGGGATAGTTCGAGCGCCGCAAAGATTCTGGAAGAAGCGCCGCAAACCTATGGTGACACAGCCGCACTTCATATGAAGATGGGAATTCTCTACGGCAACACTAAGTTCTTCGATGCGGCAATTGAGGAATTTAAGAAAGCTATCGCGGAAGACAACCGCATCGAGGGCGCGCATTATGCACTTGGCGCCAGCTATATGATGCAATCGGGTGAGCCGAGTTACGACAAGGCAGAGGCGGAGTTCCGACAGGAACTGGCTATCGACCCCGATAACTCGCTGGTCTACATGCCGCTCGGGCACATTGCCATGGATCGGCACAAATATCAGGAAGCCGAGGCGGATTTGAAACGCGCTGTTGCGGTGAACCCATCGGACGCCGGCGCGTACCTCGTTCTCGGCAAGCTTTATAAAGAGACTGGAAGGATTGCCGAGGCGAAAGCTGCATTTCGCAAGTCGATCGCCCTGACGCTTGATCCGTCAAAGAACGGATATGCCGTGGAGCAATCCTACTATTGGCTTGGCAGGCTCCTGGTAGAAGGCGGCAGCCCGGCGGAGGGCCGCAAATATCTGGATGTATCGCGGAATCTACTGTATCTGAAAGAGCAAGGCGTAGAGTCCAGGCTGGCGGGAGGCGCGAATCTTCAGGCACCACTCGACAAGACGAACCAGGCAAAGCCGGAGGATTTATCCGCACAGAAGGCGCTTGAAAAGCAAGTTGGACCGCTGATTTCCAGCAGCTTCGACAATCTTGGAGTGAATGCGGCAAATGCCGGCGACTACCAGGATGCGTCCAGCTATTTCGAGCAGGCAGCGCAATGGAATCCCAACCTCAACGGGATAGACGCGAACTGGGGTCGAGCGGCCTTCTTCGCCAGGGAATATAGCAAGGCAGTGGGGCCGCTCAGCCGCACGCTTGCCGTGCATCCCGCCGATGAACATTTGCGCGCAATGCTCGGATTCAGTCTTTGCCTGGGTCACGAGTACGCTAAAGCTGTTCCTGTTTTTCGGATGATTGAGACAAAACTGGAGGCCAATCCGGAGCTCAACATCGCCTACGCCGGATCGATGGCAATGTCTGGAGACTCTGTCCGCGGCCTGGCCCGGCTCAAATCGCTGGAAGAAGCCAACCCAGGCATTCCGCTGGTGCACTCTTTGCTTGGCGAGTTCCATGCTGCCAATAAGGACTATGGTCAGGCGGCCGGCGAATTGCGCGTTTCGATGAAACTGGACCCAGCCAATGCGGAAACAAAGAACACGCTGGCACTCACTGCCCTGGCGCTCGGCGAGAAAGCGGAGGCGCTGCAGCTATTCTGGGAACTGGCCGAATCCGGATCTCAGGATAGCGAGGTTTATTATCGGCTGGCGCAATTGCAAATCGAACTTGGGTCGCCCAAGGTTGCCATAGGAACGCTGGAAACCGCGATCCAGCTCAACCCAATGAATGCCGCGTATCATCGGGAATTGGCAGAGGCCTATCGAAAGAATGCGCAGCCGGATGAAGCAGATCGCGAAGCTCGCCAATCGGATACGCTGCAAGCTCTGAATGAGGTTACCAGGCAATTGGGAAGCGGCAATTAGGACACCGGCAAGCAATCTGGCGATTCAACGGAGACGCGGAAGAAGTAAGTATCCTCCGGCAGAGAGCCGGAGGATCTGTTGGTTGAGTGAACCGCTATCGTTCAGCAACCAGGCAATAACTGGCGGCTTGCGCGATGCCTGGCGCTCCCAGTTCCCTGCTCCCTATTTCCCTGTTCCCTCGGTCAGCGTCACAATGCGGTCTACGCCGGGCACTGTGAAGTTCTCCACCTTGCCGCTGGGCCAGTGGACCTCGATCGCGTCCACTGTGGCTGCCTGGCCAAGGCCGAAGTGCGGCCGTGGATCGTTGCTCGATAGATAACTGCCTCCGCTGAGCACGTCGCCGCGCTGCTTCATCCCGTTGGCGGTGACGTATACCGTTGCGCCGACCGCGTCGCGCGGGCTCCTCTTGGTTGCAGCCGATTTGGCCGCACCCACAAGCTTCAATTCCAGCCAGTGGTTGTTGTCCGGCGACGCATTCCTGAGCAGCACCGGGTGGCCATCCATCACGTTGATCACCGCATCCAGCTTGCCGTCGTTGAACAGGTCGCCTACAGCCATTCCGCGGCCGGCAATCACATCCGCGAGGCCAGTTCCCTCAACCGCAGGCACCGGCTCGAAGCGCTTGCCCTCGATGTTATGGAAGAGCATGGGCCGCTGCTTCCAACTGGTTCCCCAATTGTATTTGTCGGCCTCGGGATACACGTGTCCGTCGGCCATCAGCAAATCCTTCCAGCCATCGTTGTCGTAGTCGATGAAGGCATCGCCCCAACTGAGGAATGGAACCGATATCTCGGCAATGCCCAACTGGTAGCTGATGTCGGTCAGGTTCCCGTCGCCCTCGTTGCGGTAGAAGGGCTTGTAGTCGTCGCTGAAGGTGGTATCGAAGACGGCCAGTTGGCCATTGTTCTGGTAGTCGCCAACGGCAATGCCCATGGACGCGGTTTCGCGCCCTGCGTTGTTCAGCGCGAAGCCCGAGGCGTAGCTCACATCCTCGAAGGTGCCGTCGCCCTTGTTCAGATACATGTAGTTGGGCGTTGAATCGTTGCCCACCAGCAGGTCGATTTTGCCGTCGTTGTTGATGTCGACAAATACCGCGCCCAGGCCATAGTAGCCCGGCTTGTCGTCTACACCGGCCTTCTCGCTCACATCGGTGAAGGTACCGTCGCCGTTGTTATGGAAGAGATGATCCGGCTCGCCCTTCAGGCCTCTTGGCCCGCAGGCTACCGCCTCGCCTCTGAAGGTGCAGAAGCCGTTGTTGCCGCCGTTCTCCTTGCTGCTGGGCAGGTTGTTCCAATCCCAGTGAACGTAGCCCGCAACAAACAGGTCAAGGCGGCCGTCGCCGTCGTAGTCGCCCCAGGTTGCTCCGCTGGACCAGTTGCCCAACTGCACGCCGGCCTTCTCCGCAACGTCGGTAAACGTCCCGTTGTGGTTGTTGTGGTAGAGGCGGTTTTTACCTACATTGGAGACAAAGATATCCGGCCAGCCATCGTTGTCGTAATCGGCAATGGCCACGCCGGTGCCCCAGCGATCGTTGGTGACGCCTGCCTTGGCAGCCACATCCGTAAAGGTTCCGTCGTGATTATTGTGGAAGAGCGCGGCATGCGGAGGGGTCTCCTTGCCGGTCAGCGCGTCGACCGTAGATCCGTTGACGACGTAGATGTCGAGCCATCCATCGTTGTCGTAGTCGATCAGGCCCACGCCGGAGCCTTTGGTCTCGATAATGTAATCCTTGGCCGGGGTGCCCATCTTGTGGGTCCAGTGGGTCAGGCCGGCTTTTTCGCTCACATCCTCAAAGACGATGGGACCGGTCTTTACAAAGCCGCCCTCGGTGATGGGCCTGTGCTGCGCGTCAACCAGCGCGGGATGAGCGGAGCTGCCGGTTTGCTCGCCTGTGGTTGCGGCACGTTGCGCGCCCTCGGTGGGTTGCGTGTTCTGTTGGCCTGGGGGAAGAGAACCGGGAACTGTGGCCTGGGCGGAAACAAGCGCGGGAACTGCTGCCGCCAGCAGTCCAAGGAAAGTGGTGGTACGAAGTGCCTGGAACATAGGCAGCCAGTATACGGGGCTGAATGGGGTGAAGTATCGACCGAAAGGTGGAGGGAATTTCAGGTCGGGCCCACGCGAAGGATGGTCTTCGCAAGATCTGGGAGAGAACAGCAGATTCCTGATGCGCTCATCCGTTGTCTGGTCCATGATTTGCCGCTCCCAGCCTATCGATCATTGCGACAAATGCCGGCGCGTTGACTCGGAGCCTGGAAAGCAGATAAGTCATCGTCTGATTGATGTCGGCGGCCTGTGCTTCCAGAGTCTGCATCGCCCGCAACGGGGCCATGTCGTAGAGGCTTTTCAGGAATGCCGATGGGCCTTGCGCGGCGATGGAATATGGCGCAAGCGAGGAGGCCGGAAAATCCTTGATATTGTAGGTCACGATAACTCGCGCCCCCACGTGCACCGCGGCGGCAAGTACATGGCGGTCTTTGGGATGATTTGTCATCTTTGGGATCGAATTCTCGTATCCTTCGACCCACGCTCCCGGAAAATGGCGCCGAATCGCACTTTCGCGGTACATGGCTCTTTCCGACGAGAGGCCGAATTTCTCCTGGAGCGTCCGGCTTACTTCAAGCATGATCTGCTCCGACCACCTCGGAAGATAGAGGTGGGGGCCCGCTGCAAGACGAAGCAGCGTGTCAGCAAGCGGCATGGGAATTAGGACACAGGCATCCAGGAGAACGGTAAAGTCATCTTTCACTCGTCGACGCCACCCTCCGGAAATACATTTCGCTCATACAAGCCGGCCTCGAATGCATCCCGCGTAAGCCGGCCCAGCGCGGCCATCCGTTCCTCATCGCGCTTGCTCTTGAATTCCAGCACATCGCGAAGGGCTACGCGGCGCTGGTTGCCAACCCGGTGGTGCGCCATGACGCCGGAATCAAGCAGCTTGATAAAGAAGGGGCGCGACATTCCCAGCCAATCTGCCGCGCGCTGCGTTGTGACCATCTGGCTATCCGGAACGAGCCTGATGGCCTGACCCTGTGACAGGAAATCGACGGCGTTTCTGAGCACGTCGAGAACCGCGCTGGGAAGTTCTATCCGCTCTCCGGCTGGACTGACTAATGCGGGCACACCGCCGCGCAGCATTCGATGCAAGGCCTGTACTTGCTGCTGTTCCGAGTTGCGAAGGGTGGCCGGCGTTTGTGTTGCAGTTGGCATAGTAGTTTCAGGCTACCATGTACTCGATTTATTCGCAATAGTCGAAATACACGAAATGCCGGTTGTCATGGCTCTCAGTCAGTCACTTATCTTTTTTAGCTCCGCAAGCGGCGTGGCCATGCGGCCAACTTGCGCCTGCGAAGCCAAATCGGCGATCACCGCGCCGGACAGGACATCCATCATCGCCCGCTGCGCATCGACCCAAACCGTGTGCGCCGGGCACCATTTCGATCGGCCGCAAGCCCGCGCGGAGATCAGGCAGACGTTCAGGCGAAGAGGGCCGTCGATGGCTTCAATCACTTCGCGCATCGATGCCTTGCGGCCTCTGGGCAGGATGGCAAACCCTCCGGACTGGCCACGCTGCGAGGTGATGAGGCGGGCCCGCGACAAAGCCTGCAACACCTTGGAGAGGAAGCTCTCCGGCGCATCCGTGGCATAGGCGAGCGCAGGGAGAAATTCGCGCTCGTGGGCAGGCAGCGCGGCCAGGTGAATCATGACCCGAACCGCATAATCGGCGGCGCGCGTCAGCTGCATCGACGAGTTTGTCTTCTTCATGGCATCGTCCTGGCGCACAAATACGTCTTCCCGCCAGCAGAGTAGCTTAGCTCGTCACGAACCAATGTGCTTGTCGTCACAGACCGCGATTTGCAGGGCAATTTAGTTTTTTCTTTCCAGTTGAAATTGGAGAGAAATAGTCCAAATTGCGTTGTCTTGCCCGGCGAGCCCGGTGAGTGAAAGGAAGTTCTAAAGCGCCATGCATCCTTTTCCCGCTGTCGATCCAATCCCTCTGCCGGCCCCGATATGGCTGCTCAAGCTGCTGCATATCGTGACCCTGGCGCTGCACTTTGTGGCCGTGGAGATGCTTCTGGGCGGCCTGCTGCTCGCGGTCCTGCTCAGTCTCTTCCGCGGCTCGCCTTCGTCTCTGGTTACTGCGCGCGCGCTGGCCCGCCGCCTAACCGTGGTTATGACCTTTGTCATCAATCTGGGTGTGCCGCCGTTGCTGTTTGCCCAGGTGCTTTACGGGCGCGCGCTTTACACCAGCAGCGTGCTCATCGGCGTTTACTGGATATCGATTATCGGGCTGCTGATGCTGGCGTATTGGCTGCTCTACAAGTTCTCAGCGCGGCTGGAGGCAGGCAAGTCCGCCTGGTGGGTTGGCCTGACCGCCTGGCTTATTGCGGGAAGCGTGGCCCGACTGCTCTCAACCAACATGACGTTGATGCTGCGCCCTGAAGTCTGGCGCGACATGTACTCCGCCTCCGCGATGGGCGCATATCTTCCCACCGGCGATCCCACGCTTACCCCGCGCTGGCTGCTGATGCTGGCAGGCGGATTGTTTGTCGGCGGGCTGTGGCTGATCTACCTTGCAGGCCGCAGCACTTTCACCGCGGACGAGAAGCGCTTCGTTGGCGGCCTGGGCGGCAAGGTGGCCGCGGGGTTCGGAGTGATCTATCTTGCGGCAGGGTTGTGGGCGGCCAGCGTGCAGCCTGAAGCGGTCAAGGCTGGGCTGGCAACGCATAAGCTTTACAGGTTTGCCGGCTTTGCAGGCTATGGCTGGCTGGCCCTGGTGGTGGTTGCGGTGCTGCTGGCGGTTTTTGCAGGATTCGCCAAAGTCTCCCCGCGTCTGGCTGGAATGCTGGCCTGGGCCGCTGTTCTGGTTGCGGTGCTTACCGAGATTTGCTTCACCGTCTACCGCGACGGAGTCCGCGACCTGACCCTGCTGAGCAAAGGATACGACGTGTGGGATCGCGCCGTGGTGACCAACTGGAGCGTGGTTGGAATCTTCCTGGTGCTCTTTGTTGCGGGCCTGGGTGTTATTGGCTGGCTCGTGTCGGTAGTGGCGCGCGCAAAAAAAGTTATGGAGGCGGCAACTCAATGAGCGATCAAATTATTCTTGGCGGACCCATTCCCGTGCCGGAAGAATCGCGCCTGAAACCCGTGCCAGAGGAACCTGGCGAAGTGGCAACTCGCCGCTTCTTTCTGGGGGCGGCCGGCGCAGCTGGACTGCTGTACACCGCCGCGCTCGCCTATCCCATTTATCGCTACCTGGCATCCCCGGAGGAGATGGCATCGGAAGCCACAGCCATTACCGAAGTGACGTTGAAGGACGCGCAGAAGCTTCCGCCGGCCTCGGTGCTAATGTTCAAGTTCGGCACCGCTCCGGCCATGCTTATTCATCACGAGGACGGCCGCTGGGTGGCGCTGAGCGCGGTGTGCACGCACTTGGGCTGCACGGTGAAATACGAGCCGCAGGCCGACCGCATCCATTGCGCCTGCCATGGTGGTGTCTACAACCCGTACACGGGCGCCAACGTAAGCGGCCCGCCGCCCAGGCCGCTCAAACTCTTCAGGGTAACCGTCAACGATACCGGAGTGGAAGTTTCCCGCACCTGATACCTGTCCACTGCTCACTGTTCACTGTCCACTGTCCACTGTTTTCGAGGATTCGGCGCATGACCACAAAAACGCTAACCAACTCGCTCTACGACTGGGTCGATGAGCGCCTGGGCCTGAGTGAACTGGCCGCCTTTGCCCGCCACAAGACCGTTCCGGTCCACGCCCAATCTTTCTGGTATTACTGGGGCGGCATCTCGCTGTTTCTGTTCCTCGTTCAGTGCTTTACGGGCGTGCTGCTGCTGGTTTATTACCGCCCCGGTGCAGAGGCATACGAGTCGGTCCGGCAGATCACCTTCGTGATGCACTTCGGCTGGCTCATCCGTTCCGCACATGCATGGACCGCAAATCTATTTATCTTCGCCATTCTCGTGCACATGTTTTCAGTCTTTTTCATGAAGGCCTATCGCAACCCGCGCGAGTTTGGCTGGCTCAGCGGCATGGCCCTGCTGGGGATCGCTTCGGTCTTCGGCTTCTCCGGCTACCTGTTGCCCATGGATGAGCTAAGCTACTTTGCCACCAAGGTCGGCCTGCAGATTCCCGCAGCCATTCCGTTTATCGGACCCGCCATAGCGAACATGCTTCGCGGCGGCCCGGACGTGAGCGAGTTCACCGTGCAGCGTTTCTTCGCGCTGCACGTGGTTGTGCTGCCCGCGGTTTTTCTCCCGCTGCTGGCGTTTCATCTTTGGCTGGTTCAGCGCCACGGCAACGCTTCTCCGCCAAGCGAAGAAACCAAGCCGGCCGCGGAGCGCAAGAGCATTCCTTTCATGCCCAACTTCCTGCGCAAGGATCTGGCCATGTGGCTGATCTCGCTGAACATTCTGGCGCTGCTGGCTTCGGTGTTTCCATGGGCACTGGGCCGGCAGGCCGACTCGCTTGTTCCGGCTCCGGCAGGCATCCATCCGGAATGGTATTTCATGAGTCCTTTCGAGATGCTCAAGCTGCTGGGCGCAATTCTGCCCGGCGCATCGGGAGAGATTGCGGGACTGCTGCTGTTTACCATCGGCATCGCGCTTTGGATTCTGATTCCGTTTTACGACACCGGCAAGCCATCCGGCGAACGCGGCCGCGCCGCACACTACTTCGGCCTGCTTGCGGTGCTTGCGTTGCTAGCAACGACGGTGATTGGGTATTGGACGATTCGGTAAAGCAGCTTCTAGCTCTTAGCTTCTAGCTTCTAGCCAATCTTGCAGAATCGAAACGCAAGGTATCGGCATGAAGAGGCTAGGAGCTAGTGGCTAGAAGCTAGGAGCTAAAAGATGAACTATCCATTCTGGGACATTCCGCATCTCGGGTCGGGCTGGGTGATCGGCATCATCGCCATCTTCCACGTCATGATTTCGCAGTTTGCTGTCGGCGGCGGCTTTTATCTTCCGCTGGCCGAACGCAAGGCAATGCACATGGCTGACCCCGAGATGCGGTCCGCATGGCTGGCGCAGTTGGTCAGCCACTCAAAGTTTTTTCTCATCCTCACCGGCGTCTTCGGCACCATCTCCGGCGTTGGAATCTGGTTTGCCATCGGCCTTACTCATCCCGAGGCCACCAGTACGCTTATCCATAACTTCGTCTTCGGCTGGGCAATCGAGTGGGTGTTCTTCGTGGTTGAGCTCACCACTGCTGCCGTCTATTACTACACCTGGAACAGGATCGACGAGAAGCTTCATCTCACGGTGGGCTGGGTGTATGCCGGCGCTTCTATCTGCACGCTCATTATCATCAACGGCATTCTTACGTTCATGCTGACGCCGGGAGATACATGGCTCGGGGTTGCGGGAACCGGGAACGAAGCCAGCAAGTTCTGGAACGCTTTCTTCAATCCCACGTACTGGCCGAGCCTGTTGCTGCGCACGTGCGTATGCGCCTCGCTGGCCGGCATCTGGGCTCTGATCACTGCCAGCCGCATCGACGGAGACAAACAGCCTGCGCTGAAAACCTCGCTTGTGAAGTGGAGCGTCAAGTGGCTTGTGCCTTCGTTCGTCGCCATGCCGTTCCTTATGATCTGGTATCTCTGGATGGTGCCCGCATCGCAGCGCGCCCTGCTCACCCTGGGCATCGACACCATTAACTCCGGCACCTTCTCAACCGTTACCCGCATCGCGCTCATCATCATCGTAACCTCGGCCACCATTGTCGGCGTGGCCTACTATCTGGCTTATCGCAGCCCCAGGGACTTCAATCTTTCGCACGCGCTGGCGCTGCTTCTGCTTGCGCTCATCGCCACAGGCTCAGGCGAATACGCGCGTGAGATGCTGCGCAAGCCCTACGTGATTGGCCGCTGGATGTACTCCAACGGTGTTCGCGTTCCATACGTTGCGCGCATCAACCAGGAAGGCTACCTCGTCCATTCCAACTGGGTATGGAATGGAGGCGGTAGCGGAGAAGCCAGCAGCTACTCGCGCGGCGAAGCCATCTTCCGCGGCGAGTGCGGCTCGTGCCACACGCTCAATGGCTACCGTCCGCTGGCGCAGCTGCTTGCCGGCCGCGACCGCGCCAACATCGGAAACTTCATACAGATGCTTCACGAGGATAAAGCCGACTCGCCCTACCATCGTTTTATGCCGCCGATGGTTGGGACAAAGCAGGACGTGGAAGATCTTGTCGACTTCCTCAACGCGCAAGTCAATCCGCCGGCTCAAAAGCCTCTGCTCACCGCGCAGAGATAACCGTGAATAGGTGTTAACGAACTCTGCTTTATTGGGACCGCCAGAAGTGTCAGGGCACGACTTCAGTCGTGCCGAAAGCTTGCAAAGTGTGGAGGGCTTTAGCCCCTGTCATGTCGAAACCTTCCCGTCCGTCGGACCCGAGCAGCGCCACTGGGCAACCGCGAACGTTTTTTGTAACCACCCGAACAGCGGGCGGAAAGTCGTTATTCCAAACCGACCGCATGGCGAATCTCTTCATCGATGTCCTTCGCTCCTATATTCTTGCCAAAAAGTTCAATGTCCACGACTTCGTCGTGATGCCCAATCATGTTCATATTCTTTTGACCGTTCCCGGCGACCTGAGTATCGAGAAGGCTATGCAACTCATCAAGGGCGGCTTCTCATTTCGCGCCAAGAAGGAACTGGGATTTCAGGGGGAAGTCTGGCAGCGGGGATTTTCCGACGTGCGGATCACAGATGAGCAGAGCTTCAGACATCATCGAGACTATATTGAAATCAATCCTGTGCGAGCGGGCTTGGCGAACTCGGCGGAGGAATATCCCTATGGGTTTGTATTCCTGAAGAAGCAAAAGTGCGCAGGGGCTAAAGCCCAGAATTGAGCGCATTCTATCGGCACGACTAAAGTCGTGCCCTGACACGAGGCGGCAGAAAATGGGGAAACTGACAGCGAATGAGATAGAAGCGGCCAACCGCGCCGAGATCACTGCCCGTCTGATTCGATTGCATTATCGGGTCTACCGCCCTGAGGCCGATTGCGGCGGTGAATATCTGGTTCTGCGTACCCCCGAGGGGGAATTGCTGGCGGTTCAGCAAAAAGGCCGACCGGCGGTGGACTGGAATAAGTATGGGAATATCAATATTTGGATGTTGTTCCCCGACCCCAAAGGAGAGCTCGCTCCAGGACGAAAGTGGTTTCTCGTGCCTCACGATGAGCTCTATAAGTGGTGGGTAAACAAACATGGGCACACGTCCTCCATGCAAGATAAGCAAGGATGGAGCGTGAAAGGTATCTCAGAAGAACTCGCGGGTTTTCTCGAGAAATTTGCCGTCTAGCCGCTATTCTTCCCCAATCTCATACGGAATCCCAAACCGCCCAATCTGAATCAGCGATTTGTCGCCTGGCGGCCAGATGCGCAGGCTGGTTATGCGGTTCGATCCGGCGATGAGATGTGCGTCGCAAGTCCCTACCAATTCGCCGGTTGCGGCCACATGGATGTGCACGCTCAGCGCATCGTTGTCCTGTACCCGCGTCCATCCGAAAACATACTCACCCGGCTTCAGCGCGATCCCTCCAACTCGAATCGGCGCCTGCACCAGGAGATAGTGCGAGTACTTGCCATCGGCGGAGTATCCCGCAGTGAGGAGCACCACACCGGCTATGAAGCGCCCTCGCTTGTTCACGATGCCGGACGCGGTGCGCATCTCGGTTTCAATGTGTTCCTTTTCCACCGGCGCCCGGGCCGGCAGCAGCGATGCCAACTCCGCATCCGTAGCCTGCCGCCACAGAGTTTTTTGCGCCTGCGCCAGGCTCGAAAACATTACCAGAACAACTGCAATACCAATAATGGGTTTCATGATTTCGGCTTTCTCAAAGATTCGAGTGGAACGATTCCCCGCTGGATGGCTGCGGTCGCCGCCTGTGTGCGGTCGGTGACGCCCAGCTTGCCCAGCAGACTGTTGATGTGCGTCTTGACCGTAGCTTCCGATATCTCCAGCTCGGTGGCAATCTCCTTGTTGCTCTTGCCGTGGACAATCTGCTCCAGCACGTCGAACTCGCGCGGCGTCAGCTCCTCGGTGCCCATGCGTTCGGCCAGCCTTTGGGCAATCGCCGGCGGAATGTGCGACTTGCCCGCATGAACCGCCTTGATGGTCGTGATCAGTTCCTCGCTGGTCATGCCCTTTAGCAGATAGGCGCGCGCCCCGGCCTGCAGCGCGCGATAAATGTCTTCGTCGCCGTCGTAGGTGGTTAACACGATGAACCGCGCGTGCGGCGTCTCCATTCGGAGGCGTTCGATCACGTCCACCCCGCCCATGCGAGGCAGCCGCAGGTCCATCAAGGTAATATCCGGCTGGTGTTTGCGAAATTGCGTGATGGCCTCGACGCCGTCCGCGGCCTCGCCCACCACCTCGAGTCCTTCAACTACGTTTAGCAGCGCTACCAGCCCCTGC
>Ga0302140_10007592_pt1 | contig 13561 bp, 15 predicted proteins | sample I_Bog_E1_1_FD_202095 | JGI IMG/M metagenome (GOLD analysis project Ga0302140, IMG submission 202095) | Peat permafrost microbial communities from Stordalen Mire near Abisko, Sweden - I_Bog_E1_1 | ecosystem: Environmental > Terrestrial > Soil > Wetlands > Peat | place: Sweden: Abisko, Stordalen...
TGGCCGCCAGCTCTTGAGCTTGTAAGAGAGCCTTGAAAATCAGAATTAGTATACTCAATCCATGAATAAAGGCCAGTTCTACGTACTTTCGACAGTGTACAAGACACACTTACCTTAAAACACGAAGTTACGGTCAGATAAGTGCTGCTCCCAAAACGGCTTTGAAACTGAGGCCTTGTACTCTGCAATATAATAAAGACCACTATGCTTCAATTCACATCTAACGGCGTTGTGAAAGGTCTCCGTCCACCTATCGACCTGCTTCGCAGACATTGCGGAGAGAAACCAGACTTTGGGTGTGGTTCGCGGAGTAGTGTTCTTTGTGTTGGGTTTTTCGAAGCAATGCTGGAAACACCATTCTTGATTCCTGACGTCACACAATGTGGAAAGCAGTGGTCTGAGAGTAATTTATTGAGAAGTAAGTATAATTTGATAATAAAACAGGAGAGGATAAACTAGTGCTTTTATATCCTTAGGAGGGCTAGTTCAGGGAGTGTAATGCAATACTATCTAGCTGGTATTACGTATTTAAGTGACGCTTTTAATGATGCAGTTAATGCAGTAGTAAGTAAGTGAGTTTTGGGCCCTAGGCTATAAGAACCAGTTGATGATGCCTTGCGTACCATATAATTCAACAACCATCCCCCTAAGACCCTCAACCCCTGAACCATGGAATTTACAAAGTATAGCTATGCCTCAACTTGCTGTATTTCTCATTGAATACCGATTATAATTATTGTTGAAATATCGTCCCAGATCTAGGACTAAGCACTTCTCCATATTCTTGAAGTTGGAGTCTCCTCACAGGGTCCCCAAATTCATCCCCCTTCGTGGCGCCATATTTGACAACTTGATGCTTGACATTGTGGACGAGGTCCTCAACAGTATCATTTGAATTACAATTTGCAAGTAGGGGAGCCCCAAAGGCTTTTGCTGTTTCCAATGGTGATAAGGTAGCTGGGCGACCAATCTTCCACCAGCCTCTGAGTCTACGTCCCTACAAATCAGCTGTTTGCCATAATTAAAAGTTTTCCGATGTGCAAACCTCTCAAATCGGAAATTCAGTAGGCTGAATCTATTGAAAGGAAACTTACGTTGGTATAACGCTGAGAATTGCCAACATGATCACGGCCATGGCGCTTCCAAGGTATCTGTACCTTGAGACATAATAATTCTCATTGAAAATGTAAGTAGCTGAGACGCTTCTCAGACTTGTATACGTTTTATCACCAAGTACAATTGGATCAACGAGAGTTGCATTTGTAGCAGCGCTCAAACCAAGTCGAAACATGATCTCATGATATGCAGCCAGGACGTCGGGTATAGGATCACGCCACACATAGCCCGAGTACTGCATGACATCCCAATCAGGATTTATGGCATGTGACCAAGTAAACGGGTTTAGGCCGTATAAGCTGTAGAGGGCAAGAGCTCCGTTGGCAACCATAGACACATTTGCGTAAAATGTCCCTTCGCCAAAACCATTTGCATTTCCAAGGAGGCTGAACCCTCCGAGAGTAGTAGGCCCTGTGCGATCAAACCAAGGAGCTGTGCTGGCGGTGGGGAGATCAGAGATAACTTCAGGATTTGTGCCATTTGGTAAAGTCAAGCTGACCGTGTTATTCACTATTTGAAGTGGATAGGAAACCAGGGCTAACGAGAGACTGCAAACTCGGTTGACGAAGAGGAGTGGGGCGACAGTATTAATGGCCCAGCCCGCTGACAAGGTAAGATACTCATATGATCCATTCGCAGCATTTGAGGCTTCACCATCTGGGGTTTGTACTCGCCAAGTAGTGCTGGCAGTAAACTGCGGTTTGAGGATACCACCACCGTAGTCATCTAGAGTCCATGTTGTGTTTGTTTCTGGCGCACATGAGACCTTAAAACCAACACCCGATGCGTTAACTGTGCAAACTCCTGGGCAGCCTCCAAAGCCATGGGTGATTGAAACACGGTTCGTGTAATTATTAAAGACGCCCGAAAAGGGGCTAGAAGGGGTGGTTGGCTCCCTATACTCCCCCGTTACCTCCGCCGTGTATCCTTGGGGAAGATGAGCTGCAAGTGCAGCTTGGAGTGACACTGGTTTGGATATTTCTCTGGTTGATATAGTGGATGCCTGCTGGATGAAAGGACCCTCGGCGATAGCAGCAAGGGTAACGAGTAACTTCGCAATGGACAAGAAGCTGAATCGACGTCCAGCCGTCAGCGCGGCCCATATACTGCTACCATGGTTCCAGTAAAGATGTGTCTCATCCAGAGGGGCGCCTTCAAGCATATTACGCCACCACGAAACATTAAGGCCGCTTGCGAGTGAGACGCTTAAACAGGCTGTTGATATTGCTGATAAAATAGCAAGGACAACAGAAGGAGCGACTCGCCAGCTTGAGACTGGGTCGCCGTTAGAAATGACCAGAAGGATCGCACTGGCAAGTGTTGAGAATAAGACAAGTAACAAGCTTCCGACTCCGAGCCAAGGAACATTTCGCAGGCAACCTGTCCGCCAAAGCTTTCCATGAAGAGGTGGATTTGAATGACCAATGAATGATTCAAAGCTCATGTGATTCGATTCTTGACCGCTATCCTCGACGGTGGTCCAATCTCGTTGACCAAATTCGTAGGAAGGACTAGAGAATAGGGGTTGAGTAGATCTCTGCCTCCGCAATGACGAACGGTTCTGATCATGCGATGGTGACGAGACAAGCTGGTAAGCGGCAGGATTCACTGGGCTTGAGGCTGGCAGCGGTTTGCGTCTTGGACGGTCCATGTTCGAGCTTAAGCTCACTCCCACGATCAAGCTACCCCAAATCAAGATGGATAATGGAGCGAATGACTAGAGATAGTTGGAAACGGGGTATCATCATTGTTTGAAACCAATCTATGGAGAAGAACGGCCGCGACACAGAGTGAAAAGAGGACACAGAACCGGTGACACTTTCCAAGCCGACTTTATTATTGCTTTTGGCAATCGTCGATTGTGGGAAGGGTTCGATGCAGCCACTGCTTCCTGCACTGCATCGGGCTGTGGCCACTGGCCACTGAAATGCTCCACAGCTACCTAACTTTTCGGTAAGGATGAATGAAGCCACGCCCATGTGTGACAGTGGATGCACACGCCTGGCATTTGTCCCGTCCCTCGTAGAATGGATTACTCTGGCAAGCCGGCTGGCAGCCTGAACTTGCTACAATAGATATGCACGAATTGCGCCTGGGCGCATCCTTCCGGATAACGCAATACAGAATCTCGACCAGTCCAGATCTATGCAGAAGCTGTAATTCTGTCATTGTAGTTAACGCCCCCTAAAGGTGTACTGGGATCTTCACTTATCAATGCTCCGGTATACACTGTTGCGTTGTTGAGATCGGCGGGATGCTGCGCCCGACGAGCCTGCCCTATGAGCCTATTGCGTGATCACAAGTCCTGTACGAATGATCGTAGTGGCGTGGGCAATATGATTTGTTGGCAGTGCAGGCGCACAGGTGACGTGCTGTGTAACCTGGGCGAAGGCAGCTGTTTTTGTAGATCGCCGTCTTTCTCTCCATTGCTTACGGTATTTTTTGGTTCGTAAAAAGCAAAATAGTCACTCTCTTCACAGCTGCAAGGGCGAAACGATTTTTTTGTTACTTTCTGTCGCCTCTAAGGAAATATGATGCTCTCGTTTCTTTCCCATGAATAGGAATTATTCTTGTTACCAAGACATAGAAAGATTCAAACCTTGATGACAAGCTTCCCAACAAATTTACGTGCCTTCAATGCTTTATATGCCTCATGGGCATCTTCCCATTCAAAGGGCTGTTCCATCTCTGGGTGCAAATCATACTCCTCCACGAGATTCACTGCTTCTTGGATGTGAGCTTTACTATTCCCACGAACACCTCTCACTAAGAGAAACTTGTCAGTATATTTGAATAATATTTAGGAGACATGTGATTGACAAATCACAGCAAGGAGTGCTTACCAGTCTTCCCTCCAAACAACAAGGATGGAACCAAATCAGTTTTGGTTGACTCGGTGAGGAAGCCTACTAAGCTGATCATTCCTCCATCCCGAACGCACTTGATGGACTGTTCGATCGTGCCAGCGCCTCCAACTTCGACAACAAGATCAACACCTCTGCCCTGAGTGAGACGAAGAACTTCGTCAGCCCACTCTGGGGTTTTGTTGTAGTTGATCAGTTCAGTAGCTCCTAAGCGCTTTGCGATTTCCAGTTTGGTGTCTGTCGACGAAGTTGCGATGACTGTGGCTCCCATAGCAGCGGCGTACTAGAACATTATGAATGAGTATTGAAGTCTGAGCAAATCCGGTACGGCTAACTTACTTGGATGGCAAAACAACTCACGCCCCCCGTCCCTTGGGTGAGTACGGTTGTCCCTTTTGTGATCTTGATACTACTGAGAGCATGCATTGCGGTACCCCCAGCAGCGATCATCGATGCTGCTTCCTCATGATTGAGATTTTCTGGAGATTTCACAAGTAGATGATCGGCAACAACAGCATACTGCCTGAGTGTTCCGTCCAGGTTAGCAGCACCCAAAGTTTTCTCAAGTTTGTATTGTGCTGCATCACTTCCTTCAATCCAAGCTTGATTGGCACAGAGCAAAACATTCGTTCCAATGCTGTCGTCCCAGACACTTCCTGGTCCTGTTTCTACGATTGTGCCGGCCCCATCTGCCAAAGGAGAGACTCCTGATGTGGTCGGAAGGTAGAGAGGCGAGTTGACCAGAACAAGGAGGTCGCGGAAGTTGAGTGCTGCTGCACGGATACGGACTAATACCTCACCTGGTCCTGGAATGGGTTTCGGGATGTCGGTTCTCAACACCAGGTTCTGAAGCGCTGTGGCTGAGTTGTGATCACGCGAGGTGTCAACAAGATGGATCTGGTATGCCGAAGTCATTGTAGTCGACATCGCTGAAAAGTTTTTGAGAATAAAGAGATTTGGTGGAATTCCAAGAAAAACAAAGAGTCAGTACAGGTCCTCTGAGTGTATGAGAGGCAGACAGACAAAAAGATAGAAACTGACAGCACTTTATACTTCTGTAGTAGGGTGCTCGAGATTCCAATTCCTTACAGTACCGAGGCCACGAAGCCCAGCTCAACTGGATTTCAAAGCATCAGATCCAAGAATATTGCAATGCCAATCCTGCGCTCCATGTACTGCTCCTTTTCCAATCTACAGTTGTATATGATTGAACAGTGGCCCCACTTATTTCTCGGAGTTGACAATATACGCTAGGCCTAATGCATGGTATTATGCGCGAGCCGAGTCGGCACCAGGTGCCAAGTAGCGGCACACACCTCCACCCACCGTTCATCCCGGGGATGAGAGACTCACTCATCTTCTCACGTCCTTCACTCAGCTCTTTATATGAACAACGGAGGCAAAAGAAGAGATGGGAATCCGAGGTAAAGGCTGCGTGACATGCAAAACAAGGAGACTGAAGTGTGACGAAGGCCTGCCGCTCTGCAAGAGGTGCAACAAAGCTGGGATCACGTGTGGAGGGTACCAGCTTACAAATAGGTTCGTGGACGAACTACCACGGATTGAGCGCTCAAGGAAGATTCTCAAAGCCCAAGAGGCCGAGCTAGCTCTTCTAGTTCGTGGACACAGCCGCAGCCAAAGCTCCACTTTTTCGATTTTACGGACGCATTCCTTGCTTGTGAAGGGGTCCGAGAATGACTTTTACCTCTCATTTCTTGCTAGCAAGCTTTCGGAAGGCAGGGCTACATTTGAATTGGATGGGATCACACATGGTTCAAGAGATACTGGCATCGAACCTCAGCTTTGGACCTGGGAACTTGCCAAAGTGCACCCGCCTAGCAAGTCACTGGCTGCCCTTGCCAGAATGTATTTTGGGGAGTGCCATGGACTCAATCAGGTCAAGTCAGAAGCTGCCGCCACATACGGTAAAGCGCTACCAGACGTGTCCAAAGCTTTGTCACGTAAGACGAACTTCAGCATACTGGCAACAGTTACAGCCCTGTGTATGTATGAGGTAAGCATGTTTCCCCCCTGAATTGCTTTCCATCAACAAGTTTTCTTGCTGATCCCACCTCGAAAAGCTGCTTATTTCAAGATCAGATTATGGCTGGGAGATACACGCAGATGGCCTTTCTCATCTGATGCAAATCGGAGGCCCAGAGCTTTACGTCGACCCGCACTATAAGAGCCTCTTATTCGAACAGCGCTCTATTCTTGTATGTTTCTCTGTCTCCACATTGATTTGTAGGAAGAAATCTCATAGCCACAGGTATCCAAAGCCATCATCACTCGTCAGAAAACATTTCTCGCGTCGGAAGCCTGGAAAAGTATCCCATGGGCAGACGATCCTAAGTCAAAGCTGCCAATAGAAAGTCTCATTGACGTCATCTGCGATATGACAATCCTCTACCCCGATCTCGAAAACCTTGCCAGTGGTCAGGTCACGTCTCTCAGTGCAGTAAAATCTAAGGTTGTCCAACTTTTCACAGATCTAAACTCTTGGTGGAGCGGCTGGATAAACCAAAATTGGAATTCCGCCACGGTAGTTGCGTCCGATGCAAAGTCAACCAATGTTCGTACCCGCGACGCAGAAGGAGTTCTTTTCCCAACAATCCTGCAATTCGATAATCTGTCGAATGCCTATGCAGTTATCCTCTACAATGCAGTACGCATTCTTCTTTTACAAGCTTCGCAGAAGCTACTGGCGCTGCATCCTTTTGACGCTCAAGACCTTATTGTTTGCCATGAGGAAATTCAGTCCAATGTACCACTTCTCGGTTTATCTTCCGATGCTAAAGCCTTGGCATGTGAGATACTAAGATCCATGGACTACTGCTATGTCCAATCTGGAAAGTTCATCGGCACTTATAGTATCTTTTTATCTCTTGATATAGCAAACAGCTGTTTCGACGAGTGTTCAAGGGAAGCGAGATGGCTTTCGAGGAACGCACCTAAGAACGAGGGGTACGATTGTACGAGACTGAGATTATTGCCACAGTGTCAGCTTGGAGGGATATAGTAGTTTACGATAGATCAGACATAATTGCTCTTTTGGCACAAGGAAATCGCTGGGTAATTGAGGCTCAGGTAAACTATTCAAATCGATGGATGAAAACAGGATAAGCTACCTAAACTTATGGCGTTTCCACAATCATCGATCTTAGGTGGTCAGAGGTCTAGTTACTTCGACCGCGACCCAGGGTCTTGCCCGAAGGCTGAGGGCAGTTGACCGTCTAACTTCGAAGTTGAGGTAGCAGCTTATGCAGGTCCATGTGCTCACTCGTGCATCCTCGATCGGCGACCGCTATGAAGGAGTAGCAACGGGCAATCTCACTTCTGAGGACCAAGGAACCGATTACGAGGCCTTGGGTCGGATTCTGTCAGCTCGTCAATTCTTCTTATAACGGTTTAGTTCAAAACTTCATCTCACCTCATCCTTATCCGCTCGTTTATTCTTCCTAAACGGTTTAGTTCAAAATTTTCTTTCAAGGTTCACCTGGAACTGAATGGTACACTACTGTATACAAACATGCTCTCTTAACGCAGAGATCGTCAATACTTCCCATATTAGCTTAGCTCGGAACACGTAGCCAGGGCTTACTTAGATCTAAACAGTACGCTGCGAGTCCCCCATCGACATAAATAGCAGTGTTCAGGTCGCAGAAAAGTATGTATTTCTTATCTATCTCAAAACATAAAGTTTCTTGAACACATTGAATCAGCTACCATTTCGACATGGCTGTCTTGACAATTCCTGTGGAGTGGGTTGACAAGCTCGAGGTTGTCGACAAAGTCGACGAACGACCATTTGAAGAGATTCTCCAAACACTCGACCAACACGTACCTGTCACCTCCGAGAAAAACATCTGGACATTTTGGCACTCTGGGATCCTCAACATGCCTGGATGGTGCCAGCGTAATGTTGTTGACTGGGTTCGCATCTGCGGACCGGGATGGACCGTCCGTGTAGTTGACAATGTTCCTGACTCGCCAAACTACGCCTTGAAATATGTATCGGCAGATGACCTGCCCGAGGCTTTTGTCCAACGCAAGATGGATGGCCCATTCGCTGGTCAACACAGCGCCGACATGGTGCGCGGGGCTACGACATACGAACACGGAGGCGCCTGGATGGACGTCGGAAGCATCATGACCCGAGATATGGATCGCTTCTGCTGGAACGAGCTTGAGGATCCCAATTCGCCTTATCAGGTTGCCATGCTTGTTGCTTACGGTAATATGATGATGAATTTCTTCATTACCGCTCACAAGCTAGACCCTTCATTCAGAGATGGCACCAACTGTTTCTTCACCTGTGGAAAGGAAATACGAACCACGTGGGCCTTATAGACAACCCTTTGCTCTCTTTCGCGAAGGGCTTTTCTTTTGAACAGGCCGAAAGCACCGGCATCACCATGGACTGGGCAGTGCCTCCAGTAACGATCATGGAATATATCACTCAGTCCATCGCCTGGGTACGGCTCACCATGCTCGAGGAAGCTGGCGATGAGTTCTCCTGTGTTGATTATTGGATGAACAATATTCTTGTCTTGGACTGTTCGACTGAGGCGTGGCCGCTTGAAATGGCACTAGGCTTTGATTCAGGTGGTGACATGCAGCATGAGCTACTCAGTCTCCGACTCGAAGGAGACAAGATCTCTGAGATGTACAAAAAGGCGAAAGCCCTCGTCTACTCATCATTAGCCAACTCTAGCATGATAAAGATTTCACGTGGAGGAAAGACTGTGATAAAGGACAGGCTAGGACTTGTGTGGGACAAGCCCGAGAACGCAGATGCGGATCATGCGGAAGGAACTTTTGCCGGGCTTCTGAGGTTTGGCACCGTCAATTTCCGGCAAAAGCGACAGTCTGTGGCCAGGGTGGAAGTACAGAGGCCGCAAATGACAATGAAGAAGGGCGTTTTGGAACCATGATTTGTGGATTGCAACAGAGGATAGGTGTGGGATTTGGACGTATTCCATATCTAGGGCTACACATAATCCACAAGCTAGTGCAATGATAAATGTATGCAATACTAATAAACGTTATCTTTGATGAGATCCACGAAGCTGTCCTTAGGATGCTTTATTCCATAGCTTTTCGGCTAAAGCTTCCTCCATGGGTGGTGCGACCGGCCAGGTAAACCTTGTTAGAGCAGTTTTAGCCTCCGCCCAACCTGTGACCTTGGCAAACTTACTCCAGGTCTGTATACGTTGCTCAAACCATAATTGAAGAGCTCGAAAGCCTAGGGGGTCTCTGTTTATTGATGTTGAGCCGTTGCTTGCCTCGCGTTCAGCCAGCTGGTCTTGCCTCCGAGACAGAGCCAATGCACATGTAAACACCGCCCAAAACCAGAAGTCACGTCTGATCCCATCAGTGTCCCGTTCTAATCTGTACGATTTCAAATCAAGAGATCTCATTAAGATGAGGCTGACGCGGCGGAGCAAGCGGCAGTCAATGGGCTGGCTCCTGTTGGCGAGATTGAGAACGCTGTGCAAGTACAGACCCGAGGCTGCAGCTATGGCAGACCAGGTTGTCGGGACGTGCTTTTGTCTCCTTTCATCTGACATAGAGTCGAACTTCTCAGTGTGTCTGACAAAAGAGCGTGCATGTGATGTTGGAAATGTGAACAGCAGCTGCGTGGGGCCTCTTTCAGACCATACTCTGTCTCGATCTTGAGACCCGGGAACCAAGTACTTTTGATTCACCATCGTAGTTATCGACCGAAGGTGTCCAACAAACTCCATGGCATCGACTTCAACTGGTCCATTTGTTACTGGACTTGGGCTCAGGAAATAGGGCATGAGACGAAGTGACCTGAGGCTAGACTCAAGGTGGTTGCGGTCTGCTTGATGCCATTGATTCATCAGGTAAAGGGCGTCTGCATCTACAACGTCGTCTTCCGGATCTACCATGTGTACCTCGCCATATAACGTAGTCTTTTAACCGACTCTTCAGACAGTATACAAAGTTGTATGTCCTGTATATGAAGGTTCAGTCAGGAACTCCTCCGATCATGTGCTAGGCGAGACACTAACAATAGAATGTAACGATCGGTAATCTCATTATCCGCATGTTTCCCAGAGAAGAAATTAGGGTCACGATTCTCCTGAGCGTCCAACAGAGTGTTAAGTCCATCAAGGTGCATTTCAGCTAGCCGAATGTTGCCGAGACAAACCTATCAAGGTTAGAGTTAATCGCACACAGTATGAAGCGAGGTGTGGAGGAGCGAACTTCGACTAGAATTAATGTACAGACTTGCCGTATGCAAAGTGCTATAGTTTGCGCGTCATCAGCATGGAGCCACTTGTTGATGATACGTATGCTCTCGATTTTGTGGAAGAGAAAAGCCGATTGAAAAGCAACCAGATTTCCTGTATTCCACGCATAGTGCAATCCAGCGATGAGGAGGGTGCCACGAATTGCGTATTCATCTAGGGTTACTAAAGAAACACTATAAAGGTTCAGCATTATTGATAAAATGGGTGTTTCCTGGTTCGGGGAAGTTTCTGACCAGTCTTCTCTCTGAACTGGTGCGGTCACGCCAAGGGCAGTGCCCGCTTGAAGAACTGTGATGAAGTATGTCAAATTAAAAAAACTTGACGACTTGTTGTAACGAGGTTAACTCACAATAGTGAAATAGCTCTTTTGAATTGAATTGCATTCGTACTGGAAAGGAGTCGAAAGCATCTATTTCAGTACCGAAGGTGAGCTGGCGCCAAGACGTCTGGTTGTTACTCTTTACCACCCATGGAGCCTGTTGGCCAGGTAGCGCTGGTCTGCCTTGCTGTCTCCGATCTTGCAATGGAAGTTCGAAGGAGATATATTCACAAGTTTTGTTGGCGCGAAGGCACCTTATACTGTTACAATGGCTATTAGCAGCTGACAATTTCGAGGATACCCGTGACAGATCAAGCACGTGCAATACCGTCAAGACCAGCCTAATAGCGGAACTGGAAGACTCGGGGAGGCAATCGGGCCGTCTTGTTATCAAATGGTTTTGGGGGGAAGGCATACCAAGTTGGCTGCTGCTCATCGCAACGGACGTGGCGTTGCCTGCAGGTCAAACATCCAGCCCTGCTTCGACGAGTTCCCCGACGTCGCCTCGTATCCCCGTTCTCGTCTGTAGGCTCGGTCATCTTCCTGCGAGATTGTATCAAACCTAAGATTTGCACGCTCCTATGTATTTGCGCAAGCAGTTCTTGGAAGGTAGTGGTCTAGAGAAGGACAGACGTTTTACACAGAGGCTAGGTCAGACTGAAACTCCAGGATGACAGTGGGGCATCGGTTGGAGAGTGGTGCCGCATTAAACAAGGCTAAACTGTTCAGAGAAGAATACACGAGCTACCAGAGTGGAGCCAAGCGCTGACCCCTTAATGCAACCGAGCTTAGTCAATCTATTTCTCAACGACCGAGGGTGAGTAGCGCTTGAGCAGTGCGGCGAGAACAACTATAGCTTTATGCGAAACTCGAATTTTTTTGCGATTTTTAGGTAAGAGTACGATTCTGAATGTGGTCTGCCCGCCCGCCGTCCGCCGGCCAGTAGTTCAAATAGTTCGTCAATTCATCACGTGACTAATCACGTCTACGTACCTTGATCATCTAGTTGGCCCTGGTCCTCGATTAGATTCACATATAGAGGACTTACAGTTTAGACAATAGCTTTTTCAAATCTATTCCGTGTTCTCGATTTGATGGGTACTATGAAAAATCTATAACTCCACTCGCAACACACGGTTCCTAGATCAAGAGGACCAATTCTTGGATTTTGGATTTGATTACACCGCGGCACGAAGGAAAAGCGAATAGCAAGAGTACCTTTATGAGATAGCTATATGTCTGTACAGCACAAACCCTTCTATTGATGTCAATTGGACTCCATCTCTGAGGAGTCTCGAAAGTTCTCAGACATCACAACGCTGCGTCTCGTAAATACCGACTTTTGCTTCTCAACACAGGCCCCCACTGGAAAAATACCCACGGAATAGGAATCATAGCTATAGTGACAAATCCAAGCAACGACGTTGCCCACGCAAATCCAAGACTGTTGACCATCTGTGGCGTGAAAAGAGGGAACGATGATGATATTGAGAATCGTAAGAAGGTCGTGGCTGCAAGAACTGAGGCGCCGTAGTGTGCGGCGTAGACATCATTATTATAGATTGAAATAGATAACTAGCTGCTGTTAACTATATGATCTATCCGGCAAGTGATAAAGAGGTGGGCTACTATATTGAGAACATATGCTAAGCCGAACAATATGCCTGACAGCGCTGGAACAATCCAGTGCACTGAAGAGCGGCCAGACCATGCGAGCCACTACTGTAGTGTAAGTATGATATAAGCAAAACCCGAATCAAAATATATCGGACTCTTCTGGCTATCGGAGCAAAAGCGGAGAACACAGGACGTACAAATAATGAGATTGGAAAGAGTATCACACTCAGCATTGCAGGATACAATCTCTTTTCGGGTTGAACCTCGGTGTCAGATCGAATGGCTTCAGCTCTCGCTGTCTGATATGTCAATCGGTCGAAAAGTCCCATCACTGGAACGGCAATGAGCCCTCCAACGAGAAGTGGTGCGAAGGTCAATCCGGCTTGGTATTGACTAAAGTGGTATACTTGCTCGAAAAGGATCGCGTAAATGACGTAGCTTGAGATAATCATATCAATGTCTACAACTCACAAAAAAAAGCAGACGCGGTTGCTAGCGAACTCACTAGGCAAAGACAACTGATTGGGTGACGGCAAGTACGAGTCCATTTGGTAGTACAAACTAGGAGGCAAGTCAGCTTTCTAATTCCCGTCGCAGAGTTGAAGAAGAGTAATTGTCTAAGGCTCACTGGTTCGACCATGATCATATGTAGAGGTCTACCGACGGATGCCAGAAATACCCCCCATGAATCTCCTCGTTTCATAACTGGTAGATTCTCTTTCTTCGCGCGACTTCTCAAGATTTCAGGCGCATGAGTCTCAGGAATCAGGAAAGCCACTACCGACAGAACTCCCATCAAAATGGCTGATAACCAAAACGTCCACCGCCACGAATGATAGGTGAGGAGACTCCCACTAATCATAGGTCCTGTCTGCGTTGCATACATAACTCCAAGTGCATACAGCAGACCAAACGTCGTGCCCGTCCTGTCAAGACTGAGGTTCCAGAGATCATTCATCACGCCACCACCTAATGAGACACATGGTCCTGCCAGAGTTCCGGCAAGAAATCTTGCAGCGGCCAACGTTGAGTAGTTGTGAGCAGCCCCACCGACAATAGTGCACGTAAGAGAGAGGGGTAATGTGACTTTATAGACGATGCCACGGCCAAATATCTCTGACGCTGCGGAAGCAATCAGAGCACCGACGCCGACGCCGTAAGCGTAGAGAGAGATAGGGAGGATGGCAAGAGTGGTGCTGACGCTGAAGTCGGCTGCGATGTTTGGAACTGCTGCAATGTAGATCGGAGTCCCTGTTGGTGACAGTATCGGAATTAATTTACTGTGTTTAAAAATCCAAGGAGTAAAGGCTTTGGTTCAGAAGGGATATCCTCTGAAGACATGTTTGAATCTGAAGAAAAGGAGG
>Ga0302140_10007595_pt1 | contig 13558 bp, 17 predicted proteins | sample I_Bog_E1_1_FD_202095 | JGI IMG/M metagenome (GOLD analysis project Ga0302140, IMG submission 202095) | Peat permafrost microbial communities from Stordalen Mire near Abisko, Sweden - I_Bog_E1_1 | ecosystem: Environmental > Terrestrial > Soil > Wetlands > Peat | place: Sweden: Abisko, Stordalen...
CGCAACGAGGAGGAACACCTCGGCTTCCTCGCATTTCAAGGACTATTCAGAGGTGTCTCATGTCCTTTCTACGCTACGAGTAACCTCTCGCTGTGGGACGCTGTTCTGCAAGGGTGCCACACAGATGATTCGATCCGTGACGCTGTGATCGCAGTCGGGGCTCTGATAACATGTGAGCGGAAAGTGGTAAAGGATGCCAACAACAGACTGGCTCGGGGACCAATCGAGTATACGCCTCGCTATCAGTTTGCGCTGAAGCAGTATGGGCGAGCGGTGAAGAAGATGCGGAAGAAAGCTGAGGGAGCGGAAGAACCAGCACTGCGATCGGTGTTAATCGGATGTCTCCTGGTGGTTTGTTTCGAGGCTTGGTTGGGCAACCATGTGAAAGCCTTGACTCATGCCATTGGCGGCCACTCCATCCTGCGGAGCTGGCTGACGTCCCAGGAGCATTCGACTTCAGACTTCTCGAGAAGCAAAGAGATAGAGAGTCCCGCGGAGCATGTCATCGAAGGCGAACTGGTCCGAGCCATTTCACGCCTGGACCTGCAGATTGTGTCGTACACCGTGGATCCTAGACCTACACAAGTTCATAGAGAGCTCCACACTGAAGGCGCAGGCACACTCCACAATATGCCTTCGACGTTCTCAAGCTTAGGAGAGGCGAGGATATATCTAGACTTGATCCAGCGTCGAACTTGGCACTTCGTGTTGATGGTAGAAGATGAGCAATATGCGAAACTCGGCAGGGTTAAAGTCAATGTTCCATTCGCGAAACACGTTGGGACCGTTTCCCTCACAAACTGGGGTAACGTGACCGGCATGTCAGATGAGTATCTCATGCATTCTGGCGAGATTTTGCGATGGCAGGCAGCCTTCAAGTCTCTGTTGTGTTCGTCCCAGCATTGGAAAGCGGCGATGTTGTTACAGATCCAGGCCGAGACGACGAGAATATGTCTTCACAGCTCTCTAAACAGGACGGAATGCTGTTGGGACCAGTTCCTCCCTGATTTCCAGCAAATCATAGTACAGGCAAAGAGGATTTTCGACGACGAGTTTCTGCGGGATTGGCAAGGATTCGCGTTTGATGGCGGAGTCATCAAGCCTTTGTGGATGGTTGCTCTCTACTGTCGAGAACCAGTGACAAGACGAGGTGCCATCGCCTTGCTGAGGAAAGTGGCCGCGAAAGAACTCTTCTGGGATGCTTTGCTTCACGCTAGTGCTTGCGAGGTGCAAATGCTCAGCGAGGAAGAAGGGATGGACGAGAATGGGTTCATTCCGGAGTCAGAGAGATTCAAGATCGCAGAAGGAACAATCGATGGATTGAGGAGGATCGGCACGATAAAAATTCGGAAACTTGGGAGGAGGAAGGATGGGTCGGTGGACGAGAGAATTTTCACGTCGACATTGTAAACACGTCTCCAGAGGATATCTGAGAATACCCTGATTCTTGTCGAGGGTTTGTCCGCTGGGTGGCAGTCGAGAATGAAGGGGTGGGGATATGAAGATGCACACTTGCTCAACCTCAAAGTAGATGCAACAATCGATTTTCGGGGTCGTGTGCAAGAGTGTTAGCTCAGGCAAGGGATCCAACTCAGATACACGCTGGTGCATATTTCGAGGAGCAAGCGGTTACTGAAATCTGCACTCGCAGCATTATCCGGAGACATACACAACGAACAGCCCACTGTTGGCAAGTGGATTAAGCATCGGCTTCACGAAGACGAAACCAAATTATTCATTATGGCGACTTTTTATTGACTGGCTCGAACTATCGCATCCACTTATACACCAACGTACATACAAGAAAGTCCGAACGAAACATGGCTGTCTGTGCATGCATCTGAAAATGTCTGTTCAACCAGCTCTTTGCCACCAACATCTGGCCAACCGATTTCACTAGCCATCAATCTACTTGCCAATCTCAGAGATACCTCGAGACTCCGTTCGACCGAGACTCCTTACAACCTGCCCCGCAGACATCGTACGCCATAACGAAAGCCAGCCGCTCATCTATAAAGCATCGAGTCACAGGCTCTCAAACGTTCGGCTTCCCCGGAATAGGGAGCAGAACTATGCAATACTCAAACACTTATGCAATCGTCGATCCGTTCTTCGGCCGTCTCTCGAAGACCAATTCGCTCCACCAAATCAAGTGCTTTATACTCCAACCCATTTCTCGCTGTTTTTCGTTCAAATCGCATTAGGAAAAGATGTTTACTTAGACGACATAAAAGGAAACGATCTCCGGGGTATCCGATCTTTGAAAAGAAATCATATCGCGAGGTGAAAAGCGTAAAGCAAAGAGAAGCCCTTCCGCTGTCGAAGACCATTCTGCAATTCAGTTTTGAGGCCGCGGCGAAAGGAACTATGGCCGACTCGTGAAAGACCGCCGAGAGTCCGACAGTATAAATCCGTTGGCGATTTTGTTCTCCACATGCTATCGGCGTGACTGCTGAGCTTGTGATGTACTCTTCTCCTCAATGACTCCCTCGGGATTCTCGTCTCTCTTCACATCCATGCTCTTACCCCTAGCGGGAAGGATTGATCCGAGGCGTTCTGTGGAGGCTGGCGGGCTCTTGTTTCGTTCCTTCTCGGTGCCTTTCTCCTTATTCTCTTCTCGCTTCTCACGCATCTTGTTCTTGATCCACCCAAAAGGTCCTTTCTTATCTTCGCCACCAACACCGGCAGACCCACTGTCATTGCTTGATTGCAGATGCGTGCCGACTAGCGTAGAATCAGAGCTGACTGGCACGGTATCACCAGTGAAGCTCTTGCGTGGACGGGCTGAGCTACCGATCGAACTCGAACTCGCTCCGGCGCCAGCATCGGACCCAAGCCCCTTCTTTGTCGGAGTAAGAGAGTGACCCAGTGACTGCGAATCATCTCGTTGTCGTGATAATCTCCATCGCGAGCGCTTTTCCTTCTGCTCATTTATAGCTGCTGTATCATGATGATCGATATCAGATTGATCATTGAACGATGAACGAGAATGCAGAGAGGATGCTGGCGAAGCAGGCTTTAAAGTACGTTCAGATTGTTGGGACTCTTGGTGTCGAGTAGGGAATTGGGAAGGTTGCTCCGCACGGGGCGTTTCTGTCAACGGAGGAGTAGCATCGGTAGTAGGGTTTATCGACGGAATGCTCTCCAATTGAGGATGCTCGGCAGTCTCATGGGTGGTATTTGTAGGAGGAAGACCAGGCGATGCTGCACTGCCTTGCTGAGCAGTAAGAGAGTGCGTCGAGCTTTGCGCGCTTGGATTTGAGCTTCCAGGTATGCGTTTCTTCCTGAGCTTATTTGGACCCTTCTTTTCGCTGTCCATGGTAGGAGATCTTTGAAAGAAACTCGATACATTGCGCTCACGGCCAGGAGTTGAAATATCTGGTTGTTCGCCGAGTAATCTGTCCTGGCTGGTCACTGTCGAGGCAGCATTGGACGATGGAGCCTGGCTAGAGACTGGTGCCGCTTCTGGAGACGCAGGCGTTACGTTGACAGTTGTCGAGCCTGCAGCTGCGGGTGAAAGTCCTCGTGGAGCGGCTTGTTGATTGCTCGCAAAGACGCCGGCGGTAGGTGATGGTGATCCCGAGTTCTTCTGTAATCTGTTCGATGGCAGTCCTGGAGATCGCTTCGAGGGAACCGTATTGCTTCGATGGACGCCACTTGTTGGTGTTGTCGCCAATGCTGGACTCGCAGGACTTGGAGCACCATTGGATTGTCTCGAGTGACGTGAGGAGACTGAAACGTTCCGCCGAATGCCACCATATTTTCGTACACTATCCGCACCAGCACTCGCGTTGGACGAGGATCTTGCAACCGCGTTCGATTGGCCAGGAGTATTTGGTGTCCCGATCGGAGGTGTTCCACCGTTTTGAACCTCTTGAACAGTCTTCTCATCAGCGGCAGTACCACGCATGCCAATAAGGAAATGATCTTGGTTCTCGATCAGGAATATCAACACATCTTGGCTCAGGCGGTATTGCTCCGGCTTCATGTCATGGTCTGGATGCGAAAGAATTCCTGGTTGGAAAATAGCTGCTAGGTTGGCAGAAGTCATCCGGTTCTCGTCGGACTTTGATGCAAACACGGCAAGTAAGTCCAGAATGTAGAGTAGCAGTTGGCGATTTAGTGGGGGCAGTTCTGTGATCAAGTGTTGATAGGTGACAATAGCCTTGTTGGCATCAAAGTCGTCCTGTAGTTGTGGTCCGTCCTGGTCTCCTACAGCTTCCTTCGTGTGACCGACTAGAGGTTTCCGGAACTGGTCGTACAGATCTAAAGGCACAATCGGCTCGGGAAGGTTGTTCAGATATCTCCTCAACACGTTCGCTGCATCGTGTACCGTGTATCCTGCCCAGTCCAAGCCTTTCCCATAGCGATCAGGTGAGTCAAACGCCAACTTCAGCTCCTTGATTCGCTTCTCAGATCCACTCAGGCGAAAGATTCCTTCGACATTAGTAGCTTGGGGCATCGTTAGCTTTGCGGTTCCAGAGCAGTCAAGTCCAAATACAAACCTTTCTCCTTCAGATATACACCGCACTTCGCCACAACAATTGGTACATAGCCATAAATGTAACTCTTCCCTTCCCCATCGACAAGCGAAATCGCGACATTTGCATAAGTGATGCTCTGGCGAAGTGGGACGCCGAAGATGCCTGGGGCTTGCTGCGGATCTGTGAAATTTTTAGCATATGACTTCATCTTCTGTGCAACTCTATCAAAGATGCGTGGAACGACATGGCGCTTGGGCTCAGGAAGAATCCCAGCATTCAACGCTTCACTTGAGTCATTGTCCATTGGAGCAATGAACAGACTGCTGTCGCGTCGGCTTGTGAATGTCCTCCTCTTGACACTTCGAGACGTGGGTAAAGGAGACTTCTGAATAAGCACGCTTTGCGATCTCTTTTGTCTCATCGGTCGACGAGGGTTGTATGCCAGCAGACTTGAGTGTCGCCTCTGAGGCAAGAGATTTGCTGGTTGCTGTGTATTGTCGAAAATGGAACTGCTAAAGGAGAAGCTTCTTCTTAGGCCCTTGGCCTCGGCTGCTGCAGGTGCCTTGTTGTCTGTTTCTGCTGGCAGTCCATCCACAGCCGGTGTGTGCTTAGAGATGGGGTGCTCGGTGAATTTTGACTCTCTCGGCCCTGAAGTCTCTATGGCCGGAGTGAACTCTCTTCTAGTGTAAAGCTCTCCAACATAGGAAGCAGGAGAAGAGCACTGATTAGATCGCAGGCAAGGACGCTTAGAGAGATGCTGCTTAGAAGTATGCTGACAAGGACGCTTATAATGCAGATGTTCATGTAAAGAAGTTGGTGGAGCATTACCATGTGTGTCCTGGTTCTTCGAATTCTTCCCAAATGTTTTCCACCATGACTTCAAGCTCTGTTTGGTCGGAGGGGACGTGGCGGCCGCAGAGTTAGGGACGGGGGCAGGCTGGGGGTTTGCGAAAGGCTGCTGCGAGGTGGACGAGGCTGGAATGTCGGACGCCATACTAGGCGCGTGATCTTTATACGAATTTGCTAGTTCCTTATTATAGCCAGTATCTGGAAAGTTCAGCAACAGAACTATGCTGTGGACCGAGAGGTCCGGGCAAGTTCACACTGGCTCCCAGGCTGTCGATATGGCAAGTGCCTTGTGCGCCTTGGAACTGGTCTCAATTAGCTGGCAGGAGGCCTATAGCTGTAGCAGATGTCTTTTTGGCGTTGAAGGAGGGCAGCAAGTGCCACGTGCCAGCCAGAATGCGCTCGAGCAGATCGGTGAGAGGGAGTGTGGTCGACGGGGAGGTGCAAGCTTGGCTGGGCTTAAGACGCGACCGAGGGAAATGACGCAGGAGGTGCAAGTGAGGGAAGCTGCAGAGGAAGCTGGAGAGCGCAATGTGGAAGAGAATGCAGCAAGCTGAGAAGGGGTAGAGCCGCGTCGTGCGCGACAGAGGGCGATGGTGCTGCCAGTGCGGAGGGTTCGATCTTTGAAGTTCAAGTTGGGAGAGTTGGAGGTGATCTTGGAGGAGCGGCTAGTGGGCCATCGCTGCCCTATCACCGTCGAGCAGAGTTTCTGACTTGTGTGTCTGATGACCATCCAACTTCTGCAATTCCCATCGGCCCAAGCTGCTGCACAGTCTGGGGATGTCTCTGATTCATGAGAAGGACTGGTCTCGAGCAGATGCAGTTTAGATGAGGCCTCACAGCTCATTCATGTTTCTACTTATTCCTAAACTTTGACAGGCCCAGTCTTGCAGGCACCGAAGCGAGACTGGTCCAAATTTAGACATTGGCAACGGCTCTGTGCCTGGAATAAAGGGCATAAATAGTGGAGGGATTGTGGTGAAGGACTCAGAAAGGGATACGGTATGGGCAGAGAACTTAGCAGGAAGTGCTCATATTTCTGCGCATAGCAAGCTCATGCAGTGCTTACCACGTAACGTCATGTCCTGAAGACAGCCAGAGTTTGTGAGGTCAAAAAAAGGCAGTGCTGCTTTGTTGCTGGCTTGGGGATGTCGGAGTCGACCCCTGCAACCTCCGATAGCCGCTAGGATCGTCGAAATTCTGCACAGAGACGTACCCATCAAAACCGTCAAGGTTCAGGAGCTTCCAACATCTCACTCCACCTTCAGCAGAATCAAACATCTCGGCTCAAGGTCAACTGCCCGTGCGAACCTGAGTCGACCTCTCCTCTGCTACCTTTTCAGTTGCACGCGGTCAAGATGGACGGGTTTGTGGCTCTTGGAAACGATGCTTCCTCACAAGAACTAACAACTTCGCAGACTGACAGCTGCCGAACAAAGAGAGTTCGAGTCTCGGATGCAGAAGAAGCAGATGAAGGAATTCATGGGCGTGAGTTGGATATCTCTTTCGTCAGATGCGAGCTTCTAGTTGCGACCTCGAACAACTCGGGTTGACAATAGCCCCGATTGTTCTGCATATCTCTTTATGTACAACTGCTTGGCACCTTAGCATCAAGGCTTTCGACTGTTTGCTCTCTTGCTCGGAGTATAAAATTATTCCAGCTTCGGGATTGACTGCCATAGCTAACTCTCGTCCTTGACCATTGCCAACATCACCTCTCTCAACATCTCACTGACATTATGGCCACTAGATGTTCTCACACCTTGTATCCCACTGCTTCGATGCCTGTGTCGACGACTTCACCACCAAATCATTAATCCAACGCGAAACTGGTTGCGTATCCCGATGTGTCAAGAAGTTCATGGCGGGTAGTGAACGGATCTCGCAGAGGTTCCAAGAAGGACAAGCACAAATGATGGCTCAGCCTCCTCCTGGACGGTGAAAATTGTGTCAAACGGCGCAGGTAACGGTCATGATTGGGGAGCTGTAAGATAGAGGGTGGCTTCTTGTATGGTAAAACAACTAGGGAAAGGGCGATCGTCCAGCACTGTATAGATGCGTATGTCATGAATGGGAATCAGATTCAACTCCTGCAGAAGCTACGTTTTTGAGTTTTTAGTATTCCGAACGCGCAAAGCGTATTGCCCAATGCTTCTTGATGGGCTGTTAGGCTAGGCCCGCCAACCTCGAGGCTCTCCTTGCAGTCAGGGCTTCAGCAGATTAGATACTCGACCAAAGTCCCATTCCTTTAGGCAAGCGCCACCGCCTTCACTTACACTATTCGGCATGTCTCGCAATTTTGCGTTCTATTGGCAGGTGCTTTTCGCAAACAAATCCACGCACGTGACTGCCTTCTTGAGCATCCTTGTGCGCTTCTCCTACCGCCTCACCGGCCATCTTCCAAACCAATGTACCGAGCAGTTACGAACAGCACCGTCGTTTCTTCAATTTCGTCGAACCCTCGCTCCACATATTGCTAATTTCTATTTCTACTCACCACTCCAAGACCTCACGCTCGTAAATCTATGGAGCAAAGGATCCCACAATTCTCGTCGTCTGCTTGCTGTCTTTGCACTCATGAAGCGTCTCCAGGAGCCCATTCGTCAAGCTGAAATTCAAGGATGTCTGAGCCATCGTCTTTTGACATTCAACCTATCGAGCCTTCAGAAGATATGCCAACAGGGAACGAGAATAGTGTGCCAATGCCACTCAGCTATTTGGACATGCACCGCTAGCCTTATGAGTACCAACCCTTGAAAGAGGGCGAAGTTCGACTGCTCGATCTGCTCCCTTTGTCCGATGAAAACCAAACTGCCATTTACTATCATCTCTATCATGTCTCGATTGACGATCTTCCTCCTTACGAAGCCTTATCCTACTCCTGGGAAATGGAGACTTTGGGGCATCTTCCTCATCCCACGATTTACATCGACGGTCAATCACTCCAGATAATGCCAAATCTGCAGGCATTTCTACTCCAACATCGTCAAGACCAAGACTCTCCGTGTCGCCCAATATGGATTGATGCCATTTGTATCAATCAAAACGACTTCGCCGAGCGTCACCAGCAAGTGGGATTGATGTCAAAGCTGTATATACGACTAAGTAGGTTGATCGTCTGGCTGGGACCAGAAGATGAGGACAGCAAATTTGTTGTTGAGACACTCAAGCTGGCCGCGAGTAATCTCACTAAAGGTAGAAGTGATATTTTGCTTTTGGAAGTTAACAAGCTGCTTGCTTCCAAAAAGTATGCGGGCGGGGGTAACTACACCGTTTCATTTACAGCGTTTCTGATGCGATTTTGTTTTTCTCGAAGCTGGGTCGTCCAGGAATATGGCCTCAGAGCTAATCGCGATATGGTTTTCAAATGCGGCAAGCTCAAGCTTCGCTCGGACGAGATGGATGCGCTGGATGCGCTGTCACCACAACGGATTTCTTCTATTGGGGGGCCGGATATTCCAGCATCCAAAGAGTATAGTCGTGGCAGGGTGATTTGGAGTGCCCTTCGCATAGCTCGTGCTTCGGGACTTGAAAATCGTAATTACAACAATCTCCTATATTGGCTATCATTTTTTCGCGGGAAGTTTGCCACTGATCCTCGAATTAACGTTTACGCTGCTCTTGGACTCGCCCAAAGAGGTGGCCTTAGTACTCACTCTTGGACGTACGATCCCAGCTCCCTCATCATCGACTACAATGCATCAGTCCAGGATGTCTATTCAAGCCTCGTCAAATCGATCGTAAAATCAACGAAGAGACTCAACGTCTTACTCGCGTGTAGCGAGAGACTTTGCCATATATCTCGCTCCTCGGTGCGGGACTGGAGCGATTTGACGCTTTAAGCAACTGCGGTTTTATGGACTACCTTTACGGGCTGGCGCTCGCTTGCGAGCCTTTCCACTCATCAGGATCAGAAGAAGCTCGCGTCACCTTTGCCGACGATCTCTCTAGTGTTACCATTCGTGGCGTAAGATGGGGAATAGTGAGAGACACACTCGACGTCCCCGATTCAAGCCTTGCCGAGGAAGACCCCGCTGTCCACCCATTTGACCACTTCCTTATCCCACGCACCTGGCTCGACGAACGAGCTTCGCCCTGGGAAGGCGAATTCGTGCAAAGCCTATGGCAGACATGTATGATTCACATGGAGCCTTGGAAAGATGACCTGCTCTCACTGTATGATATAGTCGGTCTGGGTTTCAACGAAATCACCGACTCTTACACCAACCGCCTCCGCGTTGGAGGTTCAGACTCCCATCTAAACCTTTTTATAGAGAAATTCAAGAATAAGATGGCCAGTCGCCGCAGCGAGGTGCTGTTCATGACTGATAACGGCTTCATCGACAAAGATTCCTCACAGAAGGTTAGGAATGGAGACATCATATGCGTGCTTCTTGGCTGTCCGGTACCCGTGGCTCTTCGTCAGGTTGGAGCACATTACGAATTCATTCGAGCAGTCTATCTGGATGGCGTCATATTTGGGGAGGCTTTAGAAGCTTTGAAGAGGGGAGAAGTCGAGCTCGAGGACTTCGAGCTTCACTGAATGCGAATCAATACAGTCAATATGAGTGTCCTGAGAAAGAAGTGTGGTCTCCCACACGGTCATAAAAGAGACGTGAAACAACATCAACCTCTCCATTAACCACACCTCTGAGAAAGGGACCAGGGCCAGCACTCGCTGGGATCTGATAGTGCTCACTAACCTTGCTTGCTTCTGCACTATATCTAATCAATCTTCTCATCCTCTCGAAGCAACAGAACTCAAGCCTTTAACTGCCCCGCGCTCGGACCCCCAACACTCCAACCCAATCCGATCACCGTTTCGGAGGCAGACGCGGGTCATAGAGGAAAAGCGTGAAGATAGATATACAAGTAGATCAAGCTCTAGTTGAAAGAAAATCGCGAAATCTAGAATGCCTTCGGACTTTTCAGCGGGCTATGATGCTGAACGGCAAGTAAGCAAGAAGGGGGTGCCGTTGGGCTTCTTCTCTTGTTCACCTCACGCGCATCGCATATGGGACAGTCGTGCAAGGAGAGATGAAGACTTCACGATCAAAGCACGGGAATATGGACGTATAAACATTTTCTGTATTTCTGTTCCGTCACATTCTACTCCTTCCATTCATTCATTCTCGAGCATCTGCAATGCAACCGGCGCTGCAGCATGATTCTCTCTTCCTCAACGCATCTCTCCTCATTATCATCATCTCGTCGCTTTCCCCATATCAAAATATCACCTCGCCAGCAAAAACTCATCGTTGAGAATCTGGCGTTCTGGCGTTCTCCAAATATGCATGCAATCTATCGACCCCAACCATGAAAAGTCGCTCTGTATGCATAGCAGGCCGTAAGGTCGTGTCGTATCGACAAAGGAGAGACATTAGTTAGTATCGAGACCATGGCCAAATGCGCCCAACGCTATGCAGTGCTCAAACGCCGTATGTATGCTGTTCTTTTTGAACCGTGAGAAATGAAAACTTTTCGCAGTTTCGTTATAATGCACCGAAAACCAGCATCAATCCTAAAGCTCCCAGAAGGCCATTGGTGCTGAGAGATTTTGAGGACTTGGCGGAGTTGGTTTGCAAACTCGCTTTTGCGGTGTTTGTCGATGTCGTGCCTGCTGTCTGAGCCTGGTCGCCAGGCACGACTGTGAGGCTGGTGACTGTGGTCACGCCGCCATTTGGAAGAGTAGAGGTGTAGAGTATTTGTTGTGTGACGGAGCGGGACGGAGCTGGTGTGACCTTTTCGGACGCGGAAGTTTTGACTGCGGTTTCGTCAGCAAGTTGTTCTGGTGAAGATAAAGAGCTAGGAAAGAGAGAATAACCCTGCGAAGCCGAAGAAGATGGAGTTTGAGACGAAGGAGAGCCCGTAGTAGGCGAGACCGATGAGACAGAGGATACAGGGAGAACGCCTGAAGAACAGTTAAGAATATTGCCAGAAGGTGATAGTGAACTGGAAGAATTGTTCGACGGAATGGGATAAGGAGGAGTAGTAGAAGAGACAATTGAGCTGTTATTTAGGATACAAGAAGTAGTCATCATAGAAGAAGATGGGGGACTGCTGTTCAGAATAGAAGGGGTAGGCATCATTGTAGAAGATGTGGAGCAGGACGAGCTGCTGCTCGGAGTAGAAGGAGCGGCAGCCGACAGCGTTGGGACGATGGAAGACGTCGAAACAACCGAGCTGCTGTTCAACACATATTCCACAGGACCAGCAGAGGACGTTGGGACGATTGAGGACGTCAAAACGATCGAGCTGCTGTTCAAGATGGAGGGCATAGCCATAGTTGATGATGTTGAGCTCTGGGAAAACTGATATGCTGACGGCGATGGAGCAGAAGACGACGCCGCCGCGGTAGCTGAGATACTGGAATTCTGAAATGGGATATACGCTGATGAAGGAAGGGCTGGAGTAGACTGCGACTCCGACGAAGAAGCAGGAGGAGCAGGAGGAGCAAAGGGATAGGCAGCCGGGCCGCCGAGTAACGTACCATTTGTCGATGCAACTGATGGCGAGGAGGTTGACTGAACCGCAGGCGAGGAACTCTGTTGGACTTGAGGGGAAGAAGTGGTCGGAGTAGCAGCAGGTGAGCTCGTTGGTGATGTGGTTGGAGACACAGGAGTGTTTGAGGTGACGGGTGGACTCGTCTGTGTAGCCGTGGTCGTAACTTGGGTGGTAGTGGATGCCGTCGTTGTGATAACTACGGTGCTGTTTCCCCCAGACTGTCTCTTGGCCAACTCGAGCAGGCTATGTGCCACCACGGCATTTTCCTGATGAACAACTTCCATTGCGTGCTTGTCCTCCTGGTAGACACCGTCTTTGTACCGGTCCTTCATATGGGTATGCAAGACCTCGTGGAGGGAGCTGGGCTCAACCGAATTGAGCAGTTCCTGGAAGCGGAGCCTCTCCTTAGCGATAGTGTCCGAGATTACATTGCCATTGCCATTGTTTTGTTGACTCGAAGTAGCAGACACAATCGTGAGGCCGAGGAGGGCGAGAATGAGCAGCGTAAAGCACAGGTGCTGCATTCGAGGCATCTTGCTGGGCTGGGAGTTGGCGTTTGCAATGTCCAGAGATTGTTTCTCGGGGTCCCGTGGAGAGGTAGTCGAGCGAAGAGCAGTGTTCCTGGAAGCCTCGATCTTTTCGATATTAGCTGGATGCATCTTGTTTCTAACCAAAAATGTGGCCCTAGAGGTCTTGGTCTGCGGGTGATGAATGGAGCAGAGAAAGTCGGTGGGCCCTTCGATGAGGCGACCCAGCTGAAGAGCACGAATGAACGAGTGACGGTGGCAGAGCCAGATGCACGCAGGAGTAGGGAAGAGGTGTTGAGGAGAGGAGAGGGGAGGTTGGCGATTGGGCGTGGAGGGAGGAGAGAAGAGGTCTGCGAGTGCCGGCTGGCTTCGAGCTCATGCTCGTGTTGAGTTGCGCTTGCCTTGCCTTGCCGTGGAGGTGGAGGTGGAGGTGGACTGAGGTGCGGTGCGGTGATGCGGTGCTGCTGTGGTGGTGGCTGGGTACAGAAAGGGCGAATTGAGGGGTGACGTGCGCCAACGACAGGGGGACCAGCCCTGGCTCGTGCAGGGGGCGCAACCTCGATTTTGCCTTCCACGATTCCAACTTTGAAGCTTCACGATATCAGAAAACCTTGCACTTACTAGAGCTCGTCGCTGCTTCGCGGTGACATGCAACTGTCGAGATTTCCTGTTCCTGCCGGCAATCAATGGGTAAGAAGAAGCAGGATTCAGGTGATGCGCATCGGCAGAGTCTTCAACTGCGGACGAGTTTGGACATGTCTCTCGAGGAAACAGAGGATGTTTCTTGTACTTGTTGAATACGAGACCTACGCAGCACCTGAGTGGAGTGGTCTTAGCATGCGGCAACTGCTGGGATTTATTCTCTCGAGGCAGAGACTAGCAACCACACTGTCGCTGCACAAGAGGCGCTACTTCTGACTATCAAGCATCCAGTGCTGCCAGTGCTTCGGACTGCCTCCCATTTCACGCAAAACTCTGTGTCCAAGAAGCTTAAGCAAGTAATCCTTTCATGCAACCAACTCTTGGTGATCACAAATTCCTGTTCTTGGAAGTTAGTCAAGAAGTGGTCGGAGTCTGAGGGCGTTTATTCATCAACATTCCGGCACTAAGCAGACAACTGCTGATGCTGTTCGCGCCGGTTGATGGGCTTTTGACGATTGCGCATCCGAGCTCCCCCTGCCATCTCACCGCCAGCAG
>Ga0302140_10007596_pt1 | contig 13557 bp, 15 predicted proteins | sample I_Bog_E1_1_FD_202095 | JGI IMG/M metagenome (GOLD analysis project Ga0302140, IMG submission 202095) | Peat permafrost microbial communities from Stordalen Mire near Abisko, Sweden - I_Bog_E1_1 | ecosystem: Environmental > Terrestrial > Soil > Wetlands > Peat | place: Sweden: Abisko, Stordalen...
TTAGTATACCAAAAAGCATCTACCGAATGGCCTTCGCTTTTCGCAGTGAAGTATTGGCGAAAGCCAATACCGCCCTACTCGTCGCAGCCGCCAATCGCCAACCGTTGAAGGACGTATATGTTCGGCCGGAACTGGTAACTCCTGATAACGCAAACGGCTTCTACGTCGGCAGGTGACGTTATCGGCCGAACTGAGGTCGCACGATGGGCGTGAATTCGAACGGCGCTGTTGCCAACCCAATTCTGACGCTGGAAAACATACATGTCCAGTTTGGAGGCATCACGGCTTTGCGTGACGAGCATCTGTCTGTTGCGCCTGGGGAGATCGTCGGTCTGCTCGGACAGAATGGTGCAGGCAAATCCACCTTCGTCAACGTCGCAGCCGGTGCTGTTCGACCGAAACGAGGGACCATGTTTGTGGAAGGGCGACGCGTTGATATTCTCGGGAAACCAAGGGAAATAGAGCGCGTTGGTATCAAGGTCATACATCAAGAACCAACCTTGGTGGAATGCCTCTCAGTCGCCGACAACATCTGCCTTGGTCGTCCTGGCGAATGGCGTCGACCTGCCGCACGAAAGCAATGTGCCCGCAAGGCATTGCAACTTCTTGGTTCGGCGATGAACGTCGATCGGCTCGTTTCCTCGCTGGGTTTTGCCGAGAGGAAAGTTGTCGATCTCGCCAGAGCACTGTCGACCGATATGAAGGTTCTCCTTCTTGATGAGCCAACTGGCGCGCTCGGGCAGGACGAGACAGATCATTTACTCAATCTGTTGCGAAATCTCGCGCGGCAGGGCAAGGGCATCGTGTACGTGTCTCATGACCTCAGAGTCGTTCTGGCCGTTTGTACGCGGCTTGTCGTCCTCCGTGGCGGACGAGTCGTACTGAACGAGCCAGCAGAAGCGTTTAATCTTACCAAGCTTTCGAAAGCTCTGGCCCCCACGCCTTCGAAGACAAAGCAGCCAACTACCGGAGCAGAGGCGGAAATTGTTCTCGAGATTAAGCGAGACAACCAGTTACTCCAATTCCCGCGAGGAGGGATAATTGGACTCTTCGGGTTAGCAGCGGGGGCGCAGTTCCGCCTAACCGAACGGCTCTTCGGTCTTGGCGGGTCGATCGAGGCTACACTGGACGGCAAGCGATACGCCCCGAGCGGTCCGCGGAACGCGATTAAGCGCGGTGTCTACTATGTCAGCGCCGATCGCGAGCGAGATGGCTTGCTGGGCCGCATGTCCGCTCTGGAGAATCTTGTGCTTCCCTGGATTGAACGACACACATGGGCAGGCACTTACTCCCGCCCAAGAGCGGCCGTTGTATTCGATAAAGCTAGGCTACATCTCAACATTACTGGCGCCTTTATGGACGGCCCGATATCTGCTCTGAGCGGAGGTAACCGGCAAAAGATTGTGCTTGGGCGTTGGATATTCGGCGATCGCCCCAGAGTGCTGTTGTTATCCCATCCAACGCAAGGCGTTGACGTGGGAGCGCGTCGGGACATCGCCAAAGCGCTTCGTGAACTCGCAAACGATGGGGTAACAGTACTGGTGTCGTCCTCGGAGGCCGACGAGATCGAGTTGATATGTGACACGACCTATATCTGCTTTGGGGATCATTGGCCGCGGTCCGAGGCTGCCCCAGATTGGGCTGAGAGTCTGTTGCAATCTCTGCTCGTGCAGATGGCGACAAACACAGAGACGCGGGTATGACCGCGCGCGCGATCGGATATTTTTTGGCTCGAAATGGAACGTTTGTGGGGTGCATACTTCTCACGATTTTTTTCTATTATTGGAACAGCAATTTCTTGTCCCTTCTCAATCTCCGAAATATTGGAGAGGCATTATCAGCTCTGGGTGTTGTTTCAATACCATTGGCGCTCCTGATGATCGGCGGCGCTGTAGACCTTTCGGTCGGGTCTGTAGCCAGTCTGTCAGGCGTGGTTGCCGCGACCTGTATGATCAACGCGGGCTCGGTTGCCCTAGGCATCATTGCTGGATTGATCGTTGGTCTTACATCTGGTTTGATTAATGGACTTCTTGTTAGCTACTATCGGTTCAACTCGATCGTTATCACATTGGGGGCTCTCTCCGTTTGGGGCGGCTTGGCGCTCAATCTAACAGGCGGACGGACCGTAATAGGGCTACCGGAGTCCTTCACTGGCCTAGCGCTGATCAAGCCCGCTGGTATCCCCTTGGACGTCTTTGTCCTTCTTGCAACGATCCTGTACGGCGTGATCGCATTGGAGATTCTGCCCTATGGACGCCGACTCAGGGCGGCAGGAGGTAGCCCCCGGGCAGCCTTCCTGATGGGAGTACCCGTCGAGCGGACACAGCTCTTGATGTTTGTCCAGGTTGGTCTAGCTGCCGCAGTTGCCGGCATCATGTTGGCCTCGAAGTTGGCGGCCGCTACTCCGATCACCGGTCAGGGTATGGAGATAAACTCGCTAACGGTGGTGCTCCTAGGTGGAGTTGCTTTCACGGGAGGCGTCGGGCGTATTTCAAGGGTATCTGCCGGTCTCCTCTTTGTGGGCATCCTGCGAAACGGGCTAGTGTTTCTGAATACTTCTCAGTTTCTCCAACAGATCCTGATCGGGCTCACTTTGATAGTCGCGATCGTCTTCGACGAGACAATTAGTAAATTGGGACAAGGACGCCCACTAGCACTTAAGCTGGAAAATGAGCACGAGCCTTAGGTATAAACAGCTCACTGAGATGCGCCAAGAATCGACGGCCGTCACCTCAAGGACGGCCCGAGCGGCCGTTCCATATCCATCATTATGCGAACGCGTTTTACCTGCCGGATCGCGCACAAAGCACGCCGAGATACACGAAACAACAATACACGGAGCGCATTGACATCCTTAGTTAGCCCAACCTTACTTAGCAAGCTTGTCCGAGTGCATCATACAGGTTCGTTCAGTGGATCCCCCTCGCAAGAAAGCAGATCGGCCTATCACGGCAGCAGAGGTAAAGAGCTGGTTTGGAAACACTAAGCAGCAGAAACTAAAGCCAGATATCTACGGTAAAATCGCTGCATGTCTGAACAGGCTTAGATGGCCATCCGATCCTCTCCCCGAAGACGGCTTTAGGCCCACGACAAGCAAAAGTGGGTTATGGGATCTTAAAGCAGCCGCCAAGACCGCGAATACGTTGCTTAACTATATGCCGGCCATGCTTTCGCACTGGCACGAACCTAAGTGGTCTCCCGAACATCGGGCAGCCTATGAGGCCGTAAGCGCTTTAAACGAGGCGCTTACTGCAGCCATGCCGTACGTCGAGCGGCCCCTCGGTGGTCCAAACAAAGCATCAACTGGCAAAAAAGTGCCGAAAGATTGGCACATGCGCTCGCGCGGGGGACCTAACCAGCAAGATCCACGCGGTGTTGGACACCAATGGCTTGCCGGTCCATCTCGCCTCACGCCCGGTGAAGCGCATGACAATCGGCTGCGTTCGGTTCTGCTCAACGCGTTGCTCCCACAAACAATGTTGCTCGCGGATCGTGGATACGACGCAAACTGGATCAGGGAGCTTGCCCGACAGCAGGGAGCTTGGGCGAACATTCCGCCGAAACGAAATCGGAAGGACCCAGTCTGCTTTAGTCCTTTATCTGTATCGTGCCCGCAACTTGATCGAACGGTTCTTTAACAAGATCAAGCAATGTCGTCGTGTTGCGACACGATATGACAAGCTCGCAGCTAACTATCTCGCGTTCGTCAAACTCGCTTCAATCCGAACTTGGCTGCGTGCTAATGAGTCCATGCCCTAACTAACAGACTTAGCCGAACGTAAAGGTGAAGGCGCTCAACCCGGCTTTTGGTACTGTCACGCGCAACTCATGTTCCCCGCCGGCTCCGCTGTAAACGGAATAAAGCTGGCTACCTTGGACCGTTACGCTTGGCTGTGGTCTACCGTCGACCGTGATCAATAGTGCCTGCGGCGATGGACTTCCCGCCACCAGGTTCACTTTGGGCGCACGGAATCGGAGCACGATTTCGCCGTCATCTGCCGACAAAGTGGCTTCGTCACCGCTCAACTTCCAGGTTCCTGAAAGCGCGAACCGATCTAAAGGCACGCTCTTTGGGGACGTAAAAAATCGCTCCCCGGCACGGGCGTCCTGCGAGCTCACAATGGCGCCGTCATTCTTTTCTGCGCCGAAATACATCTCGGGTGACCCGATTGCGCTGAGGTCGGGATCCTTAGCTTTGGCATCGGGCAAACCATCGCCAACAAGCCGCGCGATGGCATCTTCCATTTGCTGGTAATTGCCTTCGCCAAATTGGGTTGCGACGATCTTGCCGGACTTATCGATCAGGTACTCCGCAGGCCAATACTGGTTCTGGTAGGCGTTCCAGGTGCTGTACTGATTATCCAATGCGACGGGATAGGTGATTCCGAAGCGCTTGATTGCGGTCTCGACATTACCCGTTTGCCTCTCGAAGGCGAATTCAGGCGTGTGAACGCCAATGATCACGAAACCCTTGTCTTTGTATTGCTCGTACCACCTCGTCACGTAAGGCAGCGTGCGCAGGCAGTTGATGCAGGAGTAGGTCCAGAACTGGACAAGGACCACTTTTCCTTTCAGATTCGCCACTGTGAGAGGTGGAGAATTCAGCCAGGCGGAAATCCCCGTAAATTCCGGCGCGGGTCGGTGATCCGACAAGCTCGGCTCTTTGCCGCCAAGCACAGACGGGCCAAATTGCGCAACACCGAGAAGCACGGCAATTGCGAGCACAACCAGGGCAAGCACCTTGAGCATTGTCATAATCCAATCTGCTGGCTCGGATAAAAATTCGAAAGCCATACGGTAACTACCGTGTCGTATTGGGTGTAGAAGGCGACGGCGATCAGCAGTACCACGGCGCCGAATACCCGCTGCAAGACCGGGGTGTAGCGCGCGAGGCCGCGCACACGGGTCGTCACATATTGTCCGCCATACGCAATCAGGAGCATCGGACCGGCCGCTCCCGTCGCGTAGCAAGTTAGCAGCACGCTGGATCGAGCGAGGCTATGCGAGGTTGCGATCAGCGTGAGAATGGAGCCGAGAACCGGCCCGGCGCAGGGTGTCCATGCGACAGCGAGCGTCAGCCCCAGGACAAATCCTCCGGATTGCCTGACCCGACGCCGACCCATGTCGTCAACTGTATGGAACAGTCCAATCAATCTGGCGAGAAGCAATTCGTATGGCGCGGGCCACAGCATTAGCAGTCCGAAACCGCCGAGCAGAACGATGGAAATTTCACGCAGGTTCTGGGGTGACAAGCCCAGCACGGTAGGGAAGACCCCAAACAAAAGTGCGAAGGCCGAAAAGGCGAGAATGAAACCCGCGACGATAAAGAGTGGCCGCGAGCGGCTCTGCTGGCCGATTGATGCGCCAAGCAGGATTGGGAGCACCGGCAGGATGCATGGCGCTGCAACGGTCAGGATGCCAGCCGCAAATGCAAGAGCGATCCCTGTCATCAGAGCAACTCCTTGAGTCGATCGAGGTCTATCCGAGTCGGGTAGAACCGGTACAGACTAGGTTGATCGCAACGTCGATGTTGCCGCGCGTTGCCTTAGAGTACGGGCACATCTGGTGCGCTTCGTCCGTCAGGGACCGGGCGACATCACGCTCCATGCCCGGCAGGCTGACGTTGAGGCGAACTCGCAGGAAGTGACCGCCATCCGCGAGGCACAGGTCGACCTCGGCGTCGATGCCGAGGTCGGCCGGCAGCACGATTTTCCTTTGTCGGGCCGCAATGCCCATCGCGCCTTCGAAGCAAGCCGACCAACCAGCCGCGAACAGTTGTTCCGGATTGGTGCCCATACGTCCGGTGCCAGGAGTCGAAAGCCGGACATCGAGGTTGCCATCGGAGCTGCGAGACGCACCCTTCCGGCCTCCGGTGGTACGGGTCTTGGCTGTATAAATTACCCTGACGGATCGGATCGGGGTGGGTTTCTCTTCGAATTGAGTCATTGCGAGTTCCTTTTCGAATTATGCATGACGGCCTTAGGTGCGTTCGGCCTTCAACGTGCCGATTTGATCGTCGTCGCCACGGCCGCGCGGTGGACCGGATCTTTCAGTCCGCAGGACCTGCGCAGGCTAACGCCAATCAACCTTCGGCGACGTCGACGACGGCTTCGGCAAAGGCCTGCGGGCCCCCCTGAGGCAGATTGTGCCCGACTCCGCCCGCGATGGTCCGGTGCGAATATTTGCCCGCGGACTTCTTGGCATAGGCTCCGGCGTGGCGAGACGGCGCGCATAAAATACGCGCGCCGTCTTCCATTTCAGGTCGAATTGCGCAGGGATCTTAAGCCAGCGCGAACGTCCTCCGAATAGAATTGCGGCTGCTCCCACGCCGCGAAGTGCCCGCCTTTGGGATCTTTGTTGTAATAAATGAGCTTGGGATACGCTTTCTGTGCCCAACTGCGCGGGGCGGTATAAATCTCGTCCGGAAAGGCGCTCACGGCCACCGGGATGGCGGTGACGCCCTTGACGTCGAAAAAACCCTTCTTCGCCGTGGAGCTGTAGTCCCAATAGGAACGCGCCGAAGACACCGCCGTGTTTGTCAACCAATAGAGCGTGACGTTGTCGAGGATGTCGTCTCGGGTGAGTCCTTCGGTTTGTCCGTCGAACACGCGTGCGATCAGCTTGTAACTGCGATCGTCGTGGTCGAGCATCCAGCCGGCCAGGCCGACGGGTGAATCCTCGAGCCCATAGAGCGTCTGCGGGCGGAGTGACATCTCGTTGGCGTAACCCAGCCCCTTCTTATAGAAGAAGTCCAGCTGGTCCCATGCGTTCTGTTCCTCGGCAGAGAGCCCGGCCGGTGCCGGTTCGTGGAAATTGAGTGCCTTGGAAATGTCGGCTGGAACAGTACCAGGCATGTTCGTGTGAATGCCGAGCAATTCCGGAGGCGCCTGCACGCCTAATTCGTCGACGACCTGCGCACCCACGTCGCCGCCTGCCGCCACAAAGCGCGTGTATCCAAGTCGCTTCATCAGCGTAACCCACGTGCGTGCGATGCGGGGAATGTCCCAGCCCGTGGCGGTTGGCTTGCCTGAGAATCCGTAGCCCGGCAGCGACGGAATCACGATGTCGAACGCATCCGATGCGCTCGCGCCGTAGGCCGTGGGATTGGTAAGCGGATCGATGATCTTCAGCTGCTCGATGATCGAGCCCGGCCACCCGTGCGTGACGATGAGCGGCAACGCATTTTGATGTTTCGAACGAACGTGAATGAAATGAATGTCCAACCCATCGATCTCGGTGATGAATTGCGGCAAGGCGTTTAGCCGCGCCTCCATCTTGCGCCAGTCGTGATTTGTCGCCCAATAGCGCGCGAGTTCCTTGATCGTCGCGAGCTGCACGCCCTGCGATTCATCCATGACCGTTTCCTTACCCGGCCACCGTGTTGCCGCGATGCGCCGGTGGAGGTCGACGAGTTGCTCTTCCGGAACGTTGACGCGGAAGGGGCGGATTGCGTTGGCTTCGGTCGCTGCGTGCAACTTCGGTGGAAGCAGGCTGAAGGCGGCCGCGGCTGCAACACTCATAGCCGCGCCGCCAAGAAGCCGGCGTCGATCTTCGTTGATTTTTTCGGACATTCTGATCGTATCCATTTGTCTCTCCTTGGTTCGATGTATGCCGACGGTACAATCCGGAGAGGCAAAACAATTGTACAATACAAACGAAAACTCCTGGTGCGCCGACCTCGTCTTGCTCCCATCCAAACCAACGCGCGAACTCGCAGCAGTGCAGACCTTCACCGTCATTGGGATGCAGGCCAGGTCCGGACTCCTCGCCGCTTGAACGATTCTGACCTGGCGGAGGTGCGGACGGACGGTCGATTGGGTTTTTTGGAAGAGGCCTGTCATCGGGTGAAGTCTAGGGAGGAAGCGCCCTTGGGGGCCCGGCCGATGACGCAAACGCCGATTTAGAACACAGCCATCCCACTCATCGATTGCAGCCTTATTCCAGGTCGATTGCGCCACGGTACTTCACAAAGCCGGGCGTCTAATCCCGCGCGGTAAGAGAGAATCGGCTGAGGGTTTCACGACCCCCGAGCTTGCGTTTCGCCACTCTGGGAGGGGCATTGAAGCGATGACGCAGGCTGCTGTAACCGCCGCAAGCACGAGGATGAACATTTGTTTCATCGAATGCCGCTCCATTTGAATGAGCTGGGCAGGAATGGTCTGAACCACGATTGTTTTCCGCGCTGGTGGGGAAACCATTGCACAGTCGGCGACCTGCGGACCGCATAAGCCGGTCCGCAGGTCCCTAATGCCGGTCAACTTTCGGCGACGTCGACGACGGCTTCGGCAAAGGCCTGCGGGGCCTCCTGCGGCAGATTGTGCCCGATGCCGCCCTTGATGGTCCGGTGCGAATATTTGCCTGAGAACTTCTTGGCATAGGCGCCGGGCTCCGGATGCGGTGCGCCATTGGCATCGCCTTCCATGGTAATGGTAGGCACGGTGATGTCAGGGCTTTCGGCGAGCCGCTTCTCCAGATCGTCATATTTCCGCTCACCATCAGCCTGCCCGATCCGCCAGCTGTAGCTATGGGTCACGATGTGGACGTGATCAGGGTTATCGAATGCAGATGCGCTGCGATCGAAGGTGGCGTCATCGAAGTCCCATTTTGGCGAGGCGGTCTGCCAAATCAGCTTGGCAAAATCGTGCCGGTATTTGTCGTAACCAGCCCGGCCGCGCTCGGTGGCGAAATAAAATTGGTACCACCATTCGAGCTCGGCTTTTGGCGGCAGCGGTATCTTGCCGGATTCCTGGCTGCCGATCAGATAACCGCTCACCGAGACCAGGGCTTTGCAGCGCTCGGGCCAAAGTGCTGCGACGATATCGGCTGTTCGTGCGCCCCAATCGAACCCGGCAAGCGTCGCCTTCTCGATCCTCAGCGCATCCATCAAGGCAATGGTATCGACGGCAACCGCCGACGGTTGGCCGTTACGGAATGTTTCGCCTGAAAGAAAGCGCGTCGTGCCGTAACCGCGTAGATACGGAACTATCACCCGGTAGCCTGCGGAGGCCAACAAGGGCGCGACATCGGCATAGCTGTAAATGTCGTAGGGCCAGCCGTGCAAAAGAATGACGGCAGGACCATCGGCGGGACCATCTTCTGCGTATCCGACATTCAAAAGGCCGGCGTCGATCTGCTTTAGCGAAGCGAACGACGTGTGGGTCGCCGGCTTGTTAGTACGCATGGCCGCCGCTTTTGTCTTGCTGGGTTGCGCATTGGCGGAACCGCTCATGACCAGTTGGGCAGTGGCGATGGTTCCAGCCGCAACGCCAAAAAAACGGCGCCGATGTTGGTCGATTGTGTCTGACATTGATCTCTCTCCAGTTGGGGGCATGGCCCGGTATATGTAAAGTCACCGGGTGGACGAGAGATTAGGACTCGCAGACACTGAGCACTTGTACGATTCAGACCGAAAAAGCCCTAGCACTTCCATTTAAGGCGCGCGTTGGCTTTTAAGGCTGCAAGGTTGGGAAGTAAGCGCGCCGTCCACACGTCACGGCCCTACACCGTCGAGATGCGGACGAATTGAACGATCCTGACCTGTCTGAGACCCCTCCGCTGCTCTCGCAAGGAGGCCCGAGGGCTTCTAAGTCATCGGGCCAAGTCATGAGGAGGATGCCCTTGGCGGGCGCCAGCTGACGGCATACGCGCCGAACAGGGATTTCAAGGTCGCTTCATTTCACGTGCTTTATAGCGCTGCCTCTCGCATCCCGCATTCACAAAACCGACGCTCTCTACAGAACGTCGTGCGTATGAGAGCGACGAGTGGCTTGACACAGACTGCAGCCAATTGGCCGCCGCCGGTAGTTTTAAAATTCCTGCTGAACCAGGGTTTGAGGTAGTCCAGTGGCAATCCGGTGAAGATCGTCCTTGACGGTCCGGCCGACGCCCTTGCGCTCAATTTCGCCGGGCATGTCGGTCGAGCCCACTGTAACGATCGCGACACCTCCCGCTTTGCTGCGGCCGGTTCTTTCACTCCTTGGCGATCCCGCCGAGTAAACAAAGGACAGCCAGGAACTTCTTTGCTTCATGGCCGAGCCGGACCTCGCAGTAACATAGCAAACCAACCTGCCCGGCCAGTATCGATCGTCCAACAGGAGAATCAGACATGCCCCAAGACACAAGGACATTATCGCCGCGCTTCCCCTGGCAAAGCGCGCCGTAAAAAGGATAGTCGACCGTTTCCAAACCCATTCGCGATATCTCTCGCCAGATCTACGAATTCGTGTCTTGGCCGGCAGCAGTTCGTGTCCTCCGGGGGCGGCCGAACTTGGTCAGTAGGCAGCGTTTTGTATCTAGGAATATTATCCTATTCGATGCACAGGTGTGAGTTCTGCAAAATTCTGCTTTCTTATGCAAATGTCGACAAAATTATGCAGAACTTTGCATAGATTTGCAGAAGGGATAACGGATCCAATGGAGGCGGCGATGGCAGGATGACCGAAGCAGTAGGTCTGGCCTGCTTCGCCGGCATCTGGACCAATTGGACGTCGGTCCGGAAGGTCAAGGAAGGCGAGACCACCAATGACCTTTACGCGTTCCTGACGACGGAGCCGAACGCGGAGGTTGGCGCAATCCATCCCAAGGCCATGCCGGTGATCCTGACAACGCCGGAAGAAGTCGAGACCTGGATGACGGCGCCTCCCGAAGCGGCCCTGAAGCTGCAGCGGCCGCTCCCGGACGGGGCGCTGCAGCTCGTCGCCCGCGGAATGAAGGAAGATCTGGTCGCGACGACAGGGTAGAGCCAGTCGGCTGCTTATCAATCAACACAAACAGTACGGATGACCGATGCTCTCGCGATCGATCAAGGCGCTTCACGACTACAAGGCAAACCGCGACCCGCTGGCCGTTTTGGCCAATACCGTCGCCCTGGTGGTCGCGGGCAACCAGCCTTTCTATCCGCTTTATCTTCATGCCATCGTCGGGCGCCCGGCCTGGCCGGCATGGATCACTCTGCTCACGACGCCGCTGTTTGCGGCCGTTCCGGCCATCGCGAAGCGCAACTCTCTGGCAGGACGCGCGATGCTGCCGACCGTCGGGACGGTCAATGGCATCCTCGCAGTCAAGCTGATCGGGATCGACACCGGCGTGGAGCTCTTCCTGCTTCCATGCGTATTGCTGGCCACAATCCTCTTCCGACCCGGCGAACGGCTCGTCATGCTCGCCGTGTTGGCCTTCCCGTTCGTCGCGTACTTCCTGCTGGATGGGTCCGTCGGCGCGCCGCTCGCATCGTACACCGCCGCCGAGTACCGATCGATCATCTCGATGAACGGGTTCAGCGTCGCGTCGCTGTTCGCGCTCATCGGCTTCACGTTTCCATCCACCACGGAACCTGACCGCCCCTAGACGCTTGTCGATGTGGCTGCTCCGCATTCGGAGATAAGATCATGAACCTTCGTCACTTCGTTATCGCCGTCATTCTCGGAGCGGGGGCTATGATCCATGAAAGCCGCGCCTCTCAACTCGACGACTGGAAGTGGAAGAACCGGGTTCTGATCGTGGTCGGCCCCGCGGAGGATTCTGCCGTGAGGCAGCAGCGGCAGATCTACCAATCCGCGGCCAACGGCATGTCCGAACGCCAGATCGTTCTGGCTGAAGCGCTCGACGACACCGCACGTTCGCGCGAGATCCGATCCCGCGTCTCGGCCGACGGCAAGCGCTTCCACGCGTTCCTGATAGGCAAAGATGGCCACGTCGCGCTCTCGTCGGACAAGCCGCTTTCGGCGGATTACCTGTTCCAGCGAATCGATGCGATGCCGATGCGCCAGGACGCGATGCGGCGGCCCCGCTAGTCGTCTGCCGAGACTTCTGGTCCAAGCTCTCGTATTCTGCCTGACATGACTGCTCCGGAACCGGGCACAACGCCGACGCTCATTCGCAAGATCATCCACGTCGACATGGATGCTTTTTACGCATCGGTCGAGCAGCGCGACAACCCGGATCTTCGTGGCAAACCGGTCGCCGTCGGCGGATCGCGCGAGCGGGGCGTCGTAGCGGCGGCGAGCTACGAAGCGCGCAAGTTCGGCGTACGGTCGGCGATGCCATCGGTCACGGCAAAACGGCAATGCCCGGACCTAATCTTCGTGAAGCCCCGTTTCGAGGTCTACAAAGCGGTCTCGCAACAGATCCGCGACATCTTCGCCGAGCACACGCCGATCATCGAACCACTGTCGCTCGACGAGGCCTACCTGGACGTGACCGAGAACCTGCAGAACATTCCGCTGGCACGGGACGTCGCGCTCGCGATTCGCGCCAAGATCAAGGAGGTGACCGGGCTCAACGCGTCCGCCGGCATCTCCTACAACAAGTTTCTGGCCAAACTAGCGTCCGACCACCGCAAGCCGAACGGCCAGTATGTCATCACGCCCGAGATGGGGCCGGCATTCGTCGAGAACCTGCCCGTCGGCAAATTCCACGGCATCGGTCCTGCGACGAGCGCGAAGATGAATTCGCTGGGGCTGCATACCGGGCTAGACATGCGGAATCGGACTCTCGACTTCTTGCAGGCCCACTTCGGCAACGCGGGAGCGTACTACTACTGGATCTCGCGGGGCATCGACGACCGCGAAGTCCGCGCCAACCGGATTCGGAAATCGGTCGGCGCCGAGAACACGTTCTCCAGCGATCTCACCGAATTCGACGCCATGGTAACCGAACTGCAGCCGCTGATCGACAAGGTCTGGCGGCACTGCGACGCCAAGGGCTCGCGGGGCCGGTCGGTGACGCTGAAGGTGAAGTTCAACGACTTCGAGATCATCACCCGCAGCAGGTCCGTCCCGTCCGCAGTCTCGAGCCGCAGCGATCTCGAACAACTGGCTGTCGCGCTGCTGCAGCACGAGATGCCTTTCCCCAAGCCAGTACGGCTTCTTGGGGTCTCGCTCTCCTCGCTACAGGGCGAGGACGAGAGCTCGGCAAGCCAACTGACCTTCTTACTTTAAGGCACCGAGCTGAACAGATAGCCAACCCTGATCGGCGAGATCGCCGGCCACGCGTCACTTTCAATGACGCCCCGGTGTCCTCACTCGTGGAGACACCGAGGACATCGAGTTAAATCCCAACAAGAGACTCATGCAACCGTAGCAAAGCAGCTCAGCGCAGTTCAGACGCGATTGCAGGATCGGGCGCGCGCACGTTGCATGTCAACAAGCTATGGCACGCTGATCCAAAACCGCGCCATCTTGGGCGGAAGCACTCTCCGCCAAGCGGAGCGACTGCAAAGACAAGAAGTATCACGATCTCGAGGTGCTGGGCGAGGCCCTGGCACTCGGCCGGCGCCGCACGGTGGATGCCGAACAACAGCAGCAGCAGCAACAGCAACAGCAGATCACGGAATGATTGGAGTCGTCATTGCGAGCGCGTCGAAGCAATCCAAGGCAACAGGCAAGGCATGGATTGCATCGTCGCAGCCGCCTTGGCCCCAAGGCGGGCTTCGGCGGACAAGAGCGCTCCTCGCAATGACGGTCCCAGACTCAGAACTCGCAGAGGGAATGAATTGATGGCCAAGGGTTTCGCCTCCACCACCGACATGGCGGAGAAGAAGATCACGTTCTCGGAGATCGG
>Ga0302140_10007598_pt1 | contig 13556 bp, 12 predicted proteins | sample I_Bog_E1_1_FD_202095 | JGI IMG/M metagenome (GOLD analysis project Ga0302140, IMG submission 202095) | Peat permafrost microbial communities from Stordalen Mire near Abisko, Sweden - I_Bog_E1_1 | ecosystem: Environmental > Terrestrial > Soil > Wetlands > Peat | place: Sweden: Abisko, Stordalen...
TTGAAGCGGCGCAGTGGCGGCAGCGTTTGCCGCGCACACTCTACTCAAAGCTGACTGCTCAGGCCGAGAATGAGGGTGAGAGTATCAATAGATTCGTGACCGCAATTATTGCCGAGGCAATCGGATGCAAACAAGCGCACACAGGGAAACCCCGCTGAAGGGAACCCTCAGCGGCAAGACGTTCTACCTCACCGGTTTGAAGAACCTGTCAGCCGCTATGGCCTTCCCTCGGGTAAAACGGGCTATGGAATTATAAGCGCAAGTCGGGCCGGCGTCCTGTTGATGTCCGATGGACCGGGCCTCTGCATCTGCGCGATGGGTCCGCACACCACACCGTTCCCGCACTATCGTGCCCCGCCGACCGAAGCAACCTTAACGGTCACAGGAATCTTAAGCTTTGTTTTCAAGGGTTTATCTCGCGGTCCGTCAGCCGGCATGCCAGACTCTTCCCGGGAGTCGACATGTCCATCCGCCTCGCGCGAGGGTGTTCAGACGTCCCGTGATGTTTGAAAACTGAATATCTGAAGGCATCGGCGGCCTCCGCCCGGAACGAATCGGCGTATCCCGGGCGCTCTCGGTGGCAAGCCCGCCCCAAAAGTGAGAATTTCCAACGCTCCCAAGGATTAGGAAATCTTGATCTTTTGCGCAAGCGGAAAGCAAAGCCAAATCACCTGGCACCGTGACCCTGCCCCTTTTGACTGGACCTCTTTGCAAAAAATGCGTAGGATCCGAACTGCAAACCCAGTCAATTTCACCGCACCGTGGCCAGAAGTGGATGGCACAGTCCCTATGCCACTAAAGTCCCTCGCCGCACTCTTCGCCCTTCTTTCGCCTTTTTCCTGGCTATTGTGGCGCTACCACCCTCCATACGCATTGGTAGTACCGTCGTAACTTAAACAATTTTATACACTTGCGCAAATCTCCCCTTGCAACCGGAGAGGTCTCATGCCACAATCTGTTGTGTGGACCGAAGTGGTAAAAAGTGGTCCTAAGTGGCCCAAGTGGAAGAAAATGGCAAACCATCGAGCACTACCCTGGCCAGCCGCCCTCCGCTTGGAATGTTCCCGGCCAAGATGGATGACAAGGGTCGCATGAAATTACCCACCGTTTTCCAACAACATTTCAACAATGTTGACGACGGTAAGTTGTTCATAACCAGCCTCGATGGGCGCATAGGTCGAGTGTACAGCATTTCGGCCTGGCGGGACAATGAAGTTCTTTTCGACCAGTATCGCGACGATCCGGACGCGCTGCAGAACGTACTGTTCAACGCTCAGGATCTCGGCGCGGAAGCGAAGATCGACGATCAGGGTCGCGTCACCCTGAATACCGAGCTTCGCAAGGAACTGAAGCTGACGGCCGGGCAGGAACTCCACCTGTGGGCCTACAAGAATTATGTCGAACTCCTGACGGACGAGGTTTACCAGGAGCGGAAACGCAGGGCGCGTCAGAATGCCGACGCGAATGTACGGAAGCTGGAAATGGCGGGGATGAAGTGAGTGCCGCAACATTATCCGGTAATGCTCGCCGAAGTGCTCGAGTATCTGGCGATAAAACCGGGCGGGACTTATTGCGACGCAACGGCGGGCCTCGGGGGCCATACGCGGGCGATCGCGGAACAGTTGAACCTCGCGGCGGGCGGAAGGCTGATCTCGAACGATCGCGATCCGCAGTCGCTCGAAATGGCGGAGAAGAACGCGGCGGAGTTTGCGGACCGGATTGTTTTCCGGCATGCGGCGTTCTCGGAACTGGATTACAGCGGTCTCGATGGTCTGGTCGCGGATCTCGGCGTAAGCCGGTTTCAGCTAACCGATCCGGAGCGCGGATTTTCGTTTCAATCGGAAGGGCTGCTGGATATGCGTATGGATCAAACGCGTGGCATAACAGCGGCCGAACTAGTCAACTACAGTGCCGAAAAGGCAATTGCCGACTGGATATTCCAGCTCGGCGAGGAAAGGAGAGCGCGGAAGATAGCCAGAGCAATCGTGAAGGCACGGCCTATTCGGAGCACATTACACCTGGCGGGTGTAGTGGAACAGGCCGTGCCTCGCACGGGTCCTATCCATCCGGCCACGCGAACCTTTCAGGCGCTGCGGATGGTAGTAAACAGGGAGCAGGAAGAGCTCGATGCGTTACTGGAAGCCGCGCCTGGTATGGTGCGCCCAGGGGGCCGTATCGTCATGATCTCCTTTCACTCTCTCGAAGACCGAAAAGTTAAAGAAAGATTCCGGGAACTGGCGCGATCGGGCCGGGCAACCATCTTAACCAAAAAACCGATCATACCAGACGAGAACGAGGTCCGGAAAAACCCGCCGTCGCGAAGCGCCAAGCTTCGGGCAGTGGAAATCGCAAGGGCCGCCTAACAAGCACAGGGACAGCAGGAAGCAGCGAGGACGTAACAAAAGCCATGGCCACTTTGGCGACATTTTTCAAACGGAGCGATGCAATGGGAGCACGCGCACAGCGCGTTGCAGCGGTACGCGCCGAGTCGGATCCTTTCCGGCTTCGGGCGCTGCCGAATGACGACATTTATCTTCACTGGAAGCGCATCGACAACTCAAGGATCGTGCGCCAGGCAGACCCCGCCGCGGGCACCCAGTGCTGGTCGGCTGTCGGCGCCGCGGGCATTGTATTTATGATCGGCGCGAGCGTTATTGCTCCGCTGGTTGGTTCCGTCCTGGAAGGCTACAAAGTGGAAAGCCTGAAGCAGGAGCGCCAGACTCTCATCGATCAGAACCGCGCGCTTGACGTGCGTGAAGCCGCGCTGCTGAGCCCCGGCCGTCTCAACGAACTCGCTAAGGAACGCAATCTCACCAGCCCCGCCGCCAGCCAGATTATTCATCTCGATAATCCCGCGCTCGACGGAACGTTCGCTAAAAACCAGGCGCAGACCGAGACCAGGTCCGGCTCCGTCTCCCGCGAGTAACGGGAGCCTGCTGTGGAGGACTCCGCTCAGGCAAGGTTGAAGGCGGGTGCGATCACCCGCCTCAATTTCCTGGCCGTCGCACTGTTTGTGTGCGGCCTTCTGATCTTCGGGAAGCTCATCTCGCTGCAGGTCCTGCAGCACGATCATTACGCCGCCGTCGCGCGCCAGCAGCAGGAGGAGAAGATCTCCATCCATGCGCCCCGCGGCTCCATCTACGATCGCAACGGCCAGGCGCTCGCGCTCAGCGTTCCCGCCGATTCCGTTTCCGTAGACCCTCGTCAGATTTCCGACATCAAGGTTGCCACAGAGATGCTCGGCAACATCCTGCATCTCGATCAGCGCGTCCTTTATCAACGCCTCCAGGCAGCCCGTGAAAACCGCAAAGGCTTCATGTGGGTGAAGCGCCGTCTCGATCCCTTTGAAACGCAGCGCCTCAAGGCCGTGCATCTCGATTACGTGACGTTCACCACCGAAAGCGGCCGTCATTACCCCAAAGGTCAAACCGCATCTCATGTCCTGGGATTCGTCAACAAAGATGAAGCTGGTGCGGCCGGCGTTGAACTTGCCACGCAGAAGGAACTGCAGGGCCACAATGGCGAAGAGCGCCTTTTAGTCGATGTCAAACGTCGCGGCATCGATTCGCATCTCGATGCCGCGCCTCAGGCGGGCACCGGCCTTACGCTCACCATCGACGAGCGCATGCAATTTGTGGCCGAGAGAGAACTCAAAGCCGGCGTGGAAGCCAAGCATGCGCGAAGCGGCTCCGCCATCGTGATGAATCCTTATAACGGAGAGATTCTCGCGCTCGCCAACTACCCTACTTACGATCCCAACAAGCCGCCACTGCCCGGTGACGATCCCATGTCGCGTTTCGATCTCGGAGTTTCCGTCCCGTTCGAACCCGGCAGTATCTTCAAGGTCGTTACACTGTCCGCCGCGCTCGAAACCACCAACCTGCGGCCCGAATCGATGATCCCCACCGGCGGCGGAACGCTCGTGCTGCCCGGCCGCGTGGTTCACGAATCGCACCACGGTTTCGGCACCATTTCGATGGAGGAAGTGCTGGAGCGCTCTTCGAATATCGGCGCCATTCTGATCGGCCAGCGCGTAGGGCGCGAAAAGATGTACGAGTATGCGCGCCGCCTCGGCTTCGGTCAGAAGACGGGCATCGGGCTACCCGCCGAATCGAAAGGAATGTTGCGGCCTCTGGAGCGCTGGGGCACCACTTCGCTCGCGTCCATTTCGATGGGTCAGGAAGTCAGCACCACCTCGGTACAGTTGGCGCGGCTATGCGCTGTCATGGCCAACGGCGGCATGCTGGTGAAGCCGAAGATCATCCTTAGGCGCGACGGCAAGCCGGAACCGACCGAACCGCCGGTGCGCGTTCTCAAACCCGAAACAGTCATGACCATGCGCATGATGATGGAAGGCGTCGTGCTGAAGCCCTGGGGTACGGCGCATGGCACGGCGCGGCTCGATGGCTACACTTCCGCGGGTAAGACAGGCACGGCGCAGATCTTCGATTCCGCGACGCACCATTACACGCACAATTACAACGCATCTTTCATGGGATTTACGCCGGTGACGAATCCGCAGCTGGCGATCGTCGTGACCATCAACCGCACGGCGGGCGACGGCGGCATGGGCGCTTCGGCCGCGGGCCCTGTCTTCAAGGCCATCGCAACGGAAGCCCTGCGCATGATGGATGTGCCCAAGGACATTCCGGAAAATATCGCCGACGAGAAGAAGCCCGGTAAGAACGATAAGTCCGTCGAAGACGATGTCTCCATCGCCGACCTCGGTGAGCCGAGCATCATGGAAGAAGACAATTCGCTGAGGCAGTTGGTGGCCGGGCAGATGAAGCCCGCGAAGGACGACGATGAGATTCCGCCGGCGCCGCCTACGCAGATGGCGTTCTCGCTCGTGCCTCAGCTTCCGCCGCCCGCGCCTCCGAAGCCTGCGGTTCCTCAGGGTCCAACGGTTCCCGATTTCCGCGGTAAGTCGATGCGGGCAGTAGTTGAGAAGGCATCAGCCGCGGGTATCGATGTCATGGTGGAAGGCAGCGGAGTGGCTCGCGCGCAGCTCCCGTTGCCCGGTACGCCACTGCGCGCGGGAGAGAAAATCAGGGTAGTGTTCGCACGCTGACTTTATGACATTAGGCGAGCTGCTGGCGGGGATTCCGGTCTTGTCGGAAGTAACGCCGGAGCTTGCTCAAAGAGAAGTAACGGGGCTTGAGTACGACTCCCGGCGTGTTGAGCCGGGACATTTGTTTTTCGCGTTTCCCGGCGCGCGTGTGGATGGGCGCGAGTTCGCTGCCCAGGCTGTTGCGAAGGGTGCAATTGCGGTGGCGAGCGAGTTGGAAGCCCCGCAGGGTTTTGCGGATGCGTGGATTCAGGTGCGGCACGGTCGCCAGGCGCTTGCGTTGGCGTCGCGGCAGTTTTACGGGAAGCTTGATACCAGGCTGAACCTGACGGGGATTACGGGGACCAACGGGAAGACCACAACCGGTTTTCTGGTTGACTCAATTCTGCGAGCCGCCGGTTTGACAACGGCTCTGGTGGGCACGATCGAATACCGGCTCGGCACGAGGGTGTTACCGGCTGCGAATACCACACCGGAGTCGCTCGATCTGCACCGCTTGTTCGCGGAGTTGGACCGGATCGGCGGGACCCACGCGACGATGGAAATTTCGTCCCATGCACTGGCATTGGGGCGTGTATACGGTATCGGATTTCATACGGCGGTTTTTACGAACTTGACGCGCGACCATCTCGACTTTCACCACACCATGGAGGATTACTTCGCCGCGAAGCAATTGCTCTTCACAGGTTCGGGTGGTCCTGCACCGCGTTATTCCGTGATCAATCGCGACGATGAATGGGGACGCAGGCTGCCGGGTCTGGACAACAAGTCCGAACTGCTCTGGTATGGCCTGGGCCACGATGCCATGGTTCGCGCGCGCAATATTCGTTCGGGGCTCAACGGGCTTCGCTTCGAAGTCGTTTTCGACAAGCTGAAGTTCGAAATCAAATCGCCGCTCATCGGCAAGATCAACGTCTATAACATCCTGGCCGCATGCTGCGCCGCGATGACCTATCAGCTTCCGCCGGAAACGATAGCCCAGGGCATCGCGGCGTGTCAGGGCGTGCCCGGCCGCTTCGAACGCGTCGATGAAGGCCAGCCGTTTGCCGTGGTCGTGGATTATTCACACACGGACGACGCGTTGCGCAATGCGATTGCGGTGGCGCGGACGCTGGACCCGAAGCGCGTCATCACCGTCTTCGGATGCGGTGGCGATCGCGACCGCACCAAGCGCCCGATCATGGGTCAGGTCGCTTGTGAACTGAGCGATGTGGCCATCGTGACCAGCGATAATCCGCGCTCGGAAGATCCGCTGCAGATCATTAACGACATCATGGTGGGTGTGCGCCGCACCGATACGCGCGCCATCGTCGAACCCGACCGCGCGCTTGCGATTCGGAGAGCGATCAAGGAAGCCAACGCAGGCGACGTAGTGTTGCTAGCCGGTAAGGGCCACGAGACTTATCAGATTTTTAAAGACCGCACCATCCATTTCGACGACCGCGAAGTAGCCGCGGAAGTGCTCCGATCCTTCGGCTTCCGGAGGAAAGAGGCATGACACTCTCCATCCCCCGTATCGCCGAAATTATCGGAGCCGCCCCGCCACGCGCTGCCTCCACCGTCTCCGGCTGGAGCATCGATTCGCGCACCCTGAACCCCGGCGACTGCTTCATCGCTCTCTCTGGACCAACCCACGACGGCCACGCCTTCATCCCGCAGGTCTTCGAACACGGAGCATCGGTCGCCATCGTCGAGTACTCCGACGCGTCATCCACCGGCGAACAACTCGTAGTCCCCAACACAACCCTCGCGCTCGAGCAACTCGGCCGCGCTGCCCGCAATCGCTGGACCGGCACCGTCATCTGCGTAACCGGCAGCGCGGGCAAAACCACCACCAAGGACACCATCGCCAGCCTCGTCGCCGTGCAGTGCCGCACAGGCCGGACAATCGGTAATCTCAACAATCATCTCGGCGTCCCGCTCTCGATCCTGCGGCTGCCCGATGACAGCCGCATCGCCGTTCTCGAGCTCGGCATGAACCACGCGGGCGAAATCCGCCATCTCGCGCAGATCGCCAGGCCGGGCATCGGCGTTGTCACCAACGTAGGCTGGGCTCATACCGAAAACTTTCCCGCTGGCATCGAAGGCGTCGCGCTCGCCAAGCGCGAACTCATCGAAGAACTGCCCCGCGACGGCGTAGCCATCCTTAACGCCGACGACCCGCACGCTCGCCAATTCGCTGCCATCCACCCCGGTCGGACCATCCTTTTCGGCTTCTCCGAAGACGCCGAAGTGCGTGCCGAAAATGTCGATTTGTCCCCAACCGGCGCGCGTTTTCGCTGTTTAGGTGTGGAGTTCGAATCGCCGCTCGCCGGTCGCCATGGCGTAAGCAATGTGCTTGCGGCGATCGCGGTAGCGCGCGCGCTGGATATCGCGCCCGAACGTCTGCGCGACGCGGTGCGCTCGCTCACCACGGGCAAGATGCGTGGCGAGCGTATCGAACGCCGCGGCGTCACGATTTTTAACGATTGCTACAATGCAAACCCCGAAGCCATGCGCTCGATGATCGAGCTGCTTCGCGGGAACCCGGCCCGGCGACGGATCGCCGTTCTGGGTGAAATGCTCGAGTTAGGCCCTGAGGCCGAAACCCTGCACCGCGGCATAGGACAATTCGCCGTCGTGCAGGGTCTTGATGCCGTTATCGGCATACGCGGCGCTGCCCGGTTCATGGTAGACGAAGCCATGAAATCCGGGATGTCGGACAGCGCCGCGCTTTTTTTCAATTCTCCTGAAGAAGCGGGTAAATTCGTCGGTCAACTGGCGCAGCCGGGCGACGCGGTTCTGTTCAAGGGTTCTCGCGGCGTGCAGGTCGAGAAAGCTCTCGACACCGCTTTCGGCGATGTGAGGAAATAGAACTTCCATGCTCTACTGGCTTCTCTACGAACAACTCTATCCGACCGTCAAGGCTTTCAACGTATTCCGCTACCTTACGACGCGGGCGATGTTCGCCAGCCTGACCTCGCTCTTCCTGTGCGTTGCACTGGGGCCCTGGCTCATCCGCAAGCTGCGGGAATTTCAGATCGGACAGCACATCCGCGAAGATGGTCCCAAGTCACATCAGAAGAAAGCGGGCACGCCCACCATGGGCGGTGTGTTGATCGTCATCAGCATCCTGGTTCCCACGCTGCTGTGGGCCGATCTGCGGCATCCCTACGTCTGGATCGCCATGTTCGCCCTTACGGCATTCGGCGTCATCGGCTTTATCGACGATTACGCCAAGGTTTCCAATAAGCGCAATCTGGGGCTTACAGCGCGCCGCAAGTTTGGCTTGCAGATGCTTGTGGCCGCGCTCATCACGTTGTGGCTTGGCTGGATGCAGGCCTGGAGTTCGTACTCAACCGAACTCAACGTACCTTTCTTTAAATCGATTCACCCCGATCTTCTGATTCATTCGTTCCTTGATAACCCGTTCACTTATCCTTTGGCCTTCCTGCCCTTCTACCTGTTCTTTGTATTGGTGGTCGTAGGTTCCAGCAACGCGGTCAACATTACCGATGGGCTCGACGGGCTTGCCATCGGTCTTATGGTCATCTCGGCGGGCGCGCTCACTGTTCTTGCTTACTTGAGTGGCAACCGCGAGTTCGCCTATTACCTGCAACTCATCCGAAACCCGCGCACTGCTGAACTGACAATCTTCTGCGGCTCGATGACCGGCGCAAGCCTGGGCTTTCTGTGGTGGAACTCGCATCCCGCGGATGTCTTTATGGGAGACGTGGGGTCCTTGTCTCTGGGCGGAGCGCTCGGTGTGGTTGCGGTACTGATCAAGCAGGAGATTCTGCTGATCTTCGTCGCCGGCATGTTCGTGATCGAATTGCTCAGCGTGATCCTGCAGGTAGGCAGCTACAAACTGCGCAAAAAGAGAATCTTCAAAATGGCGCCGATCCACCATCACTTCGAAGCCCTGGGCTGGCAGGAATCGAAGATCATTGCAAGATTCTGGATCATAGGACTGGTCCTGGCCCTCTTCGCCCTGACCACACTAAAACTCCGATGATCCCTGCTTCCCTTTCCCTCACCACCTTCACCGAGCCACCCGTAGGGTCAGGGCTTCGGCCCTGCCGCCGGGCTTCTGCCCGGCGCGGAGCTGGACCAAATCCACGTCTCAGGCGACTCCACCAGTCCGGCCTTAACGGGGTTCCACTCGATATATCGTCTAATCCGCAAGAACTCCGTGTCGCTGCGGACGACATGATCGTAACTCTCCTCCTGCCAAAACGGAGTCCTGACCAGACCAAGAATCCGACAAGCTTCATGGCCCGTAAATCCTTTCAAGGATCGAGGCCATTCGCGTGCCGCAACACGGGGCGTAACCAACATGTGAACGTGATTGGTCATAATCACGAAACTGTGGAGACTATATCGGTGAAACCGAATGTCTCCATCCAGAATAGCCGCCATGACCATCCTGGCGATTTCAGGCTGCCGAAGGTAGACCGGTCCGGTTCGCGCGTGATCGAGCAGCTTGTCCATCGCGACGAACGCTCTACCCCCACTGACTCTCTCCGGCGGGAAAGCCCGGTCAACCGGCAATGTGCCACGCAGCCGGAAAGTCACGAACATCCGCTGCCCCACCGCGTCCCAATGCGGCAGCCGTCTCTCATATCGATTCATCGTCTACATAGTGGAACGGATCCCCGATATTTCTCACCTAAGAGCGCGCCGGGCGGAAGCCCGGCGGCAGGGCCGAAGCCCTGTCCCTACAACGGACCGGAATCATGCTGAATCTCCAGGTTCTCGTCGTAGGTATGGAAAAATCCGGCCGTGCTGCTGCCACCTTTCTCCACGCGCAAGGCTATAACGTCACCACAACTGACCTCAAGCCCCACGAAGTCCCCGGCTTCCGCCTCCAAACCGAAGAACTCTTCGACGAAGACTTCGACCTCATTGTCCTTTCCCCCGGCGTGCCCTCCGACCTTCCCGGCATCGAGCGCGCGCGCAGCCGGGGCGTCGGCGTAGTGGGTGAAGTAGAACTCGCCGCACCCTACCTCAAGGGCAAAACCATAGGCATCACAGGCTCAAACGGTAAGACAACCACAACCTCCCTGGTAGGTCACATCTTCAGGACCGCCGGAGTGCCCGTCCAGGTAGGCGGCAACATAGGTACTCCGGTCATCGCCATGGCCGAGACCTCCTGTGACGATCAATGGAACGTTCTCGAACTCTCCAGCTTCCAGCTCGAAACGGTACGCACCTTCAACGCACACGTGGGAGTGTGTCTCAACGTCACGCAGAACCATCTCGACCGCCACTACACGTTCGAAAACTACGCCGCCGCAAAATCGAATCTCTTCCGCCTGCAGAAGGCCGGTGACTACGCCGTGCTCAATGCCGACGATGCAACCTGCCGTTCCTTCGCCGCGCTCACGCCGGCAACGGCGCTTTGGTTCAGCGGCAACCACGATCTCTTCATGCCCCCGTCGGAGATCCCGATTCCCGGCCGGCACAACATCGAAAACATTATGGCCGCGGCGCTCGTCGCGAAGGTCGCGGGTGTTACGCTGCCCGACGTCATAGCCGCAGTCAAGACTTTCAAAGCCGTCGAACACCGTCTCGAATTCGTAGCTGAAATCAACGGCGTACGCTTCTACAACGATTCGAAAGCCACCAGCGTAGACGCCACTATGAAGGCTCTCGATTCCTTCGACGGCAAGCTTTGGATCATCCTCGGCGGCAAAGATAAGGGCAGCGACTACACCGTTCTTCGCGACCGTCTGCAACGCAAGGCCCACGCCGCCTTGCTGATCGGCGCGGCTGCCGAGAAAATCGCGGGCCAACTCGAAGGCTCCACAACTCTGATCAAGGCCGGATCGCTGGACCGCGCTGTCGCCGAAGCATGGGCCGCCGCGAAACCGGGCGACACCGTTCTGCTCGCGCCGGCATGCGCGAGCTACGATCAGTTTCAAAGTTTCGAACACCGCGGCCGCGTGTTCAAAGATCTCGTACGTGGAATTGAAAGCAATGGCACAAAGGCTTAAGACCGACTGGATTCTCTTTTCGACCGTAATGCTGATGGTGCTCTTCGGCGCCGTCATGGTGTACAGCGCATCGTCCGTAGTGGCCGATATCCGCCAGGGCTCAAGCTTCTACTTCGGTCTGCGCCAGCTTCTCTGGATCGCCGTGGCGCTGCCCCTCATGATGTTCTTCAAGCGCCTGCACTACCGCAAGCTGCAGACGCCGGCCATCGCATTCACGATGATGGGCGTCGTCATGATCCTTCTTGTCGCCGCCTACGTTGCCGACCCCGCTCAGCACCGCTGGATTCGCTTTCCGTTCTTTGGCCAGCTACAACCTGCCGAACTTACCAAGCCCGCCATCGCGCTCTTCCTCGCATACTTCATCGCCATGCGGTCGCGCGCCATCAACAGCCGCTATACATTGCTGCCCGCAATGATCGCGCTGGGTTTCATCGCGGCTGCCGTTGGCGTCGCGGATCTTGGCACACCCATCGTTCTCGTCACCACCGCCGCCATCGTGTTCATCGTGGCCGGACTCGAAGCGCGCTATCTCGCCATCGCCGGAGTCCTTGGCTTATTAGTTGGCTGCATCGCGATTTACGAAAAGCCCTACCGCCTCGCGCGCGTCGTCAATAAGCTCGATCCGAAATTCACGCTGGTGGACAAATTCGATAAACACGGCTGGATTCGCTCCCAGATGAAGCAGACCGTCATTAAGGACACGAACTACCAGATCGAACAGGCCAAGATCGCGGTCGGTTCAGGCGGCGCGACAGGCGCGGGCCTGATGCAGGGCCGCCAGAAACTCTTCTATCTCCCCGAAGCGCATACCGACATGATCTTCGCGGTTATCGGTGAAGAATTCGGCCTGTTCGGAGCAACCGCCGTGCTGGCGGGCTTCCTGATTGTCCTGTGGCGTGGCATTCGCGCCGCGCTCCTTATCCCCGATGAGTTCGGCCGCTACCTCGCGCTCGGCATCACCACCATGCTCGTGATCCAGGCGTTCTTCAACATCGCGGTCGTATTAGGGGCGGTGCCACCCAAGGGAATTCCGTTGCCAATGATCAGCTATGGCGGCACGTCGCTGCTGGTGACGCTGGCTTCGCTGGGCGTCTTACTGAATGTCTCGGAGCACGCGGGGTGATGTTATTCCTCATGGCCGGCGGCGGGACCGGCGGCCACGTGATCCCCGCGATCGCGGTTGCGGGTGAAGTCGTGCGCGAAGGGCACAGCGTTCTCTTCGTGGGCACGGAGCGTGGCGTGGAAGCGCGCCTGGTTCCGGCCGCGGGCTTTCGCCTCGAACTGATTCGCGTAGGCGGCATCAAGAATCTTGGCATTGCAACCCGCATCGCCAGCGTATGGCAACTCATCACGGAGACCGCCGGGCAGTTCCGTAAATTCGGGGAGTGGAAGCCCTCGGCTGTATTCAGCATGGGCGGTTACGTTGCCGGTCCGCCGGTATTGGCAGCGCTTATGAAGGGCGTGCCGGTGGTGGTGATGGAGCCGAACGCTGTCCCCGGCGTTACCAATCGCTGGATCTCGCGTTGGGTCAAGCGCGCGTTAATCGCATTTCAGGAAACCGAACGTTTTTTCCCGAAGGGCCGCACCGAACTTACCGGGCTGCCCGTGCGCGAAGAGTTTTTCGCAATTCCTCCGAGGCCGGCCGGAGAGGAATTCACAGTCCTTATCACGGGCGGGAGCCAGGGTTCTCAGCGACTCAACAATGCCGCGCGCGAAAGCTGGCCGCTGTTTCAGCAATCGGAGTTGCCTGTCCGCATCATTCATCAGACTGGGCTTGCCATGCATGAACAGCTTCAAAAGGATTTCGCTCAAACGAAGCTCAACGGCCAGGTCTGCGCTTTCATTGCCGATATGCCGGCGGCCTTCGCGCAGGCGGATCTGATCGTGTGCCGCGCCGGAGCAGGCGCGGTATCCGAACTTGCAGCCGCCGGAAAACCGTCCGTGCTGATTCCGTTTCCTTTTGCCGCCGACGATCACCAACTCAAAAACGCCCAGGCGTTCGAGCGCGCTGGAGCCGGGCTACTGTCGCTCGATCGCGACTGGACCGGCGCCAAGCTCTTCGAAGCGGTCAACACACTCTATCGGGACCGCCCGCGCCTCGAAGCGATGGGCGCAAATGCGCGCAAACTCGCTCATCCGGGCGCGGCGCGCAGAGCGGCGCAAATTCTCATTGACATCGCTTCCCACGCCCGAAACAATAAAAACTGATTATGTTTTTCTCAAGACAGCACCTCCACTTTGCGGGTATCGGCGGTATCGGAATGAGTGGAATCGCCGAGGTGCTGCTGAATTTGGGTTACACGATCTCCGGTTCCGACCTCAAACTCTCACCAACCACCGACCGCCTCGCTCAACTGGGCGCGACCATCTATGAAGGGCACGCCGCGAAAAATGTTGCCGGTGCAAAAGCACTTGTGGTCAGTTCGGCGGTCGATGAATCGAATTCCGAAGTGCAGGAAGCGCGCCGCCTGCAGATTCCCGTAATTCCGCGCGGCGAACTGCTCGCCGAACTG
>Ga0302140_10007599_pt1 | contig 13556 bp, 10 predicted proteins | sample I_Bog_E1_1_FD_202095 | JGI IMG/M metagenome (GOLD analysis project Ga0302140, IMG submission 202095) | Peat permafrost microbial communities from Stordalen Mire near Abisko, Sweden - I_Bog_E1_1 | ecosystem: Environmental > Terrestrial > Soil > Wetlands > Peat | place: Sweden: Abisko, Stordalen...
ACCAGCCACCATAACACGTCCATCTCGTCGAATCTCTGCGCTGTGTGCAATATCCGCAAATCGAGTTATCGTCTTAACGAGTTTCCGCGTTCGTATGGAGAAGACTTGTATTCGCGTACCGGTGGTGACAGCGAAGTGGTCGTTGTTCGAAGGCACAAGGGCATTGCTCGGAGGTGGAGGAAAAGAGATGTTCGTGACGGGGGACTGTGAGGGGACATTCTGAGACGATCTGAACCCTTTCCAATATTGCTGCTCGGGCGTCAAAGGAGAAGGTCCACTTGGGAGCTTCAATTGCTGAAGCTTTGTCACCGGCGCTGCCATGTTGTGGAGGGCATTGGTAGATATTGGAGATGTTGGTGTGCAGGCTCAAGTAACACCAAAGAAAAGTTCAAGCCCAACTTTTCGATAAGGCTATTTTTCGCGATGCGCCAAGCTCAAAACAGCCTAGTCTCCAAGCTTAAACCTTCCTTCTTCTTGGACATCCTACACGTGACTGCGAAAAGAATTCAGCTTGGAAGCTTTCTTAGACTCGATAATACTGATTATCATTGTGTCAAACTTCCAGTGACGTGCAATGGAATTTTCGAGAGCTAATGGGGGGTATTCCACCAGCGAAGCGAAGGAAAAGGCGGTTATTGAGTCTTCGACGTATTTGCTGAAACTCATATATCTTTCAGGAAGGGAGGACGAGAATGAGAATTTAATGTCAAATTACAGGCTGCCATATCTGGGCGATCGAATTCAGCCGATCAGAGTAATTCATTGTCCAAGATTCAAGTGACTGTCAACAGAAATACCTTCAACTGATTGTGTTGATGTATTGCGGTAGCAAGTAAGCAAGATGGCTACATTTCATAAACAAAATAGTTTTCAAGGTTCCAAAGATTCAGCTCCCATCTCTCGAGATCTGTGTCTTCCTGCATGACAGTCGACTGCTAACATATCATTCGGGTCCTAGATTGCATACTTCCTCGTCCATTGTCTGGCTGTTGCATCGTAACGTGCTCGGTCTGTCTTATAAATATTTGCAATCTCTGGCATAAGAGCATCTTCGATGCGCGGAGAACGGATAATCGAGCTAATTGAAAGTAGAACTAGATGTTTCAGCACTTCCTACCCATATCAGAAGGGTCTCGAATTCCTACCATTTGAAACTGTAAGAGTCACCGTCCAGTTCCGTTGGAGAATATCCAATGATATGGATCCATTGCTGTTAATGTTAGGGTGGTAGATTCTGGTTGTGAATTGGACCCGAGGGGGTTTGAAAGGATAGGCGGTTGGAAAGTGGATAGCCAGAAAGAATACCCCTCCAGAGTACGGACTATCGTCCTATACAACTATTATATTGTGATCTTTGACTCCAGATGATACTTACGGGACCCATCATCGTTGCCTGCCAATGGTACTATACTCAAATCAGTATTCTGCAAAGTTTGAAGGCAAATCCATGATACACACCATGTCGTCGGCAACCGGCCCGGCAGCGATATAATGAGGTGGATCGCGAGCCAAGTCTACAAGTTCCCTCTGTAACCTCCTCATAGCGCCGTTAAGATAACGTTTCTCAACTATTATTGGTGGGTGAGAGCCCTGCATCGCTGAAGATTGATCACCATCAATCTCGAATCCGACAAGCGTAGTGAACGAAGCGGAAGCAAGACGGTAGAAGCGGGTCAGTTCAGCATCATATAAGGGTAGCTTGAGGACTGAAATTATCGAGATTTGTGTGAGGCTCAGTCCTGAGAGAACGGACCAAGCACGAGACCTCGTAGTCGATACTGAAGATATTGCATCGACGTCTCCATGCTGTACTCTGCTATAGACTCTTGAAGACGCTAAGACAAGGTTGAATGAATGTTCCACAAGGATGTCTTGACTTGCCGATTGCGGGATTTTGTCCTTGCCGTCGAGTGTTTCAAGCGGTATTTGAGAGCCGTCTTGATCCCGCTTTTCGGGTCTCTGATCTGAGGAGTCTTTAGGCATCTCACCGTTCCCAGTCTCCTCAGGGGCCAGGTTGCCAAGATCATCAAGCTCATCAATAGCACCTTTTGGAATCTCGATGTTCTCTAAACGCTTCCCCATCTCTGAGTCTAACTCCACTTCTTCCTCAATGTGCTGTTGCAAATCATTTGCCGCTTCTCGTGCCTCAACATCTGAGCGGCTAGCAAGATAAGTTAGACTTGACCAAGGCCGGAGAGCTTATGCATACCACTGTATAATTTGCAGTAACAGGGTCAAGGACGTCTTTTGCCTCTGTAATTGGTTCACAAGACGGATAACACCGGGTTCTACCTTCGTCCACGTCACTCGATTCAGGTAGGAATTGTTGTCTTTCTTTGACAGAGGGCTGATCAATGTTTCCAGCTCGGAGAACACAAGCACTGTTCGTGTCAACATCACCACGATGTCGTCAATCTGAATCATTGTCGATCGACCTCCACGCATCTTCGTCGCTTTCTCAATAAATTCTTGAAATGCACTAAATATGAGCTTGATATCATCCACCTCAGTCAAGACATCCGAGATCGATTTAGGCGCATCTTTGATCTTCCCCAGGAGGGTCGCGACTTGGGTTGCTGCCGTAAGGATACCGACAATGGAAGAGGTGACGCTAAGAGGGTCCATTCTTGGAGTCACGCACCCATGAGGGCCGACGACTTTTGTCGGGCTGTAGGAGGTCTCATGGAAAGATATTTCGAACGAAGATGTTGACCGTCGTTGAAAATCGGGCTGTGCAGATGCAGAGCCTGGGCGCTGAAACAGCCTTGTCTGCCACATACGAAGGCGGGCGTTGAAAATCGTCCATTTCCCTAAGCCAGGACCCCTAGAATCACTCCCTCCCGTTCAAAATTTCGCATTAAAATTATTGTAAACTTTTAAGCTCCCAAAACATAAGGGCAGATACTTTGCCTTCTTCTCTATAACCTACGCTTGGAGTTATCTTATTTGAGTCTAGTAGTCTGGCGATGCGTGATTTTCAAAATGTAGTGATTTTGGAGTTCTTGGCCCCTAGCGAGATGGGCGATTTTCAACGCCCGTCGCCTTCATAGGCCCCAAAGAGGGGCTTCTGTGGCTTCATTTGTGCTCGGGTTGCATGACACGCTTTGCCCAAAGTGTGTTGAACATAAAAAGCAATTCGCGCAAATGCCAACAAATCACCGCCCTCATGTCTCAGCTTTGCGTTCCACCTTCAACTAACAAGCTTGATAACACATCATAATGGAGGAAGTGAGTGAGGAAGCCTCTTAAATAGGGCATACGACGCCTAATACCATTACTTTCGCTTTGGCTTGGGCCGGAGCCGGACTAGAGGCGACTTTCCGCGGAGGGATGGGACAGGCCAAGAGTCCGAATGGGGCTGCTATACATGGAGATTGAGCGGCAACCACTTGTCCGTCGGCAGTCCAGCGTCTTTGCCTAATTACGATTTTTGCAAGGTGATCTACCAGTTCGTTTTTCTAGGAAGAATCGAGAAACTTCAGGAGGAGCATCCAGAACATCTTTTTGAAGCTATCTCTGGAAATCTATTCTAGCGAACATTCTGCCACTAATGCCCGATGCATCAATCCAGCTACAAAGCGACCATGGCGAGTAGGTCACTCTAATAATTTCCGTTTGAAGTATTGCTAATAAACCCTTGCTAGATCTCAAGAAATAAGCTCCACCTATCACGAAAATATTGCTGTAGGGCTGACCAAAAAGGACAACCAGTCTGGTGCGATGGGCTACACAACTCTAGTAAGTTTCTCTAATTGTTCTTCCCCGAGTTCTAGTACTAGATATTATTAAGATTACACTTCAAGAGAATACTAGCTTATGGAGTTTATGCCCCATCTCTACTATCAGTACCCTGACGACAAACTACTCCCAAAGATCGACGGTGGCTGGGTGATGGGTGCTCAAGTTGTAATCTTAAAATATTTCAAATGTCCTGGATTGCCAATGTTCTTCGCTACGGGTAGAGAAGAGTCTTCGATGATCATACACCATCTCGACGACTCTGTGCACCGACATCATGTCAAGACGCGATTGGAGAAGACGACGCCATTTGCCGGAACCATGAGGATGTAGACTGGTGAAAACGTTTGGCTGGGAGCATTAAGTAATGCTAAAAGATACTCGTTGTTTCGATGCTTTTGGAGACTTTGAGGATTCATTTTACTTACTTTATTTGCGTATTTGACTTCGAATTCAGTACGACACTTTGTGCTCTCATTTTCGCAATAGGCAATTGCTTTCACTTGCCTGTTGGCATTTGTCACATAACCACGATGCGCTAGCAGAAAATGATTTTTGCTTTCACACCTAACCCCAGGAGTCTACGTTAGTCTCATTGGACAGCCAAGTACAGATTGCTCTCTCGGTTGCTGATATTTGACCTCTGCAACGTTCCTCTTACCTCCATTTGTTGGACACATATAAGTATGGGTCTGTCTCACATGACATAAATCTCTCCTCGGCGCAATATACGTATACCCGAGGCCTGGTTTCTCACAACGGCGCTCAGGCTACACCTCGTGGTGTCAGCTCACTACACGTGTTGACATCATGTGTCTAAAACTGCACTCTAGACTTTCCGTGCCTGAAACAATTTTATACAAGTATTGCCGTGAATGCAATTACAGTGACTTGCATCTTTCATTTACTGTGAACTTTAGCTTAAATTATTTTGAGGGGATGTGTCGGGTATATGAGGGATGGCTATGCATGATGAAGCGAATTTCCTTATTTGGTGCTGTTTCCTCAGAAGGATTCATCCGCATTTAGCAACCGCAAATCCGGGGAAGCTCAATACGCTTAGCGAGTTGGCGAAGCACATAAACAACACATGTTTCTGTTACACGTCCATCCATCAAGCCGGATCATTTCGTCAGCAAGAGTTTTCCAAACAGTAAGCGCTGATTTAATATCTAGCTCGCCGCATATCAGCCTCACCGCCCAGCGTCCATGTCTGCATTTGTGGGGCATGTGTCAATTGCCCCGCATCAATTGCCGATTCTATGTTCCACAGAGGCAGAATGCTTTCTATAAATACTATGGACTGCCTCTTGAAATTTGACTTTGTTCGGGCATCTTCATCAAGTCACTGCAGAACTCCGTACAAGCAAGGCCGTAAATAGACCAGTTTATCTTACTCAGGATTCTCATCATGAAGTTCTCCTCCACTTTACTTGTCGTCCTCTCCGCCGCCATGGCGACCTTCCAAGGAGCAGCTGCTGCCCCAGTGGATGAGACAGACCCAGGTTATCACCTTGGTGTACGTATTATCAAGTTTTCAACCCTTGTCATGTTCACTCAAACTCTGTTTAGTATTGCTCCATCCACAAAGGCCATTCTATTTGTCACTTCAATTCGAACGACTGGTCGGATTACAATGATGATGATAATGAGCACAGGCATTGCGATCCGAACGCTGAGGCAAGTATCTTCACTGCAAGTTCTTCGAATATTTCTAACGACAATGATCGCAGTGCTCCGGGAAAGGCAATAATTGCACTTGGAGAGAAGGAAATCATTTTGCTAATTGCACCTGAGGGGTTGTTCGGGAATCATAATGGTCATGGCATGGCACAAATTGCAATGATGTGCCGAGGAAATGGAGTTCCTAGTTGTTCGACATGAACCCTTGCATTGCTTTGTACGTAATTTGTGCTTTGCAAGCACAGAAGCTGGAATCACTAATTAAAATATCTTCTGGTATTTGATCGCTCTCGAATTGCTGTAGAAGGCAATTTATGGTGCACTGATGCAACACACTCGTCGGGAAAGCTTTCCCCCGGTGCACATTGGGCTTATGTCCTAGATACCACAGTTGGTATCAAGGAGGAATTTGCTCGAATGACATGAATAATGTTTTACATGCATATAATACAAGATAGCCGTAGAGTACGAGGAGTTTCGAGACCAATTACTCTCATCTTCTAGATGTGTCGTGTTAAGTTGCCTCGGTGGTCCTGACTTAGTAGAGGAGAATTTGTCTTCAATGCAAATCTCTCAATATTAAAGGATGGCACATATCATCGAGATCAACATCCTCTATTTTCTTCAAGAAAAGCTTCAACAGCAGCATCAACATCCTTATAGTTCCACCTCGGCCCCTCACCAATTGACACCGTCAAACCCTCCAATTTCTCAACCAAATTCGATACATCCCAGACAGCTGGCTTGGTGTGAGGGAAGCCAGGTACCACTGTCGGGGCTAACAGTTCATACTTGTCATAAATTCCGCTCTCAAGAGTCGAGTCCATACCACCTGGTTTCGCCAGTAAATTCAGTGGCTGCAGCTTCACCCAATTCGAATCCAGCGACAACCTCCACTTATTCCTCAGATACAGCTCAACATCCCAAGTGGAGAGATATTCCTCCTCCGAGCCACCCAACATCTCAATCTCACGCACGATCTGCGCCTTGACTCTCAACGTCTCCTCTTCTGAACTTTTGGCTTCTCTGCTTTCTCCGATTATCTGGCTAGTGCCGTGAAGCAACACATTGAGGACTCTATCCAGCTGGGCCTGGATCTGCTCGGGACTCCGATACCGAAACTTGAAACGAAACATCTTGTATGCGTCTTCTGCTGGACCTTCGCCACGTAGTGATCGAAGACCTCGAACAATAGAGCTATAAAAGAGGCGCGAGGCGAAACTGTCACGACCTGCGATGACATATGGAATGATGCTCGTGCGGTCGTGTTGAGGCCGTAGACCCCAAATCCCGTAGTTGGTGTATGGGTTCATGGTAGGGTATTCCATGATGTCTGTTCCATAAATCACTGGGGTTTGCTGAGAATCTCCAGAATCGCGAAGTATAGGATCAGCTTCGAAGAAGGGGTTTATAGCTGACGACAATTCTATCTGAAGTTCATTGTTGGTAGTGACCGTAGAGAAATCGCTACTATCGGCAACTGCATCCAGAGTCGGTGCTTCGTTCTCATCTGAAGAAGCCGCGGGCTCCCACGGATCACGTGCAACCTTCTTCGACAACACCAGAAATTTCTTCATCGTTTCCCGCAGCTCCTTCGTAGTCTCAGGGCCAATACTACCTGACTCGAGGAGGCTGTCACTAAAGGACACAAATGTATTCGTCATGTCCTCAACAACGCCTTCAAGTTCACGGCATTTGTCTTCCAAAGTAGTCACGTGCTTCTCCTTTCTCGTCCGATAGGCCTTCTGAGCTCGCCGTACTCGAGCTCGTTGTTGCTAGTGCATAATTAGATCCCATGAATCTAAGAATAGGGTTAAGATATTTGCCTCAATTGCAGGATTTTCGGATTCTTTTTGTGGTCGTCCTCGCCGCCGTGATCCTGCCTTGGCTGGAGTCGAGGAGCTATCAGACCTTCGGCCATCGGTGCTGTTGTCTTTCGCCATAAGTACATGGATTCAGGGTATTTTTCAGTGTCACTGTTCATTCTTGAGGTTCGATGGGTGTGGGACATGTATAAGCACACAGTGAGCTGACAAGTTGGGATCGCCGTTTTGGGATTACAAATCAAACCTCATTGGTGCGTACTCACCTCACGGAGGTATCGGCCGACAGAAATGAACCTTCGAAGGCAAACTCGTATTGTCAATATCAAGTGATTCTGCTGAGAAGGAGAAAACATCTGAAATCTACAGATAGCCATCTCGCTCTGCTTGTCTCTTCACCATATCCGTCACTCCTCTAATGCTGGATGAAAGCTTTGTTGAAGGCACTTTGGAATTTGGGATCGAGCTAAAGCTCGTTGGGTGGGCGTTCAGCTTGACAGTCATCATCCTGGGACGTGTCTCCCAACGTCGTCGATTCGAAAAGCTTGTGGAGAAATGAAGCGAAAGCGTTGTGCCTGGTGTGGACAAACCGGATAGAGCCAAACTTTCCACTACTAAATACTACTGTAGTGCTTCAGCACTCGGAATGGGAAATATGATAGGGGAAACAAAACAGAGTGGAGGAGAAGGCCTGACTTATAGATGCTGGGAAACGGGCCACCGCTCGATGCGCGATCATCTGGAAGCTGCCTAGATGCCGAGCCTTACATGGAACATCATCATGATCTATACGAAACGCAACTTTCTGGAGGCAGAAGTCTGGTCAAAGAAATCGTAGGGCCGGTGAAGCCGGTGACTGATGTCTCGGATACCAACAGAGACAACGCAGAGATTGCAAACGAAGAGAGCTTGGAGAGAATTTCGCACCCCATAGCCAGAGTAATGACTGGAGCTGCTGAAAAGCTCGCCCATACCACGCTAGATGATTCTCATGCAATGAAGCAGTAATTGGTCAGTCAAATTTCCTCGTCTCCAATCAAAAGAGCACTTGCTGCATCGGCTGGTCTTTCGGTCTGTGCACTTCCCACGCCAATCTGCGCCGTTAGTTTCGTTCCACCTTTGCTCAGAGCCTTCAGCTCAAGCAGTAGCACAGTCACAAGTAAAAGTCTGCAATATATATCAGTAAACCTGCCTTTCTTTTGTCCAGCCGATCCATAACTTCCATCCAAATTCAAATAGTGCACCTAGGAAGCAAAAGCAGAACACCAAAAACAGACTCACGCAATCATAATACCAATCCCACTAGTAAAACCCATCAAGATTTTGATAACGTTCCTTGCCCGTTCGCATTTCGGATCAGGGGATCTGTCATTCGGCGACCTCCAAATGGCAACGCAAAATATTTTGTAGTATCCTTCCTCAGCATCGGGCCAGCCTTCTCCGATCAGATGATCCGAGAAGATGAGAAGCACAACCACCATGGTAAGAGTGAGAGGTATGTTGAAGACGATTGGAGTTTGTAAGAAGACTGTCAGGGTGCACACCGTCATGTTCACGAGGGCCTACGTGGATCTAGTGAGCCTGGTGAAGTGACTTCCGGTTCATCTAAGCAAACTTGCTGAAGGTATGGAGTACTGGAATGAGAATGACCTGACTTACGATGATAGCCAGAACTCTAACCGCTTTCTTAGAATTCTCCACATAGTCAAAGGGGAAAGTTGTTATCCGAGCATGTGTTGCGAGCAAGATGCCAAAGATAGACAGCGAAAGAAGGGAAACGAGGCTCCTTAAGATTGTGATTGAAAATCTGGAGCCTGCCTTCGCTGGTGAAGTCTTCAACTGGTGGCTATGATGTTCATCGTGGCTAGTCAGGCGGTCGTCTCTCGTCAAGAGCGGGGTATTCTCAGACGGGTCAGCCATCCTAGCATGAGCAGGAGAGATGGTGCCGAGAGCTAGAGTCCTATCGTAAAAGTCTAATTGAAAGCAAAATGCGATAAATGCCGCGTGGTATTTTCTTCAACAGGGAGGATGATAAAGATGTGGTTGTACTTGGTTCCCAAGTAGCAACGAAGCGGGGTAACTCAGGGGTCGGGTTGCACAGAAAGTGGCGTTACTAGAAACAGACCCAAAACAAAATCTCCTTATGCCACGTCTCAAAGGACGAAAAGCAGCGGTAAATTTTGATTCCAATTCTCACAGCAAGAAAGAGGATCTAGTAACACTGCAAGAAAAATCCTGGCCCTTTTGCGGGGGCACTGGATATGGCGACTTGGGCTTCATTTTCATTGGTCAGGTAACCACTTCGAAAACAAATCGGCGATGATTCGGAATGACAAATACTGAGACGTGAATATCAACACAGAGCACACAGGCACATTCCGAAAATCACGAATGGGACGAGATTGTAAAAAAAAAAAGTGGTATGAGTGGGGAAGAGGCATGACAATTTTTCTATTGCCACCACCAATTGAAGTTTCGTGCCTTTGCTTACAGTGCCTACTACTTTGTAATCCCAGGTTCTACAATCACCTAACGTGGACAATGCTTTAGTATGAAAAGATAGCATTGCCTATTTGGTATGAGTACTTGCTTAATTCGGACAATGGTCGGGTTAGGGATACCCATGGAGAGAGCCGATTTCGTATCTGACTCTTTTTTTGATTAATATTCAACAAGTGCTGCTATCGCCGCCATAAAAGTATGTATATTTTTGCTCTTGGTCGAATGTTATTCCGATTAGTATTCAGTCAGTGCAGCTATCTCCACAGTGAGTGTATGTGTATATCCGCATATGCGTTTTGGCCTTTTGAAAACTTATTAAATGTTCTCATGTCCCTTCATTCAATTTTGTCTTTCTTCACTCACTGCGCTCTTTCGTTCTCATATTCATTAGACATAAAACATGAAACGTTCGGCTGTAGACACCGATTTGAAGGTGTTCGACTATGTTATCATTGGAGGAGGCACTGCAGGTCTCGTTCTAGCAGCCCGCTTGTCGGAGAACCCCGCTATTCAGGTCGTCGTCCTCGAGGCGGGAGAAAAAAGACTCGATGCAAGTCATTGCAGATCACAAAACGCTTCCCGTCAAGTTAATACTTATTCTAGGACCCGAATATAAACATCCCTGGTTTGATGACTGAACTGTACGGCGAGTAAGTGACACCCAACGCCTCTCCTTGTTCTTCTGTAGAGTCCTAGTAACATGAACAAGTGACAAATACGATTGGAAGTTCAAAACTGCTCCGCAGCCAAGCCTCAACAACCGCACAATCGTATGGCCGCGTGGCAAAGTTCTTGGTGGGACATCTGCTATCAACTTCCTCATGGTTTCTCACGCCAGCCGAGCGGATCTGGACAATTGGGAGAAGCTTGGAAATCCTGGATGGAACTTCGACACACTTCAACCCTATTACCGCCGGTCAGAGACATTCAATACACCTAGTGCTGAAACAGCAGAGGAACTCGGTACAGCTCTCATCGACACCTCGCTTCATGGAAGTTCGGGACCTGTTCAAACGAGCTTCCCCAAAGGCCAGGGACCACTTGATCGGGCTTGGGGTCGTACTTTCAAGACTTTGGGTCTCGGAACACAAGCTGATCCTAGGGCAGGCAGTACCTTGGGTGGATACTCAATTCCCAAGTTCATGGATAATACGGGAAAGAGAAGTTACGCAGCTCCAGCATATTACGTCCCAATCTCAAAAAGGCCAAACCTTACTGTCTTGACTGGTGCACTTGTCAAAAAGATTGCTTTTGACACAAATACTTCACCAGTGACAGCCACTGGAGTCTGGTACTCCCTTGATGGAAACGAACATTTCGTAGGCGTTCTACGGGAGGTGATTTTGTCTGCTGGCACAGTCCAAAGTCCCCAAATCCTTGAGCTCTCTGGTATTGGGAATCAAACTCAACTAAACAATTTTGGCATCGACGTGATTGTCGAAAATGATGGAGTTGGTGAAAACTTACAGGCTAGTAGACTTGCCGCCAAGCGATATCGTGCTAACATTGAAATAGGATCATCCTCTCGTCGGTTTTGGTTACGAGGCTCTGGAAGGAGTACCTACCAGAGAGATAATCAAACAGCCCGGAGTTCTTGATTGGGCTCTCCAGGAGTACACTCAGAAAGGGGCTGGACCACTTGCCGGTGGTGCCACAGGAACAGGATTCCTACCTCATTCTTCTATTCTGCCAGAAGAGCAGAAAGAATCTTTCAAATCACACTTGACCGAACTCGTGGACGAGTATTCCAACACTTCAACCAGTGGCCTTAGAAAGCAATTGGAGTTACAGAAAGAGATGCTGCTCAATGACAATGAGGCAGACATCCAATTCAATTTTGGTGCTTCAGGAGTAAACCACGAAGCGGGTGAGAGCACAGCAGCCATATTTGACCACAATGATCCTGGCGGATACGCTGGCATCACCACGGTCCTCACTCACGCATTCTCTCGTGGAAGTATTCACATCCAAGGTGTTGATGCTTCAACTCCACCAATCATCGACCCACGCTACATGACAAACCCTGTGGATGTCGAGATTATATCCAGCGGGCTTCTTTTCACCCAGAATATCTCAGAGGCAGCTCCTCTGTCGGATCTCCTCAAGGATAGTAACGCAGGTGATGGGAAGAAGACTCAGCCTTCTTACAAAGTCAACGGAAGAATGACGAAAGACGATGCGGTCAGGATTGTTCGGGAAGCAATGTCTAGCTCTTTTCATCCTGTCGGAACATGCTCCATGCTACCTCGTGAGGACGGAGGAGTCGTGGATCCTTCGCTTCGAGTGTACGGAACGAGCAATCTTAGGGTTATCGATGCTAGTATTTTTCCCTTGCATGTGCGCGGCAATATTGCAAGTTTGGTGTATGCAGTTGCTGAGAGGGCAAGTGACTTGATCAGGAGTGGAAAGTAGTAGCAGGGATATTGTAGTCGAATTTAGACGTATGGTAGGACTCAAGCACTGTGTCTTCAAGTGTCAGTTGCCTTGCTTGAAAAAACAGTTTATCAGTCTCTCAAAGTCTTTGTTTATTTCCAAGTTTGATATCACGTGATCATGTCACGGTTCTTACTTACCAATTCGATTTAAGATAGCGAGTAACCCAGTAACCAAGCTAATTTTGTCTCGGCTTGCATACCAGTCTCATCTCCTCACACTCATATGTGAGTAGCATATACTCAGTCGTTCAACTCGGAGCCAGTCACGCCCATGGAGGCTGGCTCTCATATTAAGTAGTCACTAACTTGAGACCCGTCTGGAAAGCAATTGCCCTTCAAGTCAACGGCTCCTTTCTGCTCAAGAAACTTGTAATGATTATTGTCGAGCTGTAACTTAACGGGTTTTAAGCTGTACAAATCCAAAGTAAACAAACTTCGTTGTTCCCACTCCAGGTGGAAGAATGAAGTGCTCCTATTGGCCACACTCATTCAGCCATGCCGTAATCGAAAATATTCCACCGAACTCTAGTTCGACAAGTAGAGCATTATTCAGCTACTAAGATTTCAAACCCCATTTCCAATCATGAAACAATTCTGCGTCATCATATCGAGTATTTCAAAGGGTGTAGAAAAAGGGGTCCAAGGTTGAGTTGGGTTCCCCGGCTAAATAGGGGTTCGGATCGAGTTTAACGACGCTAGCGAGCTCTCCGCATGAAGGTTTGACCCCCACTTACCCGTAAAGGGCTGATTAGAAATCACCCTGCCGCCCACCACGGGTCTGATAGGTACAAGCTACGCTGGTGCTACGTCATATGAGGCTTGCAGGTATAGAGATTCTGTATTAGTATAAGCGTTTCGCATTCCATCGCATCCTAAGGATATAATATATAAAGCACGTCTCGAGCATCAGAAATCAAACATTCAAATCCACGATCCAAACACCTTTAGCATCTTATCTCGCCTACTCATCAATTCAATAAGTTTTGACTTTCTTGAAAGTTCATCAATACACAATAACACCTAAAAGCGAAAACCCCCACTACTCAACAATGGCTTCCTCCACTGCCCCTGCGACTACAAAGATCGATAAGTCAAAGCCTTACTTCCCTCTTGCTGGCCTTGCCAATGACGGCTGGTCCAACGAAGAAGAAGCAACAGCAACATGTTTCTGTGGAGCCGTACAACTGTCATTTGTAAGTCCCAACATAACTAGTCTGCGCCCATCATAATTTACTAACAAAATGATACAGCCAGTTGAAGGGCCCGGATTCGTTGGCTCCTTTATCTGCAATTGTGCCGACTGTCACAAGCTCACGGCATCCATACACGCCAGCAACTTCACCGTGTACGACTCTCACCTGAAGCACCTTCGCGG
>Ga0302140_10007601_pt1 | contig 13553 bp, 14 predicted proteins | sample I_Bog_E1_1_FD_202095 | JGI IMG/M metagenome (GOLD analysis project Ga0302140, IMG submission 202095) | Peat permafrost microbial communities from Stordalen Mire near Abisko, Sweden - I_Bog_E1_1 | ecosystem: Environmental > Terrestrial > Soil > Wetlands > Peat | place: Sweden: Abisko, Stordalen...
AAACTTTGCAACGTCTTGCTCAGAATGGACTCGTTGATCGAAACGTTCTTGCCACAAAGCCAGTAGCGGTCGAATACAAGTTGTCCGAACTCGGGATGTCTCTCCTGCCTTTGCTCGAGCAGATCCGGAGATGGGCACTCAAGCACGAAGCACCACTTCTGTCCGCTCGACAAAAACATGCAATATCGATCGGTTCGTGAGTGGTTGAACGGTCCAGAGTCATTCACTTGCCATATACGCTCTGTTGAAACTTGCCTGCGCTCAGCGCCGGGTCCCGCGACGTTGACGCATGGTTGAGTGACCCCACCTAAGCCCTAGCGCTGCGCATGCCGCGCGTGCGATCTTTCGAGCCTATGGGATATAAAAGCATCCTGAATCGACTTTCTCCCCTGTCGGCGAATACCTATCGAATCGAGTCGTCAACCGGCAGTGCCGAAAGAGTCGTCAACTGTCAGCTGGACGCTGAGCGGCAACGCCGACAACGGTTGCGTGAGTCAGGTGGCTTTATCGCTTGAAGTCGCGGATCCCAGTGTGTGGGCAGCCCTACCCCGCCAAATTTTCCCACGCGCCCATCGAGCAGTTCACGACGGCTGTCAAAGTCTTGCGAGAAGAACCATCTCTTGCCTGGATGGAGAGACCGTGAAGAACTGTCGCGTAAAAGGCGGCCAGGGCTTTGACTGACGCAGTTTTGGATATCTCGCCCACTCGTTGGCCTCGACGCAGACGAGCCTCGATAGCGATGCGGGTCTGATCTCGCAGAGAAGCCAGATAATCTTGAACTCCCTTGTTCTCAACGTTGCAATTGATTGCGCTCAGAACAAGGAGGCAGCCGCGGGCTCCGTCATCCGCAATGAACATATCAACTCCGTCCTGGAGCATGGCGTGAATAGCATCTCGAGCGGGCAGGTCACTGGCGAGTGCGCGCGCTGTTGCGGCCCCATCGGTCTTTAGATAGAGGGCAACTGTCTCGCGAAAGAGGGCTTCCTTGCTACCGTAAGCAGCATAAAGACTTGCCTGATTGATGCCCAAGGCTGCTCGAAGGTCCGCCATGGACGCGGCCTCATATCCCAGGGACCAGAAAACTCGCATGGCTTTTATCAGGCCTTGTTCTCGATCGAATTCACGGGGCCGTCCCCGTCCTCGATTACCTGCTTGCTCATCACTGGAACATTTACTCACTGTGTTTGCCCTAGCAGACCTTCCTGTATCACATTATAGACTGAGTGATACATAAATAAGGAACGCATCTATACTGCACAGCAAATAATTATGGATCGAGCGGTCTTTATTTGCATCTGAAGCTTTAGAATCGGCATCAGAAGGAACGGGCGAGGGAGTGAATTGAGTAAACTATCAGGAAAAGTTGCAGTTGTCACTGGGGCTTCCAAGGGAATTGGAGCCTCTATCGCGGAGCATCTGGCGGCAGCGGGAGCAGCGGTTGTAGTGAATTATGCCAGCAGCCGAACGGGTGCGGAGGCTGTGGTCGCGCGCATCGCCGCTGCGGGCGGACAAGCACTGGCAGTGCAGGCCGACGTATCGAAGCCGGACCAGGTCGCGAAGTTGTTCGCCGAGACAAAGCGCGCTTATGGCAAGCTCGACATTCTGATCAACAATGCGGGCATCTTCGAATATGAACCTCTGGAGACGATCACACCGGAGCACTTCCACAAGCAGTTCGACCTCAATGTGCTCGGGCTTCTGCTTGCGACGCAGGAGGCAGTGAAGCTAATGAGCGCAGAGGGCGGTTCGATCGTGAACGTGAGTTCGATCGTGGGGCAGATGCCGTTACCCAGAGCTTCCGTATACAGTGCCACCAAAGCGGCCGTTGACGCCATCACGGTTTCGCTCGCGACAGAACTGGGACCGAAACACATTCGGGTCAACTCCATTAATCCTGGCATGGTAGAAACCGAAGGACTTCATAGCGCCGGTTTTGCAGGCGGTGATTTTCAAAAACAGATCGAGCAGTCAACTCCTCTGGGGCGCATTGCTCAACCCAAGGATATTGCCACGGGTGCGGTGTTCTTTGCCTCGGACGATGCGGCCTGGGTGACGGGACAGACTTTGATCTTGGCTGGCGGTGCTAGGCACTAATGGCCAACGCGCCGCAAACTAGTCGACTGCCAGTGGCAGGGTTGCTTGCTCTGGCAATGACAGGGTTCATCGCGATCCTCACAGAGACGATGCCGGCCGGACTTTTGCCGCAGATTGGAATCGGGCTACACGTCTCTCCCGCGTTGACTGGTCAACTCGTAAGCCTGTACGCCCTCGGCTCGCTCGTTACCGCAATTCCCCTGATGGCGGCTCTGCAAGGCTGGCGGCGGCGACCGCGGCTATTGCTTGCGGTGTCCGCATTTCTGATCTTCAATACCATCACGGCACTGTCGTCCAGCTACCCGCTGACGCTTGCAGCGCGCTTTCTGGCTGGCATGGCTGCTGGACTTGGCTGGGGAATTATCCCGGGCTATGCGCGACTGATGGCTTCGGGGGAGAACAAGGGCAGAGGCATGGCGATCGCGATGGTTGGGACACCCCTTGCGCTTGCGCTCGGAGTACCGGCCGGAGCATTCCTTGGCAAAGTCGTAGCCTGGCGCACGACGTTTTTGATTATGTCTGGCCTGTCCCTTGGTCTTATCTTCTGGATACTAGTGAAGGTGCCTGACTATCCCGGCCAAACCGAGGACAAGCGACTGTCGGTCTGGCAGGTATTTGTCACCCCCGGCGTCCGCCCCATTTTGGCCGTGATCTTCTTCTGGATGGTCGCGCACAACATCCTCTATACGTACATCTCGCCATTCGTTGCCCCGGCCGGGTTGGGAGGTCACGTTGATCTCGTGTTGCTGCTCTTCGGAGTGTCTTCTCTCGCGGGGATCTGGATCATCGGTTACCTGGTCGACCGCTGGTTACGGCCGCTCGTCCTGCTGAGCCTGACTGTCTTCATCCTGTCGTCGCTGCTCCTTGGAATCGCAGGAACCAATCCCTTCATCGTCTATGGCGCCGTAGCCCTGTGGGGACTTACCTTTGGGGGCGCCGCGACTCTACTTCAGACAGCATTGGCAGACGCCTCAGGGAACGGAGTCGATCTTGCGCAGGCCTTGAACACCACCGTCTGGAATCTAGCGATCGCCGGCGGCGGTGTGGCCGGAGGCGCTCTTCTGGCAACCGCGGGTCTTGGTTCCTTCGCATGGGTATTGCTTGGACTTCTATGCATTGCACTCGTGCTCGCCTGGAAGGCGAAGGCTCACGGCTTCACGCAGGGTCCCTCAAACAACATTGAAACACTTATCGAAAGGAGCAGCGACGAGCGTGCAATCATCTGCAAGTGAAGCGACACCGAAGGCGGTTCTACTCCGCTTTTATGAAGCTGAGGCCAACTACATGAAGTCGTTCGAAGACAACGGCATCGCAAGCTTTGACGAGATGCGAGAGACGATGGCGCCCGATGTCGTTCTGCACCAGTCTCCAGATCTTCCCTACGGTGGAGACTACCTCGGCTACGAAGGGTATGAGCAATGGGCAGTCAAGATGTCCTCGATCTTCGACAAGCTGGAAGTTGCCGAACGGGAGTTCTTCGAACAGGGTGAGAAGGTCATTGTGGTTTGCCGCTTCATCACGCGGTCACGGATCAACGGCTCTGTTCAAGACTTTCCCATGGCGCAGGTCGTGACCGTGCGTAATGGAAAGATCGTTGATTTTCGGCCGTTCTATTGGAATGTTCCCGCATACGTCGCCGCCGCTACGCGCTAGAGACCTGACGAGAGTTACGGAAAAAGAGGAGTTTTTATGAGTACGCAAGAACAACAACCGGCACTGGCGACCCTGAAGCGATTCTATGAGGCAGAGACTGCATACCTGGCCTCCGGTGGAGGCGACTTCTCGGGGATCGCAGCAACACTTGATCCCGAGTGCGTCATCTATCAACCAGCGTCTCTGCCTTATGGCGGGGAATGGCGAGGGCACAGTGGGTTTGAGGCGTGGATGAAGGCCTTCGCGGAGCAATGGTCATCCTTGGAGGTCAAGGATTCGGAGCTCTATCCGAACGGCGATGTCATCGTAAGCAAGTCGCACGTCTACGCTGTCGCGAAGAAAACAGGCCGAGCCGCGGACTGGCCCTTGTTGCAGTTCTTCAGGGTGCGTAACAGCAAGATCTTCGAACTGTGGCCGTTTCACTGGGATACCGCAACGCTGCTCGAGGCTCTTAAGCCCTAAGCCTCGGGCAGCATCTACACCAGGGCACTTACGCTCCGGACGGCGTGAAAGCACGCAGGATTCGTGTCTTGCCGTAAAACTCAACCAGAAAGTCTCCCTTCATGTGCTCGGTTACCGGTATGTCCCAGCAGAGCGCTTCGACGCTGCTTCGTCCTTGACGGATTCGTACCCACTTGTTTCTGACACTCTTTGCTTCGGCGATTCTTATGGAGAACATTGGGGGACGATTGCCTTCTCCGAATGGTTCAAGTTGAAGAAGTTGGTCGTTGAAGTTTTGGTTCACATACAACAACGACAGCTCCGCATCCGCATGGATCTCCTTGTTTCGGTTACCTGCAAGAGGCTCTACGGATCGAGCAAGCGCTTCTCTGAAGCGATCCAAATGGTCGACAGACATGGTCAGACCGACGGCCTGAGCATGGCCGCCACGGCGAAGGAACATGTCCTCCAGCGGTCGTAGTGTTTCGAGCAGGTCCACACCAGCTGTGCTTCTTCCCGAACCGACGACCTGCCCCGGGATAGTCGACGGAACGAGCACAATACTGGGAACCGAATATCTCTCGACACATTTGCTCGCCAAGAGACCCGCGATCCCCTTGGGACTGGTCTCGCGATAGACCACCAGGGCAGCCGGAACGTTTGTTCCAACCGCCTGCACGAGTTCGTCAAAATGGAAATTGACGGCGCGTCTTCGGTCCGAGTTCAACTGGTTGAGTCTCTCGACGCTTGTTCGCGCAGCTTCCTCGTCGACGGCGGCCTCGAACACGGCAAGGGCCTCGGCCGGGTGAGCCATTCTGCCTGCTGCGTTGATGCGCGGGGCGACCCCGAAGGCCACATCCCGCGAATCCGGCTGGATTGGATCAGAGCATGCGGCCTTGAGCAGTTCATTGAGGCCGCGATGTCGTGATCGGGAGAGTTCAGCGAGGCCGAGTCTGGCCAGGGTTCGAGTAGCACCAAGCAGCGGCACACAATCCGCGATGGAGGCGATCGCGGCATATTGGCTGCAACCGAGTAGCAGGCGCTCACTTCTTGCGTCGGTCCAACGAGCTTTCAAAGCAAGCGCCAACGCGAATATCGCAGCCAGACCCGCTCCACAGAATGCTTGAGACCAAACCGCAGTGGTCTGCGCCTGCTCTTGGATTCGATGGTGATCGATCACGACGACGTCGATACCCAACCGCTGGGCCAAATGCACGGTAGCTCTCGCATTGATTCCGTTATCTACAGTGATCAGCAAATCGGTTCCGCTGCAAGAGAACCGATGGACCGCCGGCGAGTTGAGCCCATAGCCTTCATCCCGATGTGGAAGGTAGCTTCTGGGAGTTACCCCAAAGCTGGTAAGCGCACTCCGTAATATATGAGTGCCAAGCACACCATCACAGTCGGAGTCGCCGAAGATGGTGATCCGTTCTTTTTCTCGGATGGCGCGAAGCACGCGATCAACGGCTTGTTCCATCGATGGAATCGAGAATGGGTCCGGGAGATCATTCAGGGACGGCGCTTTGAGAAAGGAATCGATGTCCTCAATGCCGCGACCGGCCAACACATCCACCAACGGGTGACATAGAAACATCGTTCCATTCCTTTCTGGTCCTTCGTGAACCATTCGGCTTGATCGCCTATCGTGCGATGGCGAGAATGCTTTCCTGCGCGGATGGGTTTTCTGAGATTTCCGGTGGTACGCTTGACGCTGGAGGATGCATGAGCATACAAGCCGCCGCAAACGAACTGACCAAAGAGATAGAACGCCTCACAAAGATTCGCGATTCGCTTCTCGTGGGTGGAAGCACCCCGGGCGTGCCGGTCGCGCCGGCCCCTGCATCTCCAGCCAAGAAGGCCGCCAAGAAAGCAACGGCGAAAAAGGGAGCTAAGAAAGCGGCCAAGAAAACTGCAACGGTCACTGCGGTTGCACCCGCAAAGAGGCGTGTGATGTCGGAAGCGACGAAGAAGAAGATCTCCGACGGTCACAAGCGCCGCGCCGCGGCTGCCAAAAAAGCCGCACAAGAGAAATAGACGGTGCAACAGCTACGCCGGCGCCCGCTCCAACTTCACCGAGGTCTTGCATCTCGTAGTGATGGTGTTGGAGCAGGCGCCGCACTGTCATCCCGTATAGCGTCTAAGCCGCAGGCAGCAGTTTCACTCCTGTTTGCGGTCGAGGCTCATCGAAGAACCTTGTCGCCCCTTCAGCCTCGCCGGTGAGTTCAAGGAACTGCAGTTCAAGTTTCGCTGAGTCAATCAGGGACTTACCGACCTCACTGATGGCCCTAGCGCGGTCGACGTCCATCGGCTTGTCCGGATCCTTGAGCGCTTCGAGCGTCTCGAACAGGTGGTTGCGCAGATCCGTCAGTTTGTTCTTCATGTATGCTCCTTATCTTTCGCCTGAGTGCGCTGTTGACTCGAATGACATCGGTCAGTTCGGGCGGGTAGTTATGGATGGTGTTGCGCTGCATCAGTTCGCGACGCGAGAGCAATTCGAGGTTTTCGAGTGCCGTATTGTCTTTCCTCTTGTTCTTGAACGCGACGACGTGACCAGGTGGGATAGGGCCGCGAGCCTCCTGCCATGTCAGGATGTGGACCCCGACCCAGTCGCGCGGCGGGTATCCGGTGTCTGACACCTTGCGCTGCAGGTAGCCGTCTTTGCTGATCCGCGTCGAGCCGATGGGCTTCCAGGTCTGCGGTTTCCTGCCTGCCTTGAACTGCGTCTGTGCCATCCTCCCCGGTGCCCATCCAGGCCGCCGCAGTCCCTTGTTCGCCGGTGCATGGCCTGGCCGGAAACGCGTGCCTGCGCCGACGTTGTCTCCTCGGCGCAGGCGGCAGGCCTCCGGACTGGCCAGGTAGGTTGTCGACTTTTTTAGACCCAGTAGTCCGGCCTGACCATAGACGGCCGATTCCGATCTGCCGAGAAGGCAAGCGAGTTTCTTGGTCGGCTGATTTGGATAGGAGTTGCGAAGAAGGCGGAGTTCCGACTTCAGCCACGGTCTGCGATTGCCCATGAGTTGGTTCCTTTCTGCGGGCCCGTATTGCAAAAAAGGCCGCCCGGCTCAAGAGCCTGACGGCCAGTGGGAATTGGGTTCCGCGGAGGTGCGTGCAACTCCGGTCGTCGCTATGCTGCTTTGGGCAGCATCTCGCCGGCGACTTTCATCAGTTCGAGCTTGCGCTCGGGATCCTCCGTCTTGCCAGCAATCCACGAAACCGCGTTCGACAACCGCCAGGTAGTGTTGCCGGCCGGCAGGTTGTAGGTGTCCGGAGAGTTGTAAGCCTCAATCACGGCATCCGACTCCGATTTCAGCAGCATCTTCTTGAGTGTGCCTCGTGCCGCAACAGGATCCAATACGTCCTGGTTTGCTTCACGGATGCCTTCCATCAGCTGATCGAGCGCATCGGCGTTGAGCTGTGCGCCGATAACGTCCCGGAGAGCGCTGACCGTGGTCTCGGCATCGAGTTCATAGGTTCGTTGCGAATAGAAGACCTCGTCATCGAGCCGCTTGCCAAGATGAACCTGTCGCATCCGCTCTTCCGTGATAGCAAGGTTCGCGCACCAGATGCGGAGTAGATACATGCGCAGCGACAGGGCTCCGTTGCCGAAGTCCGAGTTCTCAAGGCTGAGTCCGTAAGCTACCAGTTCGCCGGGAATAGGCTCATACACCTTCGGCATGATCGCCTGCAGCGCTATCTTGGTGTCTGTGACGTATCCTTCATACGGCACGGCGCCTTTCTCTTGAACAGCCTTCGCAAACGCATCGACGATGGGCCGCGAGTCCAGGCGCCGGTAGCGATCGGACAGAAAGCCGCGAACTTCGCCTGAGACTGACCGCAGCAGGTACCGGCGGCTCGCGAAGCGATTCGCGAAGACGGTGCTCAGGTTATGCGCCAGCAACTCCTGTGCCCACGGCTTCGGTGTGGTCTGGAGGCTGTCGATAAACTTCACCGGCAAGTCCAACGTCTGGGCCATCTGAAGAGTGGCATGGCGATGGAGGCGCTGCTCGATTCTGCCTGCTTGGGGATCGGGATATTGGATCTGGACAGCCGAACCATCCGTTGAGGGTGTAAAGACCAGTTCTCCGCCTTGTGCGATCCGGTCGGCGGGTTGATTGTTCATGACGTGATCGAGCACTTCGCCGGCTTTGGCTCGGCCCCGTTCGATCAAGTTCTCCAGTTTGTGCGCAGCAGCGGTCTTCGACTCCATGGTGAGGAGCATTTTGTGTTCTCCTTAGTTGATTGGGTGGGGATAGAGACGACTTCTGCGTGCCTTTATGGCGTGGCAGGTCGCAATACGGGCGAGAGATGGCCTTCACCCAAAGGAACTGCGGTGCCGCGATGACTTTGGAGGGTGATTGGCCTAATTCGACGGTTGGGCGAAACGTTGAATGGCGTGCTCGGCCTTGCCTTCTAATCAGCAACAGTCACGTCGGCTGTCCATGGCTGAAAACCGGTCATCCTTGCGTCCGCTTTCACTGGGACGGCTGTGTCGCATTCCACCGATAGTTCGGTAAGCTCCATACTCGAATGGCCGGGAGTTCAAAGCCGGCATCTAGCCGACTCGTCGGCTCGAATAAGGAGAACACCCTCAACAACATGCCGACATCGAGGACCGAAACGGGGCGGATATGCTCCAGATGTATTGAGAATAAGTACCTGAAACGCCGAATCTCCGAGCAGGGGGAGGCCGGCAGATGTTCCGAATGTAAGCATCGGCGTGCGTCTACCGTCACGATTGACGAGTTCGGCGGGTGGCTTGAACCCGTTCTGAGGAACTGCCTTTGGCCGGGGGACCACATCCCGTTCTTCCGTTCGGACGATGACTCGCCGGACTATCAGCAGGAGGGAGAGGAGCTTGAAGAGCATATATCCGTGATCCTCGGGCAGATTCTTGAAATCAACGAAGATATCGCCAATGCGGTTATGGACGCAGAGGTTATCGACGACAAGGGTGGGGGTGCTCCGCTTTTCGATGAGGGTGTCTGCTACGTGATGCAGTTGGCCTCGACGAGAAGGCTTGAGTCCCTATGGGAGAGGATTGAAGAAGAACTGAAATACAGACAACGTTTCTTCAACGCTGACGCAAAGACATTTTTCGAGGGCATATTCTCGGACATCGAAACCGTCAAGGCCCGCAACAAGAAGACTAAGAAGCTCCATCACGTCGTGCGAGTCTTGCGCAAGGGCTCGCGCATTTTTCGCGCACGCGTTTGTTCCAACGCAGGGATCGAAGACACTATGAGAGCAGAGCCTTGGCAGCAAGGGGGTCCGCCGCCAAGAGCGCTCGCATCCGAAGGACGCATGAATGGTAAAGGCGTCGTTATGTTCTACGGTGCGATGGATCGCTCCACCTGTATTGCGGAGTTACGCCCGTCGCTCCAGGCCAAGGTCGCTGTCATTCAGGTCGAGACACGCAAGAATCTACGGTTGTTAGATTTCACTCGACTTCAGGGATCCAGCCTCCCAAGGCTGGACTATTTCCAACCGAACTATCAATCCGAAATCGACAAGTTCTTCTTCCGGTTGGGCCTCGGCAAACGGATCTCCCAGCCGGTTACGCCTGGTGAAGAACACAACTACCTGGTGACACAAACCATGGCCGAATACCTCGCATTTGTGCACAGCCGTCCCCTCGATGGCATCCTTTTCGGTTCGTCCCAGCGAGAAAGTGGTCAGAACGTGGTTCTGTTCTCAAAATCTACGTTCTTAGTCGAGGAAGACGACACCGAATTCTCGGTAAGCTATGTAGATAAGAGCCTTGAGTTTCATTCTGTCGATGCGATCCGATACAAGCACAGTCGGATCAATGCGAAGTTTCAAAACGTGTTCGCTCCCAGACAAGCCCAATAGCCCACTCGACCGGCGTATAGGGTGCCTTAGGCGGAAGGACAGGTCTTGGCCATGAAGACCTCAGCGCTCGCCTAATCCCTTGCGTCCATTTTTGCGAAGCGGATTGAGTAGGCGCACTCCCGGAAAATGCCTTTCATTGTCCGTTACGACAACGCAGTCGTTAGCCTCGGCGATGGCGGCGACCACCATATCGAACGCGCTTCGCGGCCTGCCCACGGTTGTGCCTTCCGCCATGAGGCGAGCCCATACGAGGGCCGCGCGTTCGTCAAACGGTAACACACGTCCCCGAAAAAGCGCCTGAGGACCTTCTGGCCCCGCAAACCATTCTTCGAGTTCTCTCCGCTTTTTCCCGGCAGGTTTCTCCAGGATGCCTCGCCAGACTTCAGCCAAGCTCAATGAAGAGATGAAGAGGTCCTCGTCTGCCTGGTCCGCCATCCATTCAAGTAGTGGTTGGGACGGAAGGGGCTTGGTGACGTTGCTGATGATGTTTGTGTCAAGGAGATGCCGCATCAGAGATCAACTTTCCTTCCCTTATCGAGCGGCCGTTCGATCTTCAGGTCAGCTCCGACCAAAGGCGAACGCCGGAGCGCCGCAAGAATTCCGCCCTTCTGGGGAACATCAGCGACCGTTCGCATCATCTCTAAGCGAATCCGGCTCGCCTCCGGGTCGTCCTGCGCAAGTCTCTTTGCTAGAGAACGAATCAGATTGCGATCCGTGTCGAGACCGAGCACCTCGAACCGCGCAAATCCCTTCTTCTGAAGACGGCTCCGGAAGTTCCTGACAGCACGTTTCTGGGCAGTATTGCTCATGTTCGGCCTCCAATCTCTATCCAGTAATATATCCAGATCACCGGGATGCTGCAAGTTGATTGCTCCTTCATCGTGGAAGAAGGACGTAATCAACGCAATCCCCTGCCTTCAGTCGACGTTCACCAGCGTCTTGGTCTTTCCGTCCCTGCTGATCCAGTGCTTTTCCCCGCCGTGCTCATGATGGGTAGTCCAATCTCGACAGACTCTCCACGCTTCTTGATTTCGTAGATACGTCTGAGAGGTCGGGAGTTCAGGACAAGGCATTGGTCGGGATTGGCGACACACTAGGCGTCGGCCACGCGCTGCCACCCGGTGAGAGCCGAGGAGTGCTTCCGATAAGCGCTAAGATAAGCCGCCGCCTCGGATGCATGGACGACATTTACTGGGTCGAGAATGGCGTGTCAGTCTTAACGATAGTTTCGGACCGCGCGGTGCCTGGTAGCTGTGCTCAAACGATGCCGTTCATCAGAAATAATCGACCAGCTTCACTTGCCGGATACCGCCACCTTGCATGGTGAAAGCCAGATTCGTTCCGCTTGCGCCGTACCTCAGATTGGCGAACGAGGTCTCGGGCCACGCCTGCACCGGCTTTCCATCGATCAGCGTGACCTTGTCGCCCACCTTGAATCCTGCTGCCTGCGCTGGACTGTTCGGCGCGACGAATTCGACCGCGAACCCGGCATCTTCTTTCGTCAAAGCAAGTCCCAATCGATCCTTGGCGAACGATGCCCGCGCCGCGTCAGGATAGGGCACCGCGTAGAGCCGTTCGTGAGAGTAATCGAGAATCAAACGAAAGTGCGTGAGTACCGGCAGACCAAGATCGCCCGCGATTACGGCTGACGTGGTTCCTGCCAAGCTGGAGGGGATCAAGGCAGCAGGCATATTGACGAATGTGACGCCAGCGAACTCCGCATGATTCAAAGTAGCAACAGGTTCCACGACAAATCCGCCGGTACCGGCTGCCAATCGTTTCGAAAGTTGTCGGCCCTCCAGTAATTTGTGCGACTCATAGTAGGGCTGATACACCAGTATCTCTCCGGAATTGCCCAGACCCAATTCAAACTGTGCAGGCGGTGCGCCTTCAATCGAGACAGGAACCAGATGCAGATCCTCGACCGGGATCAGCGGAACTTCCACCGCGCCATCCGGCTTAACTTGGCTGGCGGGATCGCGAAAGGCGATACGGTGATGAGCGAAGTCGATATCCACCGTGAATTCATTGAACGCACCGTCACCTAGCAAGAACGGCAACGAGTGGCCTATGTGCTTAGCAAGCGGCGCGAAATCGACGACCGACGCAGAGCTGTCCTGCAAGGTCAGGTCGCCGATCTGAATTTGCAGGCCATGAATCGCTGTGGAACCGCTGTCGGGGTGAAGACCGACCGAGGCAGCAAATGTCTTGTCGATATCCGAGACAGGGAGACCCGTTGCGAGTTGGAGCATCGTATCGTGGCCGTTGATCTTCGCCGGAATAAAGATGCGCTTCCCGTCCTGGAACTCGAAGTCGATCCACCTTGTTGACGACGCGCCATTCTTGAAGATCGCCTTGTGAACCGTAGCCGGACTTTCCGCGCACGATATACCCAGCGCGCCATAGGCAAGAATCAATGCAGCAGTGGAAGCCAGTCTCATGCTCTATTCTCCCGAAGCGATTTAGCCTATAAGACTCCTCCAGCGTCTACTCGGTCACCAATTTTCCGTTGAACTCGCCCCACAACGAGCCCCCGTAACTTTCTAAGAGCGCCCCTTTGCCAGGTCGCCCCTTAGTGTCGTGGATTATCCTTCTTGGTCACGGCCTGATTGGAAGCAATTCATTACCTTAGCGCTAATGGTTCTGCCGCCCCGCTATCCTTAGTTCACAGTGCTCGCGTCAAGCGGATGGCTCTTGCGTCGGGTCTTTCGGGACATCGGGACAACCGTCGGACGTGATCCGTCGATACTGAAGAAAAGTCCGATGGCAGGAGTCGCAATAAGCCATATGGATTTGCAGGAGAGCCCATTCTTCGTCTGAGATCTCCCCGGAGTAATAAAGACAACACAATGCAGCCAATTCTCCATGCAATTGCGGCGTCAAAGGGTTACCTCCGCTATTCCCTCCAGGTACTTCGGACGTGCCTCTTTGATCTTGCCAGTCATCGTGCCGGAGCGCGATAAAACTGTCTGGTTTGGCCAAATTTACTTTCGGGAACACGTGGGAGTTGCGAATTGCATTGTCATTGGCCCCGTCATTTTCGCGGTGGCCCCGGCGCGGGAGTTGTCTGTCGAGTCGAACCAGATAGGAGGCGACAGGGCGTGTGTCACCCGGTCATCCTTCGCGCGCATCAGTCCTCGCTCGGAAGCATGAAGGTCAGGCAGGGAGAGCCATCGTCGGCTGGTCCGCTAACACACTTCAATTCCTTTTGCACGAGTCGGCCGTCGAGGTCGCGGACCACGAGTTCGCAGCGTACCTCAAGTGGAGAGACTTCCCGCCGTGTCTGGCGGAACATCCAAACGACGTCCCACCACCTGCCTTTGATGTCCTGGCAAGAGTGTCCGGCAGTGTTAGAGACCTCGACAAACTCAGCGAATGCGGTAGTCGTTATGGCGATAGGCCAGACAATGCCGACCTCACGCGCGAGCGAACCAAACGGTTCCTGAGTCATATCGACGAGTACGCCGTCTTCGATTGCCTCGGCGCGGCTATAGGTGCTGATGATCTCGGTTTGC